>Ga0115002_10008629_pt1 | contig 11255 bp, 13 predicted proteins | sample ArcticOcean_MG_C_8_FD_89576 | JGI IMG/M metagenome (GOLD analysis project Ga0115002, IMG submission 89576) | Marine microbial communities from western Arctic Ocean - ArcticOcean_MG_CB11_86 | ecosystem: Environmental > Aquatic > Marine > Oceanic | place: Arctic Ocean: Canada Basin | collected... | reverse complement strand
CTTTAAACAGTCTCGTGATCCGCAGGCGGCAGTTAGAAACATCATTGCAGCCAACCTGCTCATAGCTCAAACCCTGCATCGATGCGCAAAGGACAGAGGGATCTTCGCGCTTGAGGTGGACGGAAAAGTTGATCCGGACGCTGTCGCCCGTATGGTGGCTGAGAGCTTCGGGCTGAAGTGATGATCAATGAATATGGAAAAACGTTGAGCAAGACCAACGGGTCACCCAAAGCGTCAGCCAGAGGCCTTCAAACACGTGTTGAGAAAAATGAACATGAACTCGTATGAGTGTCTCTTCATCCATGACCGCCAGGAGAATGTGGAAATGGCGCGCTCCCTGGGACTGAATGCGATTCACTTCACAAACGCGGGCTGGCTGCGTGCTGAACTGCAGCACACGGGTGTGTTGCACCCATGAAGAGACAACTCGATCAAGTTCTGCAGTTCAATACAACCTTCGGCTGCCACATGGAGGCAGATCCGACGGCGTGTCCTTCCGCCGAGGTCACCGACGTGCGTGCCCGATTGATAGAAGAGGAACTGCAGGAGTATCGGCAGGCAACAGCAGATGGAGATCTCACGAAAGTCGCAGACGTTCTTGCAGATCTGATGTACGTACTACTTGGGACGTACGTTGCTCACGGGCTTTATCCACAGGCGGAGGCACTCTTCGACGAGGTGCATCCCAGCAACATGGCGAAGCTGGGAGATGATGGTCAGCCCATTCTGAGTGAGGACGGCAAGATCCTGAAACCGGACAACTGGGAGCCACCGAATCTTGCAGCGATCCTTGGGAAGGAGTGAGGCCCACTACGTTTCCGTCATCTCGCAGATCTCAATCGTCCCACCAAGCATGATCGTTGGATGCTTCTCGAGCAGGCCCAAGAGGTTATCAACACTCTCAGCCTCGAAGCGCATATAGCCGCCAATGTGGCCTGACGGTGGAGGCGCCTCTTTGTCACCGATGGTCCACCTGTCTCCCAATCCACTACCACCCTGGAACATGCCATTGTCCCGGGCCAGATCAAGGAACGTGTCCCATTCCTGTTCTGTCACCGGTCTGTCAACATTGCGGTGCAACAACGTCATGTACTGCATCTCATTCCCCCACTCGGATTCCTCCCAAAGAGTCACCATCTCTGCCAAAGCGGCCCATTCTCATCCACTCGTGCGGCCCACCCTCGGTCCAACTCATCCCCGGCCTGGGTTCGCCCAACAGCCAGCGCTCTTCGGCCGTGAGATGAGACATGTCGCCTTGATAAGGACTATCACGGCGCAGGGGGCGAAGCATGGTTGGGCTGTATTGGAAATAGCTGATCGCACGGGCTCTGGCGGAATGGTGAGCCACCGTGCGGTGCCAGACAGAATTGTGTATCACGAAGACGGTACCAGCTTTCCCCCGCAGCGCTACACGATCTGTGTCAAAATCGAGCTGGCTCTGTTGCTCCGCCGTGTAGAATGTGCTGTTGCCCAAGCGGGTGTTTTGTTGGCCTTGCAAGGGGCGCGCATCAAAACAGGGCTTCTTGTGTGAGCCACGGATATACTCGACAGTCCCGTCCTCATCTTCCGTGGAATCTGCGAGCAGGTAACCGAAGCGGAGGAAGTACAAGGGGCATCGGCCGTCCTCGAGAATGGGAAGAATCCTTGGGCCGTCGGAATGCCAGCCATCAAGAATTGGCTGTTTCTCCGCTCTGGGATCGGCGTAGTAGACCCTCCACATATCCTGCGATAGATGGAACATGGGGCCAAAAACATCGTGGCAGACCTGCAGTGTGGGTTTGAATGTCATCAACTGTCGCCACGCAGGATCATCCTCGGCGATGCAATCACGCATGTACACATATCGAGCATTGGATGATTGTGCGAGATTGGGTTCGTACGTCCGCACTCGATCGATATAGGTGTCGATGTAGTGAACGATTTGGTCGAGATGTTCCTGGGGCAGTGTTACGGGCACGACCGCGAGTCCATCCTCATCGAGCCTTGCGAGACATTCATCTCTCTGCTCGTCACTCAGTGAAAGCTCATCGCGCGGCACCATGCGATCTCATCTCTGGAAGGAGTGTTGTTGCTGGCGCCATACAGTAGGTGACGCGTGGGTTGATAGGACGAAGGTGGCCCATTATCGTGAGTCAGGTGGCCTCGGGCAAGCACACGGAGGCAAAGGGCAGTCCAGGGTCTGATAGATGTCACGTGACAAAGGTGGATATGAACAACGTCGTTGAAGGAGATGTGCTCTACGAAAACGCTCTGTCCCAAGCGACAGACGTGACCGAATGGGTCATGGAGGGAGACGGCGCAGTTTCCTTCCCCAGAGGAAGAATGAGGCAGGAAACCCTGCGCCCGCGCGAGGCCGGCCAGGCAGGCAATATCGTGCACTGGTGCCCGGTTACGTTTCCTGACAACATCTCCATCAGCTGGGAGTTTCAGCCGCTTACGGAACCTGGTCTGGCGATTCTTTTTTTCTCGGCACTCGGGCGTAATGGCGAGGACATTCTGAAGGATGCTCTGGCGCATAGGAACGGACCCTACGATCAATACCACCATGGTGATCTAAACGCTCTGCACGTGTCCTACTTCCGGCGCAATCCACTGGAAAACGAGTTCCAGACCTGTAATCTTAGGAAGAGCCACGGATTCCATCTGGTTGCTCAGGGAGCGGATCCTCTGCCGACCGTTCGTTTCGCGCCGAGTTCATATCGGCTCAAGGTGATCAAATGCGGAGCCCACATGTCATTTCACATGGGCTACAAGGACGAGGACATCACGGTCCTGGCGTGGGAAGATGACGGAGACACCTATGGCCCGATTTTGGGAGAAGGTAAGATTGGCTTCCGACAGATGACACCGCTGATCGCCGAATACAGCAATCTGGTTGTGAGAGAATTGACTTTGAGAGCGGTAAACTGAGTCCACAATTGCGTGGTCCGACAAAAAAGGAAAGATGAGACGACGTGAGCATAGAGAAGAGTGATCTATTGATCGGGGGGCAAATCTGCCCTTCAGCATCAGGGCAGTACTACCCATTGTATAGCCCCGTGGATGGCGCATTGGTCGCCGAAGTCGCCGATGCAAGCACAGCTGACGTGGAGCGGGCAGCCAGCGCAGCGCAGGAGGCGTTTCGTACAGAGTGGAAGTTCTGCGGCATTGAAGAAAAGCGGGCTCTCTTTGGTAAACTGAAAGAGACGCTCCATGCCATGGCAGACGAACTGTCGGCAGCCAAGGTGCAACCCCCGGGCGGTGCAGGCATTCCGCCTCTGGTAGATCGCATCATCGACTACTACGTGAGCAAGCTGGATGCCGGTGTGGGTGAGCTCATCGAGCACGGGGATGAGGGCACCAACTACGTGTACAGAGAGCCCCTGGGTGTCGTCGTGATCTTCGTCCCCTTCAACGGACCCATGCTAGGCGCTCTTCTGGCGGCTGTGCCGGCACTGGTTGCTGGCAATACGGTAGTAATCAAAGCGCCCGAACAGGAAGCGCCACAGGCACTCAAGGCCATGCGGGCATTTCACAAGGCCGGATTTCCTGCGGGCGTCGTCAACGCGATCAGCGGCAAGGGGGCCGAGGTCGGCCAGGCTCTGGTCGCACACCCAGCGACACGTCTGATCAGCTTTACCGGTAGCACGGCTACGGGCAAGAAGGTTATGGCTGCTGCCGCTGAGGATCTCAAGCGCGTCCAACTGAACCTGGGCAGCAAGACGGCACAGATCATCTTCCCTGACGCCGATCTGGAAGCGGCGGCGACGGCAACTGCCGGGTCGTCCTTTCCCGGACAGGCGTGCTCGGCCATCAGCCGGGTGTTGGTGCATACGTCCGTGCGCGACGAATTCCTCACGCTACTGAAACAGAAGGCGCAGGCGGCAGGACCCAGCCTGTTGATCGACAAGACGGCAGTGGAGCGAATCGAGGGCTACGTCGAAACGGGGCAGGCGGAGGGAGAACTGCTTTTCGGTGGCGCTCGCCCCTCGGGTGAAGAATTCGCCAAGGGGTGTTACTTCGAGCCCACAGTTTTCGCCTTCAAGGACCAGTCCAGTTCGGTTTGCCGCGACGAAATCTTCGGACCGGTTGTATCCGTGCTGACTTTTGACAGCGATGACGAAGCTTTGGTGTTGGCCAATGACACGGACTACGGGCTGCTCGCGTCTGTGTGGACCCAGAAATCAGATCGCCAGCGTCACTTTGTGCGCCGCCTCGACGTGGGTATCGTGACCTTCAATCGTGGCAGTGCCCTGAGCCATCGCACGCCTTGGGGCGGATTTAAGCAGAGCGGCATTGGCCGGCGCTACGGCGAGATGGGCCTGGAGCCCTTCTTCGAATACAAGACGGTATGGGTGTCGTGAATAGCAAGGACGAATACAAACTCCTGACCCTGATTCACAAACTGGAGTTATTCCGCGGCCTGGAAGCCGGCGAGGTCGTCTGGGAGACTGGGACGAGAGCACGCAAATACTGGTGCTCCTGACAGGTCACAAGCGATTTGCCGGTATTGTCGCGCTGGAACAATCCACGGTTCTGTGCCTTTCTCGCCGACAGCTGCGCGGATCGATTGGTGAGAGAGAGTCGATTTACGTCAAGATCCTTGAGACGGCAATCGATATTCTCTCCCATCGCCTGACCCACACGATCCACACAAGACGCTCTTAGCCAAGCATGACTGGCTCATCGAGCGGCTGATACACGGTAGAGTAGAGCAAGTTCCTAGACAGATTTCTGGAGAGCCCACGTGACTTCAAGACGAAGGATTGAAGTTGTTGCATATGATTCGAATTGGGTGTCACGTTTTGACCTGGAAGCTGAGGATCTGCGTGGGGTCTTAGGACAGGCTCTCGTTGCTGTGCATCACGTTGGCAGTACGGCAGTTCCGGGTATCAAGGCAAAGCCAACGATTGATATTCTGCTTGAAGTGACGGAAGGGTGCCACATTCCCAGCCTCGATCCAGCTAGCGAAGTACTGGGCTACGTATGCCGCGGGGAGTGCCTGGATGGGGCCATGCCCGGAACGCCGGGCCGTTTCTACTACGTTCGCAAAGAGGATGTCGTCCACCGTACCCACGTGCACGCGTGTACAATGGGGTATGAAGAAATCGAGAAGATGCTCTGCTTTCGTGACTACCTGATATCTAACCCGGGGGCTGCACAACTGTATACCAACCTCAAGGTGGAGCTTGCCAGCAGGTTTCCGTACGACAACAGCGGTTATATGAAGGGCAAAGAAGTGTGTGCAGAAGTTTATCAAAGCTGCTATGAGGGAGGACTGAGTGTGGTGAGAAAGCAAGAGTGGTCGCTATGAACGCCAACGATCTCGAAGAGGGCAACTGAGCTGCGGCTGGATTTCAGCAAGCTGGCAACGGTTGCCCAGGGCGTTGAGCTCATTCCCGTAGCGGTACAGAATGCTGACTCGCAGGACGTAATCCTGGTGGCTTATGTGAACGAAGTGGCACTGCAGAAAGCATGCAGACGCGCATTGCCACGTTCTGGAGTACCTCACGCAACGAGCTTTGGATCAAAGGCGCAGAATCGAGCAACACGTTTGAGCTGATCGAGAGCAGAGTCCATTGCGAGCAGAATTCGTTGCTCTATCTCGTGCGCCCAGAGGGCCAGGGCATATGTCACATGAGAAACGCCAGAGCCGAACCCAGGGACTGTTACAACCGGCGGCTTGATCTGAACACCGGTCGTCTCGAAAACCTGGATCCCTAAGGCTCCGGAAGGCGTCAAAGAGACTGGCCGGACCACCTTGTCACCGCCGTCGGCGAAGGCGAGTTTAGCGGTATGCTGGGAGACATCATTGAGCGCTAAAGAACCGGAGGCCACGGTCAATCCCATGGCGTCGATGTTGGGCGGCAGTGGCGCAAGCCGTGTCGCCGAATTCATCGCCAATCCTCGAAAAGCTGTGTGGAAGCTGTCTGTCCCCGTCATGGCGGGCATGGCGATTCAGACCCTCTACAACATTGTCGATATGGTCTTTGTTGGCCGCCTGGGGGGAGATGCCGTCGCGGCATTAACCTTCAATATGCCGATCGTGTTCTTCGCTATGGGCATTACCTTCGGCCTTGGCACGGGCGCAACTGCCGTGATTGCCCGCTTCATGGGCGCCGATGACAAGAAATCGGCGGACAATGCCGCCGAGCATGCCGTGCTGATCGGACTGGGGGTGGGTGTTCTCGTCGTCGCCTGCTCCTTGGTTTTCAAAACCCAGCTCTTCGCCCTCCTCGGCGCTGAGGATATCGTGTTGAGCTTGGCGATTCAGTATTTCGAGATCGTCGTCCTGGGCTTCCTCTTTCAGATTCTCAGCTCAACGTTCCGCTCCATCATGAGTGGTGAGGGTGATACCCGCACACCGCTGATGTTGATTGGCAGCGGCACTCTCATCAACATCGCTCTCGACCCGATTTTCATCTTCTCCCTCGACATGGGGGTGCCCGGTGCGGCGGTGGCCACCGTCGTCAGCCAGGGGCTCGTGTTCGTCGCCTTCATCGGCTATATCTTCGTACGCAAGGGCACATACGTGGAGTTTCGCTTCGGCGATTTTACGCCCTCGAGGCGTATTGCGGGAGAAATCCTGCGCATCGGTCTGCCGGCATCCGCATCGATGATCATCATGTCCGTGGGCGGCATGTTCTACAACCGTATTGTTTCCGCCTTCGGCTGGCAGGCTGTTGCGGCGCTGGGCATCGGCGGCCGCATGGATGCTGTTTTCTTCTTGCCCGTGTTCGCTCTGGCGACGAGTCAGATCACCCTGGCGGGCATGTTCCTGGGGGCGGGGCGGGCCGATCTGATTCGCGACACCGTGATCTACACCATCCTGCGAGCAGAGATCTTTGCCGTGGTCCTCGGTGTTCTGTTCTGGATTTTCTCACCGCCGCTGGCGAGGTGGTTCACGGAGGATCCCGTGATCATCGACATTGCCGCCGAGTATGTGCGGATTATTTCCTGCGCTTTTCCCTTCATCACGATCGGCCTTGTCAGTGGGCGCGTGTTTCAGGGATTGGGCAGTGGTATACCGGGATTGGTGCTCACTTCACTGCGTATCATTCTGATTTCAGTTCCCCTGGCGTGGGCCCTGACGCAGGTCTTCGATTACGGCCTGAGAGCGGTGTGGATTTCTTTCGCTCTGTCGGGCCTGTTCACGTCCATCCTCGCTGTCGTCTGGATCCATGTGCGACTGAAGCGGGTGGAGGCTGAGATGCCAGCCGCAGGCCCCCGGCAGCAGCTCGAGAGCTAATTCACCGCTGTTTTTCCCAGGGCGGACTGTACGGTTGCGATGAACTTCTCGACGCGCACCGGTTTGTCGACGACGGCTTTTACAAAGCTGGGAAGCTCATCTGTCGTACAACTGGATGACTCGCTTCAGCCAGCCCGTGGGTGGTCGTCGGGACTATCGTGGAACGGAATTCCGCATCGCTGCAAGCTGGTGTTTCGGCGGCTAAGCCTGTTCAGCGAGCGTCCCGTCCTTAGTGTATATAGGCCGACTGCGAAACTCACTGATATCCACTTGCAACACCGCATCCGGCCCGAGCTTGGAAGTAAAGGCCGCTAAGCGCCCAGCGAATGCCGCCTAACTGAGGGAGCGTTTCCAACAAGCCTGCAACAATGCCTATGTGAACCTCGCGAAATCGCGTTTGCCTGTTGTGGTCATCTTCCGTCAGGAGCATGCCGGGGAAGCGCCCGGGATCGACCCGGTAGTTGCTGGAGCCAGAGACGTGGAGGCCAAGACTCTCTGGCAAGGCATCAGGCCCTGCCACTTCTCCAGTTAGTCCGAACTCGGTGGCGGCACCGAGCAATTATCGAGCTCGATCCCTGGGTATCTTCGCTTTCTCAGCGGAACGCTCGATGACCAGAGCGAGTCCGTAGTTGCCTTTGCCCGTGGCTGCCTTGTGCCCCCAGCCAATGAACTCCCGCAGGACGCGGTCCATTTTCTTCGGCTTCACATCCGGGCTTCCCAGATCTGTTAGCACCTGCCAGTCCGCGTCCTTGCTCTTGCGGTGCCCGTCCAGCTCGTCGAGCAATCCCTGAAGGCCGCTCTGCAGCGAGTCTCCCTCAAGTCCAGTCGCCGCGCTTATCCGTGTCATCATGTCGCGGCTGAAGGCGGAGCCAGGCTTGGCTACATCCTCAAGCAGTATGCTCAGTACGGCACGGCGCAGGGTCTGCGCCGTGGCAGAGGAGCACAGTAGGCTCAGTACCAACGCAGTTAGCATCGAACGAACAATCATGGAGCTCCTTCCAGCAGGCACGAATTCTCTCCCGTTCCTCATAGAGCCCTGAGTCGACTCGTGGGGTGATTTTATTTTACTTCCTCACTGTTGATAGAAGAATCCTCACAGGAGAGAATGCAGATGAAGTACCGAGCAGGCGTTATCGGCTGCGGCCGCATGGCGGGCACAATCGATGATGAGATCACCTATCCCCACAACGATTTCATCCTGCCATACGGGCATGCAAACGGCTACGCTGCCATAGATGAGATCGAGTTGGTTGCGGCAGCCGACACCGTGGCTGACAAGCTGACCTCGTGGTGTGACCGTTTCGAGGTAGCTCGCCGCTACGCTGACTACCGTGACATGATCGCAACTGAAAATATTGACATCGTCTCCGTGACCACCCCTGCGCATGCACGTGCCCAGCCCTTGATTCACGCGGCGGAGTCCGGCGTGCGCGGGATCTACTCTGAGAAAGCCTTATGCGTATCGGCGATCGAACTGGACGAGATCGTTGCTGCTTGTAACACACATGGCACGCAATTGGTCTACGGCGCCATGCGTCGCTACTGGGCTGGTTTCGAGACCGCCCGGGCTTTCCTCGATTCTGGCGTGCTCGGGACCCCGCAAGCAGCCCTGATCGGCGCCACTTCGGGCAGCGCCCTGCACACGCATTCCCATATCGTGGATGCAGCACTCTACCTGCTTGGGCATCCGCTGCCCGTGTCGATGAGCGCTCGCTTGCGAGGTAAGGATGGCGGGGATCTGCAGGTCCAGGAAAGTGCCGCGGGATTAGAACTGGCCGACGATCCCAGCATCATACATGGTGTGATCCATATGGAAGACGGTCGCCGGCTTGTGTGTACGGATCTGCCTTTTTTGGATATCGAAATCGTCTGCTCCGAGGGAACACTGCGTAACTCCGGGGATTCATCCTACTGGATTCCCAGGAAAAGCGTCTCTCGTTACGACTGGACGGGACTGCCCCAGTTGCAATGGACTGCGCGCAGCGGCACGATCGCCATTATCCAGGATCTGTTGCAGGCCCTGGAGAGTGGCAGCACGAAACGTGGTGGTCTTGAGATCGCGCGTCGGGGCATGGAGATCCTCTTTGGTCTGATTGCTTCGCATCATGCGGGCGGCGCCACGGTTGATCTGCCATTGGCGGATCGAAATGTCTGCGTCATGTCCCACTGAGGAATCGATACGCCGACACCATCGATCAACATCGTCTATCTGCACTCGTACGACACGGGCCGCTATGTAGCACCCATGGGTCATGATGTAGAGACACCCTATGTGCTTCGTGAGGAGGTCTTTGCGGAAGTGAACTATCATGCTGCCTACGATCCGGCCCGTGCTGTGCGCACCAATCGCTGGAAGTACATCCGCCACTACGACGCGGAAATGACGACACCCGTTCTGCCCAACTGCGACGACAGCGAAGCCAAATCCGTGTGGCTTGAACATGGCTGGGCGCAACGAGCCATCGATCAGGAGCGGCTCTACGACCTTGTCTTCGATCCCAATGAGACGAACAATCTGGCGATGGATCCCACGCATGCACTGATTCTCGCGCAGATGCGCTCTCGGCTGCTGACGTGGATGGAGGCAACGGCGGATCCACTGTTGTCCGGCGCCGTGGCGGCGCCGGCGGGCTCCCGCATCAACGACAAGCGCGGCGCATCTCCACGTGATGAACCGGATCTCGTCGAGTGAGTCGGAAGCGGTGTGACCCGGGCGCACCACCGTTGGTGTTTTCCTGGGTCACACCAGCCATCTCGTTCACTTGAGCAGCATCAGTTTCGTCATTGAGCGCTCATCAGCAGCAAGCATTTCGACGAAGTACGTGCCATTCGCCGCGATCTGGCCCGAACGATCGGCGCCGTCCCAGGTGGCGGAGTAGCCCCCCGGGTGTAGTCGTTGTGCAACCAGGGTCTGCACCCGCCGTCCGAGCACATCGTAGACGTGCATCTCGACGAAACCTTCGACGGACACGGAGAAGGGCACTTGTACGGTGGCGTTGAAGGGATTAGGATAGCCCTCACCGACAGCAGCCAATTGCGGCAGGGCGGAGCCCGTCTCCTCCCGCACAGCCGTAATTGGTTCCGCGTCGACTACAACGATGCTGATGGGTGGCAGGCCGGTGTCGATCGGTCCTGCCAGCTGGCTGCCTGTCGTTGCGTCGTAGATCTTCAAGCCGGCGCTTAAGGGATCAGATACGCTGCCGTGATCGCCGATCAACAGGCGATTGCCATCGATGGCTACGGTGGCGATGAAACCACCGCTGAGGCCCTCCAGGGGAGCTCCGATGACACCCGTAGAAAGATTCACCGGCACAACGAAATTGGCAAAGTTCTCGTCGAGCATTACCGCGAATCCTGCATTCGATGTACGCAGCGCGAGAGCGGAGAGATCGCCACCCAGTTGTTGCTCGCTGATGGCGATTCCCGTGCTTGTGCCGCTGCGCGTATCGACGATGACGATACCACCCTCGCGATCGCCAAAGCCGGCGACCGTGGAGACGATGATCTGCTCGCCGGCAACCACAACACTGTTGGGGTTGGACGCACTCAGCAGGATATCGCCGACGATCGCGTCGCTGGCAATGTCAATGACGACGAGGAACGCATCCCCAGGTGCGAAACTGGCTTCGCGGTCGAGACGTTGACAGCTGACATAGGCATTGCCTCCAACCCGGACGATCTGATCCATCTCCGGCAGATCATCGGCGTCCGCATAGGCGCTTAGATCAATGGTTCCCAGCTCTGTGCCATCCCGAGGGTCCACGATCAATAGTTCTGCTGAGCCGTATCGGGATACATACGCCTTGCCTTCACTGAGAATCTCGATGTCACGGGGATTGCTACCGTTGCCAACCGAAAACTGTGTGAGCGGCGTGGTCACGTCTGCTGGATCGACGACGAGAACGTTGTCCTGACCCAGGCGGTTGATGACGTAGATGCGGCCATCCTGGTAATGTCCGACAGCATCGCTGTGGATTCCCAGAAGATTCACCTGCGCAGCAGAAGCGCCGGCAGGCAACAGAGCGGT
>Ga0115002_10008625_pt1 | contig 11256 bp, 13 predicted proteins | sample ArcticOcean_MG_C_8_FD_89576 | JGI IMG/M metagenome (GOLD analysis project Ga0115002, IMG submission 89576) | Marine microbial communities from western Arctic Ocean - ArcticOcean_MG_CB11_86 | ecosystem: Environmental > Aquatic > Marine > Oceanic | place: Arctic Ocean: Canada Basin | collected... | reverse complement strand
ACACCGTCGTCTATGTGCGGGGCACGCTCGGTAGAGCAGAGTCAGATGTCGCCATCGCCCTAGGCGCCGCCGGCATGGGATCGATGCTCGTCGCCCTGCTGCTGCCCCGACTACTCGACAAACGCCCCGATCGACCGATCATGCTGGGCGGCACCATTCTGATGGCTGCGGGCCTGGTCTGGATGGGCATGGGGCCTGGTTTCGTGGCATTGCTGCCGGCGTGGTTCCTCGTGGGTGCAGGGTGGTCGGCCGTGCAGACGCCAGCGGGGAGACTCGTCAATCGTTCTGCATCTGCCGGGGATCGTCCAGCCTACTTTTCGGCCCAGTTCGCCTTGTCCCATGCGTGCTGGTTCGTACTGTATCCTGTGGCGGGCCACCTCGGGACGCGAATCGGCATTGAGATGACGGCACTGATTTTGGCGGCGAATGTCCTTCTCTTCGCCCTCGTAGCGGCGCGGTTGTGGCCGGCGCGAGACGACAAATCTTTGCCTCATGTGCACGATGAACTCGATCACGAACACGAACACGTCCACGACGAGCACCACGATCACGGCCATGACGGATCCGAGGGCGACGAACCGCATCGGCATCCCCATCGCCATGGTCGCATCGAACATTCGCATGTCTTCGTGATCGACGACCATCACCAGGCGTGGCCGAGATACCGTGTCGCCGAACAGCGGCACTCACACCTCCACGATTAGTATTCCCGGAAAAAGACTACCATGACCTCAGACACCACCGCTCCTGACCTGACTCAGCGTCCCCCCCGCTCGCCTCGCGTGAAACTCGGCGGCTTCGTCCTGCTACCACGAATGCTCGACAAAGGCCGAGCAACCCTAGCCGGCAAGAGCGGGGAATACCACTACGACTGCCCAATGGATAAGAGATTTCTCACCTTCGTCGGCATCGACGCCGAATCCGTGAAGGAGCAACTGGCCGCCGGCAAAGGCGACGGCCAGGTCGTGGAATGGATTCAGGCGAATGGGGCGCATTCACGCGAACCGTGGGAGATTGAGCAGTGGTCTGCCTATCACGCCGCTCGCACTCCGTCTGATTCTGAAACTCGGGGATACTTCGAGAACTTGATCCCCGAGTCCGGCAAGAACCGCGAGGACATCGCCGGCTGGTTCGATCTACTCGACCTGGACGATCACGTCAATTTTGGCGGCAAGGCGTAGACCAAGCAGCCAAACGTGGACGACTGATCAGGCCGCATCGGCGGTGAGTGGATGGAGATCCCCCAGCGTGCGGACACGGCGACCGACGACGTCGTAAATCGCCAACGATACCCGGTCTTCCGCCTCGAAGGCGAAGGTGATGGTCGTGGTGCAGTTGAAGGGGTCTGGATAGTTCGCGACGAGGGTGACATCGAGTCGCGTGTCGAGGGTGGCGCGATAGCCCGTGGCGGCAGCGAAGGCCAAATCAGCGATCTCGGAGCCAACGAAAATGGCTTGACGGTCGAACCACGTCAGTTCCACAGGGCTGAGAAGTTCGGGAGAAGGATTTCGTCGGCCTTCAGCGTCGATGAGGTCTTCAACGCTTACCGTTTTGAGATGACCCGTCATGAGCAGCGTCTCGCCATCGAAATTCTCCAGCCCCAGTCCTGCAGCACCAGATGATCCGGTACGTGCTCGGGGCCTACAAGACCCATTGAGTGCCGGCACAGGAACCTCGTAGGCGCCCGGTTCGACTTCATCGAAGGTCGCCGTCATCGGCGGTGATCTGAATGGAGGCACCCACGGCGCCGAAAATCAGTGCGGTGTCTGCGGTCAGGCGGCATCGCCTCCCAGCGCGGGGAAAAAAGGCATCGGCCCATCCTGGGGATCGATCCCGACGATCTCGTCACCGCGCCAGGCGATGGTATAGACACGACCCGACGGCATCTCTTCCTTCGTAACCCGCTCGGGCAGGTCGTAGGTGAGAACCATCTCGCTGCCTGTCCTCAGGGCGCCGCCGGGGACCCAGGCGTACTGGCCGAGGTGTTTGATCGGCGTCGCCTTGCCGTCCACGGTGAGTTCGAGGGACGATTCCGGTGCCCATCCGGGAATGCGCACCATGACACTCTCCGGTTGCGCCAATCGTATGGCCACCTGGCCCCGGGCAGTCCGTGTCGATGTGACGGTGATGTCTGCATCTTCGTAGTCGAAGTGCAGGTTAACCTGGCGGCCCGTCGCTGACTGGGTGCAAATATTGTTGTAGATATCGCACATCGTGTGCGTCACCGCCGCCGCCACGTCCGGGGTACATTTCTTGCCACCGTGAGTCGGCAGGTGGATACCCCAGGTTCCTATATCCCGCTCAGTGACCTCGATGTCCGGATGGGCGTCGGCATCGACTTGGGTCAACTGCGACGGCGCCAGCCGCGAGCGCACATAGCGCTCAACGTCGTCGAGCAGATCGCCGCAGCCGGCATCGAGGGCCAGCCACAGGGCGATCTGGGCGGAATCACCCGTGCTGGCCGGATCGCTGACGGGATCGCCGAAGTCGTTCGGGAACCTGGTCTTGCCTAAGTCATGCGGTGTCCACCCCGATTCCTTGACGATCTGCAGGCGCACGCCGCGGCGATACGTCGCTTCGACGCGGTCGACGTACTCCTTCTGCCCCGTTAACAAGCCGTATAGCAGCAGCCCCCTCAGGGTCCCGTGATAGCTGTGGTTGTGCCCGCCATTTTTCGGGTCGATGAAACCGGGCTGAACGCTGCCATCATCGGTCGTGGTGTATTCCAAATGATGCGTAGCGATTCGGCGCGACAGGTCCAACACCCGGTCGTCGCCGGTCTCTTCGTAGAGCCAGACCAGGGCCTCCAGACAACGGCCGCTGGTGGTGGTCGTGTCGAACCACTCTCCAGCCTTTCCCACGATGGGCGTGTCGGGACCGGGCAACTGGCCCCAGGTACCCATCTGCGACAGATCGAGTCGACCATCAGGCAACACGACCCGATCGATGACCTCCACGAGATGCGCCGCTGACTCGGCGGCCCAATGGCTGCGCCGCCGCCGGATCAGTCCCCCCATAGCCAGCAGGGTCTCACGAAAGTTGTGGGTATTCAGCTTCGCTTTCGGCGCCATGTAGGAGACCTCGGGCCGGTTGTGCAGCAGGCGGTCCGGATTGTCGGTCAGTCGCCGCAAGTTTGCGAGCGAGGCAGCTTCGAGGTCGGCGGGGATCGTGAAGCCAACGCTCTCCTCCACCCGCAGGATGGCATCCCAAAACCGGCCCAGATCGTGCGCCACTTCGTAGCCACCCGTGGGCATGAAATCGTTGTCTGCGTCCAGCAGGCCGAGCATGTTACGCCCCGCGAGCGTCACGCGGTCTTTCAGCTTCATCGTCATCCCTTTCGTTCCTCGTTGCTATCAACGATCACACGTGGGGCACAACCTACTCAGGCAAAACCTGCCGCAGAACCCGCAGGAAGTTGCCGCCCATGATGGCCGCAGTATCGCCCTCTGCGAACCCGTCGTCGAGCAGGGCATCTGTCAGGGCCGGCATGATGGCGGTGGAAAAATGGGTGCCGATGCCGACCGCTTCGATGCCCATGATATCCACGGCGTAGTGAAGCTGCTTCAGCGTCGCCGCCATCTCTTTCGGATCGATCGTATCGTACGGCGCTTCCCCCGCAGGACGAGATATCGGTGGGGAGATCCCGAGCATACCGCCTCGCTTCGCCATGGCCCGCATCACCTCGTCGGGGATAGCGCGCAATTCACCCGGGCTGAGCGCACGTGGACACGAATGGGTGTCGACGACGGGAACTTCGGAAATGTCGATCACATCGAGAGCGCAGGGATCATTCGAGTGTGCCAGGTCTATCAAGATGCCGCACTGGTTCATTTCGGCGACCAAACGCACGCCGAGTTCGGTGAGGCGGCCACCCGAACGGACTTCATTCGATGGATCCCAACCCAACTCTCTTGTGGCCTGTCCGATCGTAATCAGGCGCAGTCCCAGGCGCGCGAACTGCCGCAAGACACCGGGGCTGTCGCCGAACCAGTCGGCGCGATTGGCCGCCATCAGGAGCGCGACCTTGCCCACTTGCCGGGACTCGTCGAGGTCGGCCACCGTACGAACCAGGTGCACTTTGTCCGGAGCGCCCTCGACGTTGAGGAGGAAGCGATCCAGTTCAGCCAGCAGAACCTGCGTGGCATTGGGTACTGCCAGGCTCAAAAAAAGCGATTCGCCATCACGATTGGTGTGGCGTTCGGGTTGCTGATTCCACAGCGCCCGATACTCGTCAGTGAGCAAGGTGACGCCGCCCTTGGCGACGACGAGGTTCATGCCCCAGTCATGGAACTTGGGGAAGTCGCCGCGAAAATGGTCGCCCATACGCTGGGTCAGATCCGTGTCATCGAGGACGAAGCGCGGGTGATTCAGGTTGAGCCCGAGCATGTCACAGATGGGATGATCACGGTGGAACTGCCTGGCGCGAGCGGAAACGACTCTCATAGCATCATGTCTCCTCGGTCACTTTCATCCTTGCAGAACATTACACCCTTCACCTGGCCTTGAGCTGCGCCCAGGGAAACGCATGGGGATCCCCATCAGGATGTGCGGGCCCCGAGAGTACGCCAACGTCGCATTGGTGTAGAGCTCCTCAGGCGGCGCGTCGCCATAGTCCAACCACTTCAGGTCCGACCAGCCAATGAAATCGGGTGATGTACAGACCATGATGTCGCGGACACCGTCCGGCGAGGCAAAGGCGAAAACGTTGTGCTTGCCCTTCCTCCCGAGCGCCTTGTTGCGCTGGCTAGGCACACAGGCTGGATTCGTGTCCTTCAAGACTGCGAAGTTGTGGCTGCCAACTCCGTCCCAGATGATGTTGTTCGCGGTGGAGCCGTCGAACTCGCGCAAACCCAGCTTCGGTCGCACCCAGTGGATACCGTCCCGACTCTCGGCTACGCATGCGATCTCGTGCGTGGGGGCCTGGAGCACCAGCGAAGTGCTGCGCAGACGCTCGATCAGGTAGTCGTCGACAAACAGCTCCCGGCGTGAACCGAGGTCAATCACCCCGCGCCTGGTCGCCGGCAGATGTTCCCCTAATGCTGCCATCTTGCCAATCTACGAGCGCAACTCGACGACGGGATACCCCTCTGGTGCGTAGAGACCGGCATCACCCGCAGCGTGCCATGACCAGCAAGTCGTGAATTGTTGCTGCATTTGATCGATCACCTGGTTGCGTGCCAGCGCGATCCGAAGACGATCACCTGCGACCGGGGACGAACCGCCATCCAGCAGGTGCGTCAGGCCACTCCAGGGCATTGAGATCTCGACGGTCCAGCCCTCATCGAGATGGTGGCGTTCGTTCAGATCGCCCGACACACGGGCGGCACAGTTCAGCCCTTCCATGGCCCAGTCGTCGAAGAGCCAGCGTTGGCCGCGTCGGTGGTGCGGGCCAGCATCCCCCCCGACCACGGCGGGACGACGTTCCGCAAGATGCAGATCGGCCACGTCGTAGCGCCCACCTGCCGTGTAGGCGTCTTTCCAGATGAACAGCAGTTGTTGTACCTCACCCGCCGGATTGATGGAGAGCTGATACAGAGCTCCGTCGCTGGCGATGAAGACCTCAAAGGTGTTCTCCCCCCACACCAACCCGCCACGAGCTTGGTTCGTCGTCCACACATCGACCTCCTCCAACCACGCTGCGATGTAAAGGGCCTCATCGTCCCAGCAGATGGCCGCCTGCGTCTCGAAGAAGGCAACGCCTCCCGTCGAAGCGGAAATGAAACGAGTCGTTCGCGCCGCCTGATTCCACATCGGTTCATCGAGTCGTCCGTGGATGATGGGCGCCTTGTCGGTGCGCTGCACGGGATAGATGGCGTGTGGCGCGATGGTTTGGGTTTCGTTCACTCCCCCGCCTCCTCGATCACGGCCTGCGTCGCCGTAGCGGTGCTGACTTCCTGTTCGGACATGTGGATGTAGGTGAATTTTTCAGGAATGTGCGAATCGTAGACGCCGTGCGAGTTAAAAGCCCAACCGGGACAGATGCGCCGCCCCGCCTCCTCCATCCATTGAAACCGCGACAGGTCCATACGCCACACATCATCCTGACGAGGCGGCAGACTGCGCCCATCGGCCAGATGGGTTAGCCCCGCCCATGGAAAGGCGATCTCGGCACTCCAACCCACATCGACATCGTGATCGTCGTTCAAGGTCCCCTGCAGATCGACCGCCCACCGCAGACCGGGCATGTCCCAGTTGCGGAAACACCAGCGACGCCCGCGCCGATGGGCGTGCCCACTCCAGGCCCCCCCCAGCGTGTCGATGATACCAGGCGCATGAAGATCGAACTCGGCGAGTTGATCATATCCTGCTGCCACATAGGAGTCCTGCCAGATATAGAAACGCTCCATGATCGTGCCCAGCGAGTTCAGCTCGAACTCGAAGTAGGCGTTCTCACCGGCGATGAAGACCTCTACGTCGTTCTCACGGCAGATCATGCAATCGCGCTCGGTCTGAGTACCGCGCAGATGAGGTTCGGCACACCAGAAGCCGACGTAGAGATAGTCGTCGTCCCACAGCAGCTTCGCCCACGTGTCTAGCAGGGCCGGACGACCGGGGGTTTGCAGATCCTCAAAACGAGGCGACCGTGGCGCCAGACGCCAGTCCCCCTCGTCAAGACGACCATCGACGACGATCGGTCCATTGGCCCGATAACACGTGTAGTGTTTCAGATCCGTTTGGCTGTATCCCCAGTGATCTGTCACAGATTCTCCTCTGGCAGTGACACCTGATTGGCATCAACACCGGTGATCGATCGATACACGGCCGGATCCGTCGCCCCCTCGGTCACGATGATCGCCACCCGACTGTCTGGCTCCACTTGCAGGGCCTGGCGTCGGCTGGCATCACCCATGACCGAGATGAGTCCTGCCCACGCCGCCGAACCCGTATCGCCAATCACGAGTGGTGGATCATCTGATGATGGTTTCACCGCCTGTCGCATAGCGACCACTGCCGCTTGATCGGGCACGGTCAGAAAGGCGAAGGCGCCATATAGCAACATGCTCAGTGCATCTGCCGCCGGTTCCTCGACGACGAGACCATCCATGACGGACACGGCGGCATCGACTTTCACATGCTGCCCCTGCCGCGCGGATTCGTAGAGGCAGCAGGACGCTGTCGGTTCGACCACGATGAGGCGGGGTCTGTGCTTACTGTGGCCTTCCCACAAGTGCCCGCAAGTCGCTGCGGCCATGATGCCGCCACCACCGGGCACAAAAATGTGCGTCGGGCGAACCGGGTTCAGCTCGCCCATCAATTCATCGACAACCATCGCGTAACCCTGCATAATGTCGCGCGAGACCTTCGGATATCGCTCTGTACCCGGATCACCGACGACGATGTGGCCGTGGCGATCTGCATCCTCATACAGACGCGTCACCACCTGCTCATACGCCCCGGGAACGCGCACGACCTGGCCACCATGGGCCTCGATCGCTGCCGCGCGCCCGGCACTCACCCCGTCATTCATATACAGCACCGCCTGGCACCCGAACAGGGTCGCACCCCAGGCCAGTGCACGACCATGATTTCCAGACGTCGCCGCCGACACGACGATATTCGCCGTGACCTGTGCGTGTCTTCCCGCGAGCAGATCTTGCGTGCCCACCTCGACACCGGCCCGTGCTTTCACCTCGGCCTTGAGCACGGCGAGCATGGCAAAAGTGGGGCCCGTGGGTTTGAAGCTGCCAAGACCGAATCGGGCACCCTCGTGTTTGCACCAGACGTCGGCGACGCCGGCTTCGCCCGCCAGACCCGGCAGAGGAATCAGGGGCGTTGGTGCATAACCGGGCCAGGAGGTGATCTCGCTTTGCGCTGCGACGAAGGCCGCCCGGTTCAGGATCTCCCGCTGCGATGCCCCATAGGGCAGGCTCGTGCTGGCGCGAGAATTGACGTGCAGTTGCGTGTCATAGCGCATGTGAATCGTTCGACATCCTCGTTTGTACGCCCTGTCCGCTTCAACGAAACTGAAAGGAATAGAGCTTGGCGTTCTTGAACCAGAAGCGCAGCCGCACCGTCTTCCCCTGCAGGGCGCTCAGATCGGCTGCGCCCTTCCAGGTGGCGACCTGTGCAGGATTCGTCGAAGTCAGCGGGTCGGCGTCGTCAAAAGTATACCCTTCGAGCCGTCGGTGGTTGGCCCCCAGGATCTCGACTCTCACCTCGCAGGGTCCGGCGCTACTGTACTGCAGGGCGGCGCGCATGTTGAGCAAGAGGCACGAGCCCGAGAAGCGAAAGCCACGCGTCGCCGCCTTGCTGTAGGGCGCAATGTCGCGCGGGTAGGGTTCGTAATTGGGTGGGTGGCCAGTGACCCCGTCGAGCGAGACAAAACCGTCCAGCGGCGTCAGCGCGAGGCCGACGGCCATCGTGGTCTTGTCGCCCAGTTCCAGGGTCTGCACGTCGGACCGGTGGTTGGTGCCGTTGTAGTAGGTGAGAATGCGGTCGCCGTACACGAGGGGCGCGTGGGCGTACATATTGTGGCAGTCGAATTCACCCCGGGACCCGCGCACGATAAACGGGTCGAGGTATTTGCGCTCGTAGTGGATGCCGTCGCGGCTGAAGACGAGCTGGGGGTGGTGCGTCAGATTGGTGACGCGAAAATTCCACAGCAGACCGACATAGAGACCCTCGTAGGCAATGCAGGGCATGGAGTAGAATTGCGTGTCGGGCGCGTCGGCGGCGTCGGGCACCAGTATGGTCTCGCCCTCGCTCCACTCTACGAAATCGGCGCTCTCGGCCCGGCCGACGACGCGCTTTCCCAGGGGACCGCGAAAGTGCTGGTTATTCTCCATGTGCACAGCGTAGCACCGGCGGATGGGGTCCCAGCCCATGAAGTACATCGGCCCCCAGCGACCCCGCCGCGGCGCGTAGTCGACGACCGGCGCCTCGGCGTGCGGTGTCCAGTCAAAACCGTCGGGCGAATAGAAGAGGTAAAGTTTCATGCCCGGGTTTTCGTCGTCGTAGACCGTCATCACCAGCTTATAGCGCCGCTCGGCGCTATCGTGCAGATCGTAGATCAGATGGCTGTCGCGGTAGGCGCTACCGAAGTCGCGCGGCGCCAGACAGGTCTCCGGCAGGATGTTGTTTCGCTTTGAGCCGTCGAATTCCACCAGGCCCAACTCGGGCTTCTCCCAGTGGACGCCGTCGTTGGAAGTGGCCAGGCACAGGCGTTGGGCGGCGTATTCGTCAAAGCGCTCGTCGACGACGATGTCATCCCCCTCACGGCGCACCCTGTACCAGTATGTCGTGTACCACATCTTGAAGCGCTGCTCTTCGGCGTCGAAGAAGATCGTCTTGGCGCCGACGTGATTGCCCTCCCAAGGCCGGTCCTGCCGCACCACGGGGTTGTGTTCCACCTTCTCGGCGGGGTTGACCACCTGCCGCGTGCTGCTCAGGCTCTCGATGAGGTAGTCGTCGGCGAAGAGCTGCTTCTGCGAGCCAATGTCGATCAGTGCCATTCTTCACTCCCCGGTCAATGCGCCTTCCCCGCAAGCCATGCTGCGGGTAAATACGTATGAGGGATCATGATCGCGAATCTGGTGTGCGTCTGGCAAGCAGGGGTGATGCGTTTGGCCTGCAGGTGGCGCGCGTGCGTTGGTGGGTTCGATACAGACACAGACACCCCAACATCTCAAGATGCTACTCGAGATCAGCCTGGGTCTTGGCGGTGGCTTCATCACGTTTGCATCACCTACTTGTTTCTGCCGGCGATCCGGCGAGAGATTGTTGACTTTTCCCATATGGGATTTATCTTTTAATGGTCTGTTTTATCCAATTTATATCTCCTGGAATATTGCATGTCGCTGGCCTCCCCGATGCAAGACATGGGCTCAATGCCCCAAGCTGTCCACGAAGAGTTGTGGAAGTGCATTGATGCGCGTTTGCAGCGGGGTGACACGTTGATCAAGTCCCTCGACTTTCAGAAGGCTCTCGAGGCGGACTGCATGGGGCTGACCGGAGAGTACGTCAGCAAGTCAGTCAAGCGGCGTTTGGCACACGCCATGGTGACTTTCAACCGCGAGAATCCTGATCGGTATGTCGCGCTTGGGGTGCGGAACTCGGCCCGTAGGGCCTTCCAAACATCCTGCACCAGACTCGGTTGGGACCAGGTTCGCATTTCGACGTCGGGTCCGATGGCCATCGTCCGGTTCAAGTCCTTTGACCGGATTCGTGAGCTGTTGCGTGAAGCGGTGTCAAATCGATCTCCATCGATCCAGAGGACTGCATCCAGCATGCGATCCGTGTCGTGTCCGGCCAGCAGGAGCCTCTTGTCCGTCACGACGTGTCGGAATCTATCGTCCCGACCGAACCCAAGCTTAGCGTTTTCTTATCTGCGAGGCCGATTCGACGGGCGTTCCAGAGGGCGAAGAAGTGGAGGGAGCTGAGGGCGACAAGCTGACCAACGAGGAGCGCCGCCAGGGCGCGTCGGTCGGACGGGTCGAAACGCGTGTGGCCGGCGGCATCCTGAGACAGGTGAGCTCGAACCCGCCCTGTATCGTGGGGTGCAGCGCACCATCAGCCGCGGGATCGACGGCATTTGGCGCGAAGTGTAAGCGCCCCGATGCCGTGGTAGCGCCTCAGGTTGAGACTGCGGCCGCCGCTCTGTCCATCGCTCTCAGCGATGGGCTTGGTATCGAAGGGCCTGGGGCAGTGTAGCCGAGGAAGGCCCCGAGGTATAAACCCACCAATCAGCTAGATGGCCACGATGTGGCGCCTGTAGAACGTGTTTCAGACATGGAGCCCTCGGAATGGAATGCGGAGCGCCGGATTGACGAGTAGCTGGCCTACAGTTTTACGGTCAGGCCAGGGCGCAATATGGTCTTGTGGTCACTTTCGGTAGCCTACGAGAACCGTGGCGCCATCTTCTTCTCCTGGGTTGTCGTGACTACAATTTTTCTGTCACGGTGGATGGGCGAAGGTGACCCCGCATCCCTGCAAGAGCAACGAGTATGCCAGCACCAGGTGTGAGTTTTCTTCTCTGACAGTGTTGGAGAACGACGGCAGAATGCTGAGTTGTCACTTCGGTGCAAGCTGAGCATGCGGTCAGTCCCTCTCCGAGCCGCCCTCTCGGTCGTCCAGCAACTGACGGCGCATGTGATCGTTCAGCCCGACAATCCGGGCCGCCATGATGGTAACGATGTTCTCCAACATACGCAGGTGTAGGGCACGATCTGACAGCAGCAGTGCGTGCAGTTGGGTGTTGAGGATCTTCATCATGGCGCATTCTTTGACGGCAACCAGGCTGACGCTGCGCGGCCACTT
>Ga0115002_10008624_pt1 | contig 11257 bp, 7 predicted proteins | sample ArcticOcean_MG_C_8_FD_89576 | JGI IMG/M metagenome (GOLD analysis project Ga0115002, IMG submission 89576) | Marine microbial communities from western Arctic Ocean - ArcticOcean_MG_CB11_86 | ecosystem: Environmental > Aquatic > Marine > Oceanic | place: Arctic Ocean: Canada Basin | collected... | reverse complement strand
CGGCCACGAACGTCTTGAGGAGTTGTACCGATGCGCGCTTTCCGAACACGATCCCAATTCGTAACCGCCACGCTCTGTCTGCTGTTGGCCACCGCCATCGGCTGCCTCGCATCCGCCGGTGACACCAAGACATCCAACACAAAGAAAGCCGGCAGCGACAAACAGGCCGACACCAAGAAAGACTCTTCGGCGAAAAACGCTCCGAAGAAACCGGCTGCCCCCGGGCCGACAAGTTGGGCATCCTTCCGTAACGGTGACCAGCAATTGGGCGTTGCGACCAGCAAGCTGCCCGAGAAACTGGAAGTCCTCTGGAAAGTCAAAACGCAAGACGGCGTGGTGGCCACCTCGGCCATTGTGGGCGATCGCGTTTACGTCCCCGGCCTGTCCGGCGACCTGCTGTGCCTCGACAAGAAAAACGGCAAGAAGGTTTGGGCGTATCGATCCATCGATGACCCCGATCCCAAACAATTCGCTCCCGGTTTCAAGTCGGCTCCCCGCGTGACGGCCAACTCCGTCTACGTGGGCGATGAAGACGGCGTGCTCCATTCCGTCGATCGAGTCACCGGCAAGCGACGCTGGAAGGCAACCACCGATGCCGAAATCGCCGGTTGCGCAGCCGTCGTGGGAGACAAGGTCATCGTCGGTTCGCACGACAACTTCCTGTACTGCTTCAACTCCAAAGACGGCACGCTGGCGTGGAAGTTTGAAACGCAAGATCGTGTGAACTGCTCGCCCGCCATCGTCGAAAAGTACACCTTCGTCGCCGGCTGCGATGCTCACCTGCGCGTGATCGACATCGAGGACGGCAAGGAAGTTGGCGACATCCCGCTGGAAAGCTATCTCATCGCCTCGCCCGCCGTGATGGGCGATGTGCTCTACGTCGGCAACTACGGGGCCGAGGTGCTCGCCGTCGACTGGAAAAAGAAGCAAATCGTCTGGCGGTATAAGGATCCGGTCAAGGAGTTCCCCATTCACGCCTCGGCTGCAGTCACCAAGAAATACGTGATCGTCGGCGGACACGACAAACAAATGCACTGCATCGATCGTGAAACCGGCAACGGGGTGTGGACCTTCCTTACCAAAGGCCGCATCGATAGCTCGGCGGTTATTGTGGGTGACCGCGTCTTCTTCGGCTCGGCGGACCGCAACTTGTACGCTCTGTCGATCGACAAAGGTGAGTCGGTCTGGACGTTCAACGCGGGCCAATCCATCACCGCCGGCCCAGCCGTGGGAGAAAACGTGCTCGTCGTCGGCTGCGAAGGCAGCGGCGGTTTCGTGTACTGCTTCGGAAAGAAGTAGTGCCAACAAATCATAACCCGCAGCGTCAGCGAGGGACGCAGGAAAACCGCACATCAACCCAGTGTCCCTCCCTCACGCGTCGGACGATTGTTTCGACCGCAGCAGGAAAATTCGCGGCCCGACACTTGGCGACTCGATGGCTGGGCGTGAGAATAGAGAGAGCAGGCCGTTCGTATGATTTCTTGAGGTTCGACGATGCCAACCGATACCAGCAGTAGCACCGAAGTCGGGAGCTACTTCATCTCCAACTATCCGCCCTTCTCGCAATGGAACGCCGAGGCGGTGCCGGAGGTCCACGCGGCGTTCGACGCCGAACCGAATCGCGAAGTCCCGCTGGGTCTTTACATCCACATCCCGTTTTGCCGCAAGCGGTGCAAGTTCTGTTACTTCCGCGTCTACACGCAGCAAAATGCGCTAACGATTCAAAACTACGTCGACACACTCGCCGCAGAATTTGAAACGCTGGCCGACAAGCCGGGCGTGGCCGGTCGGACGTTGCGGTTCGCCTACTTCGGCGGAGGCACACCTTCCTACCTGAGTTCGCGCCAACTGCTCACTCTCCGCGACAAACTCAGCGAGTTCCTGTCGTGGGAGACGGCCGACGAAGTCACGTTTGAATGCGAGCCAGGAACGCTGAACCTGGAGAAGATCCGCACGCTCAAGGAAATCGGCGTGACGCGGATCTCGCTGGGTGTCGAGAACTTCGACGACACCATCCTCGAAGCCAACGGCCGGGCACATCTGTCACCGGAAATTTTCAAAGCCTACGACTGGATTCAGCAGGTCGGCTTCTCGCAGGTCAACATCGATCTCATCGCAGGCATGATTGGTGAAACCGACGAGAACTGGACCAAGTGCGTCGAGCGCGCCGCCGAGATGGACGCCGACAACGTCACCATCTACCAGATGGAATTGCCACACAACACAATCATCTCGAAAGAGATGAAGGACTTGGGCGTGACCTCACCAGTCGCCAACTGGCCGACGAAACGTCGCTGGATGAACGAGGCCATCGACACCCTTTTGTCACACGGATACTGCATCTCCAGCGGGAACGAAGTCGTCAAAAGTTTGGAGACCGACTGCTTCGTCTATCGCGACAACCTGTTTCGCGGGTCAGACATTCTCGCAACGGGCGTGGCCTCGTTCGGCCACTTCCAAGGCGTGCATTACCAGAACCAGGACCGCATCGAAGACTACATGGAAATCGCCTCGCGTGGCGAGTTGCCCATCAACCGCGCGCTGCGTCCCAGCGATCATCAATGCTTGATTCGAGAATTTATCTTGCAGATGAAAGAAGGACGCATCGACGCCCGCGCGTTTCGCGGCAAGTTCCATGTCGACGTACTCGACGAATTCGCCGGCCCATTGAAACGACAGGCGGCCGCCGGGTTTCTGGAAGTCGAAGGCGACGACATCCGCCTGACTCGCAAAGGCCTGCTGCAAGCCGACACGCTGCTACCGGAATATTTCGAGGAAGAGCACAGGGAAGTGAGGTACACGTGAGCGAATAGCGCCAGCTGGCGCTCTCCTTTCACGACTCGATTATGAATCCGCAAGACGAACTCAACGCCCTGATCAAACTGTTTCCCGACGAGCAACCGCTCTTCGAGCAGGCCGAGCACATCCCCTCGGCTTCCACGCCCGAGCCGTACAAAACGATGCTCGTGCATGACAAGCACATGACCGTCACGATGGAAAAGTATCACGGCTCGAAAGTCGACGTGCGCGTGATCGACAGTTGCCTCGACGGTGACACCTACGCCCGCAAGATCTTACTGCTGAAAACCGGCACCGAAACCGTCGTGCAGTTCGGGATCGTGAAGTTCGACTTCCAATACGTCACGCAAGCGGTGCGCGACGAAATTCTTGGCGGCGAGATTCCACTGGGCCGCGTGCTCATCAATCACAATGTGCTACGGCAGATCGATCTGGGAGCCATTCTCCGCATCACCGCCGACTCCGGGTTGGCCGACTATCTGCAGATGGACCCCGGCGACGTCACCTACGGCCGCATGGCGACCATCTTCTGCAACCACCAGCCCGCCGTCGACCTGCTGGAGATCTCCATCCCGCTGGAATAACAGCCAAGCGGTGGGGCAGACATTCCTGTCTGCCGATTTTTGGGTGATCGCCAGCCGAAGCAACTCACTCGCTCTTAATCCCCAACCGACTCCAATACCCCGCTTCAAGCGGCCAGTTGTTCGGGTGGTTGTGAACTTCAAGCAGCACCTTCGTCCCGGCGAACTTGGAGAGATCGACTTGCAGGTCGAGCCAGGCGTCCTTGGTTGTTTTTTCACTGACGAGCGAGTCGTGTAGCGTCTGGCCGTTGGCGCGTACGAGAAGTTGCCAGTCTCCCATGTCCTGATGGCTGACCGAGAGTTCTAACGTCGTTTTCTTTTTCAGTGGCACATCGATGGCAGTTGTCAGAACACACGGTTTGCCTTGCGCGGGAGGCATGCTACGCACGACGTTTTTGCGACCCTGATGCTCCTTCACCAGCCACAACCCATCGGCAGCGTTTGCCGTCACGATAAATCGCGGCGCGACGCCGGCGAGTACGGGTGAGTCTTTGTTGCGTTCGGTCGAACGTTGAAGAATATTCGGGTCGGATTCGTCTCGCGGTGGAGCTTTCGCCAGCGCCAATTCGCGGTCGAGGCGTTGCAAGTCTTGCACCGTGCGGGCCAGGTAGATGTGATCGAACCAAGCGTTGTCGCCGTCCGGGCAAGTGAAACTCAAGCCGGTGAATGTGAAGGTGCCGAAGTCGGAATGCAAATCGCGTGTGATGGTCGACCAGTTCGATGGAACCTTAGCCGCCAGCCGCATCGCCGACTTTCCGAACGGTTCCCCCGTCCCCGCATCGTAGCGGTAACCGTACTGCAATCCGCGCAGGTCGATGGGGGCATACCGTCGCGGGCGGAATCTCCAACGTCGGGGCGAGCGCCGCGGTCGGCCGCGCTGCGCGGCAAAGCGGTTCGCCGGTTCTAATTCATTGCCGCCGAACTCCCCGTCGTGCGCGACTTCCAACCCGACTTGTGTCCCGCCCTGTTTTTTCCACGCGAAACGAATGTAACGGAATTCGCCGATTCGTGGTTGCGACCGAATCACGGCGGCCAATTCGCCCAATCGTGCTTCCCCTCGATTCGTCGGCGTCACTTCCACACTGGCATCACCAATGAATGCGTCTTCGTAGGTCACCATCGCGACGCCCTCACCAATTCGCAGCCGACCCGCGAAGCGTTCGTCATCTTCAAATATCTTCAGTAGACTCGGTCGACGAGTGAGCAATGACACGGCACGCCAGTCGATCTGTATCGCGTCCGTCTTGCCCGCCGGAACCGCATCGGGAAGACAGACAATTTCGATCGTCACCTCTTTTCCGCCCCACCGGTCCACCGGAACAAGTAGCGGTTCGGTCGGCTGCCCCGCGAGTCGTTCAGGCAAGTCGTATTCGCCGACGGCGATTCCCTCGATGAGAACTCGCACGCGCCCTTTCACCGTATGGGCCCGATGCCGCCCCACAGCCAGTGACAAGAAGCGTTGATTCTTCTCGATGCGTAGGCGTTGCGACAGCGTGACAAATTTTGCGTTTGTCGAGAGGAGCAAACGGTAACGCGAGTCGCCGATTTCGGTGATGTCCCAGTAATTCACTGCCCGCAAACCACTCGCACCTGCAACGATTACCGCGTCAGCCTCGTGAAACGCCCAGCCTCCTAAACCGGGGAACATCCCGATCGAGCGGCGGGCGAGTTCCGCTTTTAATCCAACGGGGTCCAGTGTGAGTTCCGGTTCAATCCAGTCGAGTGCGTCGCGAATGTCGAACGGGTCAGCTCCCGGCGGTCGGCCTTCGAGTACCGGATCGGCTGTGAGTTGCAGCGTGAGACCTTTCGCGGCCGCCCAATCGATCGGCAGGTTGCCCGTGTCGACGACGGTCTTCGAGCCAACAAGAATCTGGCTCTGATAAAGCGTCCGACCGCCTTCTCCAGCGACCGCCACCACCGCGCGCACACAACCGCCCTCGCCGACGGATTCATCCAGCCCGACACGCACACGAAACGTCTTCGCGAGCTGCGGCAGCGGGAATTGTAACTCATGCTGGGCCTGCACGCCGAACCCCCAACCGAACGCGTTCCCGCCGCTGCGCAGCGACCCGCCACGTACATTGCGATCGATTTTCCACCGCCACGACGATCCAAACAGCGACTTCTGCGCCACTCGCGACGGGGTGACAGCCGTCAACGGCACCAGATGTGCCGCGAAGAAACGAAACGTGCGGATCGACGGAAAGCGAACCCACAACGGGTCCAAACTCCACGCCGGCTGCACGAGCCGATACCAACTTGTTGTCACCGCCGCATTGCCGCGAGAGGCCAGTTGATGCCGTTCGGCCGATGTGGTGACTGTGAGTCCGTCGACGGTTTCGTATTGGATCAGCCGCGCCGTGCCATCGGGGGTGAGGATGGCGAGTTGATCGAAGTACGCGTCCCAGAGTTTGCGTGCGGGAAAGTGGATCTCTTCGACGTCGGCCAAGTCGACGATTTCAACACCCTCTTCACGAAGCAGCGTGACTGTCTCGCCGCTCCAACGCAGGGCGCGAAACTGCAACCGGCGACCATCACGTTGAAACACCGTAGCGGGCGTGAATTCACGGTAGGCCTTCCCTGACCAGGCAATCCGCTTCAACCAACGCGTCGAGACCCGCAGCGGTCGATCGATTGTCTTTTCCGGGGCATCGACGCGCACGCTTGGTTCGACGATGAGGTACGCGGGCGTTGCTTCAAACGGGTCGTTGGTCCCGCCACGGAATCCGATCACGCGGCCCGGCAAGCGGTCTCCACCGAAGAATTCGATATAGGCCTGCGGCGTATCGGGAACCGACAACGAACGATCTCTCAGCCAACGGACCGAATTGCTCGCAGGAAATAACGGCCGGTTTCCCAGCCTCGCTTGCGCATCATTTTGATGCCAGCCCGTCAACGCGGCGGCTTGAAATCGGCTGCCGTCGGCGAATTGGGCTTCGTAACGTTCGTCTGCTGCGAAGGAGAATCGCGCGAGGAAGACGAACATCAAAGCGACGATCGGCCCACATCGCCAAAGGATCATCCGTGTTGAACGGTGCCGAGTTGAACGGTGCCGATTCGGGATACGTTGTTCTTTATACATCTCTTATGCCTTCCGCTTCCGTCGGGTGCGCGAATCGAGGTAGGCTCCTAACGCGGTGTGGTACGGCTCGTCGGTGCGCAGCTTGCGGTAATCGACGCCGATGCTGCCGCAGTGTTTCACCAGGGCCGCACAAAACTCATTGTACTGTTCCAGATAATGCGTGCGCAGTCGGTGCGGGTCGGCCAGAATACGATGCCCCGATCGCTCCAGGCTGCGAAACATCGTCGGGCGGCTGAAAGGAAATTCTTCTTCCTCCGGCGCGGCGACATGGAACAAGACCACCTCATGACGCGCATGACGAAACGCCTTCAACGCGGTCGCCAACGGCTCGATGCGGTCGAGACAGTCACTGAGAACCACCACCAACGAACGCCGCTTGATGGTGGGCAGTAATTTCTCGAACACGCCAGCCAAGCTGGTCTCGCGTCCGGGTTGGCTTTCTTCCAGCATCGAAATCATACGACGAAAGTTTTGCGCGTTGGCCGAGGGATCTGCGCGATTGCGAACTTTGGTGTCGAACGTGATGAGACCGGTCGCGTCACGTTGCGACAACAACAGGTAGCCCAGCGAGGCGGCCAGGTACCGGGCGTAATCGAACTTCGAGAGCGTGCTCTCCCCGTAACCCATGCTGCCGGACGCGTCGACAACCAGGTAGCAACGCAGGTTTGTTTCGTCTTCGTATTCCTTGATGTAGTACTTGCCGGTTTTGCCGTAAGCCCGCCAGTCGATGTGCCGAATTTCATCGCCGGGGTAATACTGGCGATGCTCGACGAACTCGACGCTGGATCCTTTGAAGGGACTTTTGTGCTGCCCCATCATGAACCCTTCGACCACCAACCGCGCTACGACTTCCAGCTTCCCGAACTTCGCCAGCGCGGAGGGATCTTGCAACGGGGCGTTTTTCGATGATGATCCGAACAACACAATACTCCGAACAAGACAATCGATCGACAAACAGGCTCTCGGCAGGGAGACGCAATACTATCAGCATACGAGGGCGATGACCGATTTGTCACGCTTCCGGCGACAAGACTTGAAGACACAAAGAATTGCCCGCAGGCCTGGCGGCACGCTGACTTCGTACGCGGATCATCGCAGATTAAAGACTGTATTGATTGTCTCCGCGTCGAAACACTGCGTTCATCCGCGGCCCATTCTTCTTTTTCGAGTTGCATTGGCCCTCTGCCGTACACTCTCTGAGACGCTTCGTGCCTTGGTGTCTTCGTGGTTTTTCCTGATCGTCCCAGATTCACAACCGTTCCTGACGACACCCTGTAGCGAGGGTGCCGGCTGACGTTATACTTGAGGAAGTCCCGTATTGACGTCGCATTGACACCCGAGCCGGATGATGGGAAATTCTCAAACATCGAATCCACAGATCACACGCCGTCACTGGCTACAACAGGGGGCGGCCGGCTCGTTGGGCGTGGGTATGCTACCGCTCGGCACGCTCGATGCCGCTGGAAAATCCACACCGCCACCGCGTGCGAACGCGTGCGTGTTTCTGTTCCTGTTCGGTGGGCCGAGTCATATCGACATGTGGGATATGAAGCCCGACGCCCCGACGCAAATTCGGGGTGAGTTTAAGCCGGTTGCGACGCGCGTGCCGGGAATGGATCTTTGCGAGCATCTGCCAATGCTGGCGAAGCAGGCCGACAAGTTTTGTCTGTTGCGATCGATGACGCACGACATGCGCGTGCACGGCCCGGCGTGCAGCGAAATCTATTCGGGTCGACCATACTTCGGCCCGCCGGTCACCGATCAGGCCACGCCGTTCGACTGGCCATCGATGGCATCGCTCGTCACGCGGTTCGGCCCGCAACGTCGGGGGTTACCAAACTCGGTGGTGCTCCCTTGGTACACACAGTTCGTCGGGCAAGATCGTCGCATCGCCGGGCAAAGTGGCGGGCGGATGGGTGAGGAGTTCAACCCGTTTCTCGTCCAGGGTGACCCAATGGAAAACGATTTCCATGTGGCCGGGCTGACGCTGCCGGACGGAGTTTCGCGCGAACGATTTCAACGCCGCGGCTTGCTGCGTCATCAATTGGAATCGGTCGAACGAAGTTCATCTCTCTCAACCGGCATGCCGGCTCGTTTCGAGGGGCATGTTCGCAAGGCAGTCGAAATGCTCTCCACGCCAAAAGTTGGTGCGGCGTTCGATCTACGACCCGAATCGGCCGCCATTCGTGAACGGTACGGCCGCACGAAAGTTGGCCAAAGCTTGCTGCTAGCGCGTCGGTTGGTCGAAGCGGGTGTGTCGCTGGTGACTGTCAATTGGGACGACATCCACAAGGCCGACAAGGTCTCGCCGCATTGGGATACGCACGCTGAAAACTTCCCGAAGTTGAAAGACCGGCTCTGCCCGCCGTTCGACCGAGCGGTGGCCATGTTCCTGGAAGACCTGCATCAACGCGGCTTGCTGGAAACAACGCTTGTCGTCGCGCTGGGCGAATTCGGTCGCACGCCGAAAGTCGGTATGGTCTCGCAGAACGGTATGACAAAACCAACCGGTCGCGATCATTGGCCGCATGCCTTCACGGTACTGCTTGCCGGTGGGGGAGTTCACGGCGGACAAGTCTACGGCTCGACCGTCGCCAACGGCGGTTACGTCAAAGACCGCCCCGTCTCACCCGCTGATCTCACCGCCACCGTGCTGTCCCACTTGGGCATCGAAGCCGACAAACATTACGACGACCGCTTCCTGCAAATCCGACAGGCATTGTGCGAGGGCAGACCGATCGACGGGTTGAGCTGACAGAAAGAGCGAATCAAAAAAGCGAACCACAAAGGCTCGAAGACACGAAGAGCTTGGGTTTGTGGTTACTCTCTTGCTGTTTTGTCTTTGTGACTTCGTGTCTTAGTGGTGATCCCCCGCCTCGTTTCTTCAACGCTTCGGCTTCGGAACACGTTTACCACTGTGCCGCCCCTTGCGTTGTTTTTTCTTGCGGTCGCGGGGGGCGAAGCCGGGGGTGTCGGCGTCGCCTTCGGGGATCGATTCGCCCATTTGCTGCTTGAGTTCGACGATGCGATCACGTAAACCGGCCGCCCGCTCGAACTCGAGTTGTTCGGCCGCGGTGAGCATCTCGGCTTCAAGTTCGTTGATGAACTCCTGCGTGACGTACTTCGTTTCGCTGTCGCTGCCAGATGTCTCTTGCACAACGCGGCGGGCCTGGATTTCCTCTTCGATGCCTTTGCGAATCGCCTTTTGAATGCTCTCCGGCGTGATGCCGTGCTCTTCGTTGTATTGGGTTTGCAGCGCCCGGCGGCGATTGGTTTCATCAATCGCCCGCTGCATGCTGCCGGTGACGGTGTCGGCGTAAAGGTAGACTTCGGCGTTCACGTTACGAGCACTGCGACCCATCGTTTGCACGAGGCTCGTCTCGCTACGAAGAAAGCCCTCTTTGTCGGCATCAAGAATGGCGACCAGCGAAACTTCCGGCAGGTCCAGCCCTTCACGCAACAGATTCACGCCGATGACGGCGTCGAACTTGCCCTCGCGGAGTTCGCGGAGAATCTCGACTCGTTCAAACGCGTCGAGTTCCGAATGCAACCATTGGCAGCTTACTCCTTCCTCCTTCAAGTAGCCGGTCAGGTCTTCGGCCAATCGCTTGGTCAGCGTGGTGACAAGCGTGCGTTCGCCTTTCTCGGTTCGGCCGCGAATTTGTTCCAGCAGATGCGGCACCTGTCCGCGTGCCGGAGAGATGTGGATGACAGGGTCGACCAGACCCGTCGGTCGGATGACCTGCTCGACAACTTCGCCTTCGGTCTGTTCGAGTTCCCAATCAGCAGGCGTGGCCGAGACGAATACCGTTTGCTTGCGGCGCTCGTGCCACTCTTCGATTTTCAACGGACGGTTATCGATCGCCATCGGCAGGCGGAAGCCGTGCTCGACGAGCGTCGTTTTGCGTGAGTGGTCGCCGAAGTACATGCCGCGAACTTGCGGGACGGTCACGTGCGATTCATCCACGAACAGCAGGAAATCATCGGGGAAGAAATCGAGCAGCGTATCCGGCGGCGAACCTGGTTTGCGGTTGGCCAGCGCGCGGCTGTAGTTTTCAATGCCAGGACAGAACCCCGCTTCTTTGAGCATCTCCATATCGTAACGCGTGCGGGCCGCCAGACGTTGGGCTTCGAGGAGTTTGCCTTCTTCGCGAAAGCGTTCGAGTTGTTCGTCGAGTTCGGTTTGAATTTCGCCCAAGGCTGCATCGATGCGTTCCTGAGGCAACACGAAATGCTTGGCGGGATAGACGTAGACGTCGTCCAGTTTGCGGGCGACTTCGCCGGTGAGGGGGTTGATGATCGCCAGGTTCTCGACCTCGTCTCCCCATAACTCAATTCGAAAAGCGAACTCTTCGTAGGCGGGCCAGACTTCGATCACGTCGCCTCGTACGCGAAACTTGCCACGAGAGGGGTCGAGGTCGTTGCGCTCGTAATGAATGTTGACCAGCTTGGCGAGCAGCTCCTCGCGATCGATCGTGTGTCCCACGCGTAGCGGGACCATCATTTCCAGATAGTCTTTGGGCGATCCCAATCCGTAGATGCAACTCACGCTAGCGACCACGATGACATCCCGCCGACTGACGAGCGCACTGGTGGCACGCAGACGCAGGCGATCGATCTCTTCATTGATCGAGGCGTCTTTCTCGATGTAGATGTCGCGTTGCGGGATGTAGGCTTCGGGTTGGTAGTAGTCGTAGTAGCTGACGAAGTACGAGACCGCGTTTTTCGGAAAGAACTCGCGAAACTCGCCGAACAGTTGTGCGGCCAGCGTTTTGTTATGCGAGAGCACCAGCGT
>Ga0115002_10008623_pt1 | contig 11258 bp, 7 predicted proteins | sample ArcticOcean_MG_C_8_FD_89576 | JGI IMG/M metagenome (GOLD analysis project Ga0115002, IMG submission 89576) | Marine microbial communities from western Arctic Ocean - ArcticOcean_MG_CB11_86 | ecosystem: Environmental > Aquatic > Marine > Oceanic | place: Arctic Ocean: Canada Basin | collected... | reverse complement strand
GCTTCTTCTGCCGCAGGCGCTTCTTCTGCCGCAGGCGCTTCTTCTGCCGCAGGCGCTTCTTCTGCCGCAGGCGCTTCTTCTGCTTCCTCCGGTACCACCTCTTCCGCTACTTTCTCTTCCACGATTGGATCCGGTTCCGCCGCCGGCAGCACCGCAACAATCAGTTCGTGTTTGAGCAGTATCTCAATCTTGGCATTGCCATTAACTGCCTGCTTGTTTTGATCTTGAACGGCATAGCGCTCGTCGCGTCGTTGGTAAATCGTGTACTCGTCAGTGCTGGCAATGACTTTCATCGTCTCTCCTGGATTAGCGAAGCGGCGCAGCCTACAGCTTTGCTTCACGGTGTCAACTTTAGGATGCGCGTATCAATATCGTCAATGTGACCGCGCGCTCAACTTCGTTAAGTAGTTGTGAATTAAGGAAAAAGCGTCGCCGAGGCAGTATATCCTTATGTAAATCTGGCACTCGCAAATAAAGGTAGATTCGCTACAATGCGCGCCTCTTTGCACCCCTGAACGAACGCCGACTGGACACAAACGGGCACCGTGGATCAAGAACTCAGCACCAAGAACAGCCATGTAGTGCGCTTTGCTGGCGACTCCGGCGACGGCATTCAATTGCAGGGCCAGCAGTTCACGATCGCATCCGCCCTAGCCGGGCATGACCTGGCCACCATGCCTGACTTCCCGGCCGAGATTCGCGCCCCGCAAGGAACCCGCTACGGGGTTTCCGCATTTCAGATCCAATTTGGCGGCGATCGGATTACGACCCCTGGCGACGAGCCAGACGTCTTGATCGCGTTTAATCCAGCCGCCCTGGTGGTCAATCTCGCCCACCTGCAGCCGGGTGCGCTGATCATTGTCGATTCTAGTGCTTTTACTCCGCAACGCTTGAAGCGGGCAGACCTGGCTAGCAATCCGTTGGAAGACGGTAGCTTGAATCAATATCAGGTCGTCGAGATCGATATCTTGCACTTGACGACCGAGGCTGTGAAACCCCTTGGACTCGGTAAAAAGGACTCGCAGCGCTGCAAGAACATTTGGGTGTTGGGACTAGTGCTTTGGATGTTCGACCAACCTCGCGATTCCGCGCAATCATGGATCGGCGAGAAGTTCGGCAAGCTCGAGCAAGTACGTGACGCCAATTTAGCGGCACTCAATGCCGGTCACGCATACGGAGAAACGGCAGAGCTTAGTCACATCCTGACACAAGAGAAAGTTCCAGAAGCGCCGTTGCTGTCGGTAGAGTATCGCACCATTACCGGCGCCGAAGCGCTCGCACTGGGTCTCGTCGCGGCTGGCGAACTTGCCGACACCGAATTGATGTTCTGTTCTTATCCTATTACGCCCGCGTCATCCTTGCTGCACAACTTGACTGGCATGGAAGATGCGGGCGTGGCGACCTTCCAAGCGGAAGACGAAATTGCTGCCGTGTGCACCGCGATTGGCGCCTCGTTTGCCGGCAAGCTTGGCATCACCTCATCGAGCGGGCCGGGGATTGCTCTCAAGACAGAAGGGATTGGGCTAGCGGTAGCAACCGAACTTCCGTTACTCGTCGTCAACTCGCAACGTGCCGGGCCATCGACTGGCATGCCGACCAAAACCGAGCAGAGCGATCTTTACCAAGCGGTATACGGACGCAACGCCGACACCCCAATTCCCGTCATCGCCTCGCGTTCGCCGGCAGACTGTTTTGACACCGCGATTGAGGCCGTGCGCATCGCGTTACGACATATGACTCCGGTGATCCTGTTGACCGACGGTTACATAGCGAATTCATCCGAACTGTGGCCGATTCCCGACTTCGAAGCGTACGAACCAATCGACAACACCAAACCGCATGCCGATGAAGCCCCCGACGCTGGTGGCATATTCAGCCGCGATCAAAAAACCCACGCGCGCCATTGGGCAACGCCGGGGGATGCGCGCTTCGTTCATCGGATCGGTGGTATCGAACGTGATATCGCGTCGGGAAACATCTCTTATGAGGCCGACAACCACCAAGCCATGACGGATATGCGCGCGGACAAGGTGGCAAGCGTAGCCGATTTCATTGCGCCGCAGGCAATTGACCAAGGCACCGCCGATGGCCTAGCCGTCGTAGCATGGGGGTCGACTTACGGAACCGTTTATCAATCGGTGAAGGAAGCGCTCGCGAATGGACGCAAGGTCGCGCACATCCATTTGCGCCACCTCAATCCGCTGCCTAAGAACTTAGCTGCGCTACTCGCCTCGTATGACAAGATCCTGGTGCCGGAACTCAACAATGGTCAACTGGCCACGTTGCTGCGTGACAAATTAGGGGTCAGCGTCCAGCAGTTGAATAAGGTCTCCGGTCAGCCATTAACCGTGACCGAGATGCGCGAAGCGATCAAACAAAACACAAGCCCGGAACTGCAGGAGGTCAACAGTGGCGGAACTTAGTTTTAAGGATTTCGAGACTGATCAGGAAGTTCGCTGGTGCCCCGGCTGTGGCGATTATTCGATTCTGAAAGCCGTGCAGCGAGCATTGGCCCAAGCCGGTGCCACACCCGAAGGGACAGTTTTCGTTTCCGGCATCGGTTGTGCCTCGCGCCTCCCCTACTATGTAGAGACGTTTGGATTCCACACGATTCACGGGCGCGCACCCGCTATAGCGACGGGCGTGAAGCTTGCCAACCCCGAGCTCGATGTCTGGGTCGTGACCGGGGATGGCGATGGTCTTTCTATTGGCGGCAACCACTTAATGCATGCCCTGCGCCGCAACATCGACCTCAACATCTTGCTTTTCAATAACGAGATATATGGTCTGACGAAAGGCCAATACTCGCCGACTTCACGGGTAGGCACCGTGTCGCCATCGAGCCCACAAGGATCCGTTGATCTGCCGTTGCTTCCCGGGCAGTTCGCCATCGGCGCCGGCGCCACGTTTTTTGCGCGCGCCGTGGATATCGACCAAAAGGGTTTACCGCCTTTGTTGAACGCGGCGAACGAACACGAAGGGACCTCGTTGGTTGAGATCCTGCAAAACTGCATCGTCTACAACAAGGACGTGTTCGATGATGTGGTGGCCAAGAAGAACGCCGCCGATACCCAAGTGCACTGCGTGCATGGCCAACCCCTTATTTACGGCAAAGATGAGAACATGGGATTGAGGTTGAATTCCAAAACCCTCGAGCTCGATTGCGTTGAGATTGGTATTGAGGGCATCACGCTCGAAGACATTGTCGTGCACGATGAGACCAACCCGATCCTTGCGCAAATGCTCGTAATGCTCGGGCCTCCAAAGCCGGCGGCAATGGGCATCATTCTGCGTCGTGAGCGCCCGACGTTCGATTCGAGTTATTGGCAGGCCAAGCCTAGCGAGCGGCGCCGCAAAGTGATGCAGCTTCTGCACACAGGCAACATCCTCGACCACCGTTAAAAAGGCTTCTCCACACGCTGAGAGCTCTAATCCCCCTACTTCCTGCGCGGTTAAGCCTTCTTTTGTGATCTATTCGTTACATTTCGTAACAAAAATATTGATTTATCTGCGTGTATAGCTTAATTTGGTCAGACCAAACTAGCGATATCTAGGATACATATTGACTACCAAACATGAGCAAATTGCCGCGGGGTTAATCAACAATATCTTGAACGGCCGCTACGGAGTGGGTGAGCGATTGCCGTCGGAACGCGACCTATCTGCCCGTTTTGATGCCAACCGTGGCTCCGTGCGCGAGGCGATGAAAAAACTCGAACAACTGGGACTTGCCGTCATCCAACCGGGTGGCGCGCGTGTTAAAGACAAAGAGGAAGCGAGCCTCGATGTGATCGGTCACCTGCTCGCTCAAAGCGAAATGCCGGATGGGTTGCTGATTGATCAGATTCTCGTAGTCATTAACAGCCTAATATCGGTTGCGGCAGAACAGGTGGCGGAATTCGCCAGCGACGTTGAGATCGACGCCGTTTGCGGCCTGGCCAGACCTCTTTACGAACGCGAGCTCGATGAAGAAGCACACACGTTGGCGCGTTTCGAACTAATGACCGCGATCATGCAGACCAGCAAAAACTTGCCGCTGTACCTGATCGCACGAACTTTATTCCAACAGGTCCTGCCGAATATCACTGGCCTGCATGATTACCTAACAACAGACCGGCAACAGTATGCATCCCTGGCCCTCCAACTCCGTACCGCCTTGCAAAAACGCGATGTGCTAGCGGTACGCAAGACGTTTACTGAATTTTCGGATCTACATAGACAGACCGTGATGCGTGCGGTGAGCGACGCTCGCGCAAATCTCGCATCCCCTAGCCAAGAAGCGACCAGCTAATGCGTGCGTTCATCATTCCAGTCGTGATTGTGTTGGGCTTCTTGATGGGGGCGGTGACCCTCATGGCAACGGCGCCTGAATTAGTCCCGACCGCGCCCGCACCCATTGCAAAAACCGCGCGTATTCTCGAAATTAATCCCGAAAACGTGCAACTGACGGTCAATTCCCAAGGCAGCGTCATGCCGTCCACAGAAAGTCAGCTAATCCCTGAAGTAAGCGGCCGCATCATCTGGATGTCGCCTAATCTAGTGGCCGGGGGCTACTTCAGTGCGGGCGATGTATTGCTGCGGGTCGACCAAGTCGACTACAAGAACGAATCCGACCGTGCGAAGGCATCTTTGTCTCGCGCACAAGCAGAGCAACAACACGCACAATTCGAATACCGTCGCCTGGTGAGCTTAGAGGAACGTAAATTGACCTCGCGCTCCCAATTGGAAAATGGGCTTCGCGCCTATCGAGTCGCGGACGCGGCTTTGCAGGACGCCAAAGTCAACTACCTACAAGCACAACAGAATCTCGAACGCACGCAATTGCTTGCACCATTTACCGGTCTGGTGCGATCCGAGTCGGTCGACATCGGTCAATTCGTCTCTCGAGGATCCGCGATCGCTACGATCTATGCAAATGACCTCGTCGAAGTGCGGCTACCTATTGCCGATCGGCAGCTTGCGTTTCTCAACCTGCCACCCACGCTACGCGGGGAGCTTCCCGACAACATGCGGCCAAACGTCACGTTGAGCGCCGAATATGCAGGGCAACAATTATCCTGGCAGGGTCAGATCGTTCGCATGGAAGCAGAGATCGATGTGTCGAGCCGAATGGTTCAGCTCGTTGCCCGGGTCGAAAATCAGCCTGACGCTGCTCCACTTTCCATCGGCCTATTTGTTAACGCAGAAATCCAAGGATTGACTGCGGCCAACATAGTTGTGCTCCCGCGCCAAGCGCTGCGCAATAACAATCAAGTATTGGTGGTCGACGCCGACAACAAGCTGCACTTTCGCGACATCGAGCCACTACGGCTCTACCAAGACAGCGTGCTGATAAAGAGCGGCTTGAAACGCGGCGAACGTGTCTGCATATCGCCATTACAGACTGCAATCGAAGGCATGTCGGTCAACCCGATCGTCGATGACGTTTAACGGACCTATCTAATGCACACCGTAATACGCTGGTTCGCAAACAATTCTGTGGCCGCCAATCTCGTAATGGTTTTGCTCCTCATCGGCGGGTCCTATGCTGCACTGTCGACCAACCAGGAAGAGTTTCCCAATCTAGACACCCGTATGGTACAGATCTCGGTACCGTATCTAGGCGCTGCACCAATAGAGGTCGAAAGGGCGGTATGTATTCGCATTGAAGAAGCCATAGAAGGCGTCGAGGGCATCGATCGAATGCGCACGGAAGCCACCGAAGGGATGTGCAGTGTCGTTGTGGAGCTAGAGAATGACACCGATGCCATAGGTGCCCTCAACGAAATCAAGAGCCAGGTCGACGGCATCAATAGCTTCCCGGTCGAAACTGAAAAACCAATCGTTTCAAAGGTAACGTTCGCCAAACGCGTCGTTCAAGTTGCCGTGTCCGGCAACACAGACGAACGCACGCTAAAAGAAGTCGCTCGTGCTCTACGCGACGAAATAGCGACCGTCGAGGGTATCTCTTTGGTTGCGGTCAATTACGCGCGTCCATACGAGATATCGATAGAAGTTTCCGAGACTGAGCTGCGCCGTTACGGCATCACGCTCGCACAGGTCTCCTCTGCCATCCGTGCAAATTCGCTCGATATGCCGGGCGGGACCATCAAGACGCGCGGTGGAGAGGTTTTAATCCGCACAACAGGACAAGCCTATTGGGGCCGCGAATTTGAAAACGTCATCGTCTTGACGCGAAAGGACGGCACACGCGTTAGGTTAGTCGACATCGCAGAAATCCGCGACACGTTCGAAGAAGGGGAATTGGCTGCCCAGTTCAACCGCCAACGCAGCGTTGTCGTCAATATCTCGCAAGTGGGCTCAGAAGATTTGGTCCAGATCGCGGCGTCAACGCGCGCCAAGGTCGCCGAATTTGCGAAGACGCTACCGGAGGGTATCAATCTCGACATTTGGATCGATACCTCGCAAGACCTTAAAGACCGCATGTCGATCCTTTTGAAAAATGCGGGCGGTGGACTTGCATTGGTGTTGGTCATACTTGCGCTGTTCCTCAAATTTCGTCTCGCGATGTGGGTCGCCGTGGGCATCCCGGTAGCGCTATTTGGAACGCTAGCCGTATTTCCGACAGCCGGCATAACCATCTCGACCATGACGGTCATGGCGTTCATCCTCGTATTGGGCATTCTGGTGGATGACGCGATCGTCGTTGGCGAACGAATCTATGCTCACGAGAAAATGGGCAAGCCGCCGCTACAAGCGGCCGTCGACGGCACCTGGGAAGTCTCTGTACCCGTCATTTTTGGCGTCCTGACGACAGTCGCTGCATTTCTTCCACTGGTACTAGTAGAAGGTCAGATGTCCGCCTTCTTTTCAGTTATCGGATGGGTGGTCATCATTGCGCTCGTTTTTTCAATCATTGAATCTCAATGGATCCTCCCTGCCCATCTGGCCCATCGCAATCGGGACGAACCTACCGCAAAATTCGCCATTGCATGGAACCGTTTTCAAGGCCGCCTGGCTGACAGCCTAGAAAATTTCGCAAACAACAAGTATCTGCCTTTCGTGCGCAAGAGCTTGCAAAACCGCTACGTGACGTGTGCCGTTTGTATCGGCTTATTGATTCTCGTTGCCTCCTTAATGCTGAGTGGGCGGGTGGTGTTCAGCTTTTTCGCAAACATAGAAGGCAATCGTGTGTACGCAGGGTTGGAACTCGCGGAAGGCGTAGCCGTGGACACGACGCTCGTTGCAGCGCGCCGCATAGAATTGGCCGCCGATCGCGTCAACGAGGACCTGACAAAGGAATACGGCCTAACCCAGCCGTTGATCCGCAACACGTTTTCGAGCATCGGCCAAACGGTCGACCGATCCGGCCCCGGCAGACCCAAGGGCCCGGGGCGCAGCAACATCGCTGAGATAGTCATAGATCTTGCTCCGCTGGAAGAAAGAAAGCAGCTAAGCTCAACGATCGTCGCGAGCCGATGGCGTGAGTACGTCGGCGATATCCCGGACGCGGTTAAACTGACTTTCGATTCATCTCAAATGTCCGCCGGGGACCCTGTGGAGTTCCAACTCAAAGGCCCAGACGTTGAGACCCTACGAAAAGCGGCCGAAGAGATGAAAGCCCAACTGGCGCGCTACGATGGCGTTTACGATATCAGCGACTCTTTTCGGTCCGGTAAACAAGAAATCCAGCTGACGCTCCTTCCCGAGGCGCGCAATTTAGGTCTCACGCTCAACGACTTGGCCAGTCAAGTACGCGGCGCCTTCTATGGCAATCAATCACAGCGTGTGCAGCGGGGCGAAGACGATGTCCGCGTCATGGTGCGTTTCCCAGAAGCGGAGCGTAAATCGATCGGCAACCTTGAAGACATGTACATCCAAACGCCCGATGGCAACAAAGTGCCGTTCTATAGCGTTGCAAAATTCGACATCAAGCGCGGTTATTCGACAATCAGCCGCGTTGACGGTCGCCGGACTGTCAGCGTGAGCGGTGATGTAGATCGCGCTGTGGCGGCGCCAGAAACGATATCGGCCAGCATCAGCGAAGATGTCGGCCTAATATTCAAAGACAAATTCCCGCAGGTCGATATAGAGCTCGGCGGCGAGCAGGAGCAACGAATGGAGTCGATGGGTGGCCTGGCCATCGGCGGACTCTTTTCCTTAGTTGTCATCTATGGTTTGTTAGCGATTCCGCTAAAGAGCTATCTGCAGCCTTTAGTGATCATGAGTGTCATTCCATTTGGCGCGCTCGGGGCCATCGTTGGCCATTTCCTGCTCGACCAAACGCTCATGTTCTTTTCCGCACTTGGTATCGTTGCGCTATCCGGCGTTGTGGTGAATGCTTCGCTCGTGCTCGTCGACTATGTCAATCGGCAACGGCGTGAAGGATTGAACGTCATGGAAGCCGTGATGACAGCGTGTGTCGTGCGTTTCAGACCAATCGTTTTGACATCTGTCACGACCTTTGTCGGGTTGATCCCGATCATGACGGAGACCACGCCCGCGGTATGGGTCTTCTTGCCAATGGCGATCTCATTGGCGTGGGGTGTTTTGTTTGCAACGTTTATTACCCTTTTGTTAGTCCCTTGCCTCTACCTGGTTGTGGAAGATTGGCTACACGTAGTGGCGTGCTTCAAAGCCTGGCTCGCGAAAAAACCGCGACCTGAACCGATAGATGGACTACGCAACGTATCCAGCAATACGCCTCGTAGAGCGACCGATCTCAGCGCAACGTACTAGATCGGTTTGGAAGTAAGCCTCCCAAGTACAGCGGCTGGCTGGCACCGCAGAATTCTGATTCTTACGTGGCCGGTCATTCTGGCCAACCTCACCATCCCATTGGTCGGCGTTGCCGACGTGGCTGTTATGGGGCGGCTGCCCGACCCTAAATACATCGGGGCCGTTGCGGTCGGGTCCGCCATCTTCAGCGCCTTGTATTGGGTTTTTAGCTTCTTACGTACGGGCACCACCGGCATCGTGGCCCAATCGTTTGGTTCAGGTGATTCTCAAATGGTGGTTGGCACATTCGTGCGCGCCGCTCTGATTGCGACCGTGCTCGGCGTCACGATTGTCCTCCTGCAATGGCCTATCAGTGCATTGATGTTCACGATCTTCGAAGCCAGCAACGAAGTCGAATCCTTAGCCGCCGCCTACTACGACATTCGAGTATTTGGAGCGCCAGGACTGCTCATCTATTTGGCCGAGATGGGTCTGTTGTTCGGCTTACAGCGCATGCGTTCAACACTGGTGTTGAGTATCGGTCTAAATATCACCAATCTGGTTCTGGACGTCTTTCTTGTCCTCGGACTTGGCCTTGGCGTGGAAGGCGTCGCTATCGGCACAGTCGTTTCGGAATGGGGTGCGGCAGCGCTTGGCATGTGGTTGGTAATTCGGGCCGTGCGCACGGCAGGATTCGACTGGGAAATCCCAGCTGGAATTTGGCAGCGTGAAAAGGTCGAGCAGCTGTTCCACGTTGGCAGCAACCTCATCTTGCGCACGTTCTTCGTGCAACTGCCGTTCTTCTTCGGCACGCTGTTGGCAGCGGGCTTGGGCGATGTCACTTTGGCCTTGCACGGCGTATTGATGCAGCTCTTCTTCATCATGACCTACGGCATCGACGGCTTTTCTCACACGGCCGAGACCCTGGCTGGTTTTGCATTCGGCCAGCGCGACCGCCCGCAGCTACGTCAATCAAGCTTTTACAGTGCATTTTGGGGAGTCGTCGTCGCCTTGGGAGTCGGCTCGGCCTATTTCTTGTTCGGCACCACATATGTCGCTTGGTTATCGACCTCCGCCGAGGTCCAAGCTGCGGCCGTGGACATTTTGCCGTGGCTGCTCATCGCACCGGTGGTCTGCGTCGGCGCGTTCATTTTCGACGGAATATTTATCGGCACCACCCACATCGTGGAAATGCGCAACTCGATGGTCATGGCGGCGCTCATTTGGGCGGCAGTACTCGCGCTCACGTTTGAGCCTTTGGGATACCACGGCATTTGGCTCTCGATGATCGTGTTCATGGCGGCTCGTACTGTGCTCATGTGGATTTACTACCCCCGCGTCGAGCGCAACGCCGCATTCTCTTCCTAGCCGGCCCTAACTAGTTCTTGTCCAGAAATGGTCATCCCTGATCATTTCCTCCCACGGTTTTCTTCGAAAACCGCCCATTTTCCTACGGAAAGTGACCGGGCATCCATGTACTCTCCGCTAGTACCGCGGAAAACTGCGTTTTCCGGACACGTACTAACTAGTCGGGTCGTCAACCAAAGCTACGTTCATACGTCTCGGCCCACCTAGTTCGCGCGCGAGCTAGGTTCAGCTTCGGTTCAGGTGTAGCCCAATACAGTCCGATAAGGAAGTAAGATCATGCGGTTCAGAATAGCAATTTGCGCCATAGCCTTGCTTGTGGCGGGTTGTGCAAACAAACCGATCATCGATACCAAAGGCGTGAACATGGCCAAATACGACACCGATTTAGTCGAGTGCGATACCTACGCAGACCAAGTGCACATCACTCGGCGCGCCGCTGGCGGCGCAGTAGCGGGTGCCGTCCTTGGCGCCGTCGTTGGTGCCGTTGTCGGCAACAGTGAAACAGCCGCCGCTGGCGCGGGAGGTGCAGGCGGCGCCTACAACGGAGCCGATCGTGCACTGCGCGAGAAGGACCACGTTGTCAAAAACTGCCTGCGCCATCGCGGGTATGTGGTTCTCAACTAGCTCGAGAATTGCGGCTGAAGAGGGTTGCGCAAAACACCCTCTTCAGCACTTGTTTCCAGTCCGCTCCGCACTCGCACATCCATGTACTCATTTTGCTTGGCCATCCTCCTGGTCATAAGCAGGCCAGAACTCAGAGGCTGTTCAACGACAGTCTCGTAAGCCGTTACCACACAGTTTAACGACCGCCTCATCCGCCGCGATTGTATTGCGATCATGTTTGCCAATGGGAGCGGCCACATTTCCAATATGACACTATCTGAGAGTAGGTTAGAATCCGTGCCCTGAATCGAAAACAAAAAACAAGGGGAACGCATGGCCGAAGCAGCCCTAAAAAATCAAGATCTGTACGATCTGACCATGTCCGAAGAGGCACAGCCACTTCTAGACGCCGTTAAGAAACACATCACCGAGAATGTGGACCCGATCCTCGAGGACTTTAACCGTTACGGTGAAGAGCGCGAGAATCGCTGGGAACACCATCCAAAACAAATCGAGCTACTCGATGGCGCCAAGGCGAAAGCCAAGGAAAGCGGCTTGTGGAACTTTTTCCTACCTGATGCCGATACGGGTGAAGGATTGTCCAATCTCAACTACGCCTACATCGCGTC
>Ga0115002_10008620_pt1 | contig 11267 bp, 6 predicted proteins | sample ArcticOcean_MG_C_8_FD_89576 | JGI IMG/M metagenome (GOLD analysis project Ga0115002, IMG submission 89576) | Marine microbial communities from western Arctic Ocean - ArcticOcean_MG_CB11_86 | ecosystem: Environmental > Aquatic > Marine > Oceanic | place: Arctic Ocean: Canada Basin | collected... | reverse complement strand
GGTCTCGTGCTGCCTGATCGTTGCGACGTTCGGGCTGTTCGTGCTGATCATCAACACGGCGCTGCTGGGCGCGACGGCTTGGGTGGCCGGCCAGCTCGGCCTGGACTTCACGGTCGACAGCTTCTGGTCGGCGTTCTTCGGCGCGATCATCATCTCGCTGGTGTCGGTCTTCTCGAGCGTTGTGATTCGCCGCAGGCGAACCCCGCCGCGCTAGGACCGATCGACGGCTTGCGCAGCGACAGCGCGCACGAGCTATCGCGTCACGCCGGCGGACGGATCGATTCGCCGCGCTTCTGTTGCATGTGAGGGCCACGGCCCTTCCGCGACGGCGTGCCGGGAGCTTCGAGGCGGACCGCGCATGCTTTGTACTCGGGAATACCGGCCGCTGAGTCGAGCTGGTCGTTCGTTAGGAAATTGACCGCCACACCCTCGAGCTGCACAAACGGCACGAACAGCTCGCCACGTTGCATCCGGTCGCCGATGTGCACCTGCGCGATGATCTCGCCTCTGCGCGATGCGAGCTGGATGTCGTCGCCGTCCCGCACGCCGGCTTGCTCAGCGTCAGCCGGGTGCATGTCGACCGATACCACCGGCATGGTGGCCAGCAGTCCGGGCACCTGCCGCGTCATCACCCCGGTGTGCCAGTGATAGAGCGTGCGTCCGGTGATCAGCGTGAACGGGAACCGCTTCGACGGCAGCTCCGCTGACGGTGGCCCCTGCTCGACCGCGACGAACTTGCCGCGTCCGCGCGGGAACTCCTCTTCGAACAACCGAGGGGTGCCGGGGTGATCCGGTTCGGGGCACGGCCACTGGATGCCACCCTCGAGGTCCAGGCGCTGGTGTGTCAGCCCCGCGACGATCGGGGTGAGCGACGCCATCTCATCGAACACTTCGCCCGCGGACTCGTGATGGAATCCGGTATCCGGGCGCTCCAGCAGCTTCAGCACGCGGCGCGCAATCTCGTTGGTGATGCGCCAGTCCTCGCGGGCTTCGCCGGGCGCCTCGATGATCGGGCGGACGAGCTGGACGCGGCGTTCGCTGTTCGTGAATGTGCCCTGCTTCTCGGCGAAGGACGCTGCAGGTAGAACCACATCGGCGACGGCAGCGGTCTCGTGCATGAAGATGTCCTGCACGACCAGGAAGTCGAGCTGCTCGAACGCCTCTCGCGCGTGCGCGAGGTAGGGGTCCGAGATCAGCGGGTTCTCGCCGACAACGTACATCGTGCCGAGCCGGCCCTCGATCATCTCTTCGATCATCGCTGTCGATTGCAGGCCGATCTCGGTCGGCAATTCCACGCCCCAGCCCGCCGACCAATGCGCGTTGACCTCGAGGTCGTCGACGGCGGCGTAGCCGGGCAGCAGGTTCGGCAGGCAGCCGGAGTCCGAGCAGCCCTGCACGTTGTTCTGGCCACGCAGCGGGGAGATGCCGTTGCCGAAGCCACCGACCTGTCCGGAGGCAAGCGCCAGGTTGATCAGCGCCCGCGCGTTGTCCGAGCCCATTGTGTGCTGGGTGACGCCCATCCCCCAGATCAGGCAGGAGCCGCGTTCGTTGCCGTCGCGATCTGGACGAGGACGCGCGTAGAGGCGCGCCGCGATGCGAATGTCCTCGGCCGGTACACCAGTCAGCTCCTCAGCGATCTCGGGAGTGACCTGGTCGACCACGCGTCGCCACGAGTCGAAATCTTCGGTGCGGGCCTCGATGAATGCCTTGTCCTCGAGGCCTTCTGTCAGAATCACGTTCGCTATCGCGTTGAACAGCGCGACGTCGGTTCCGGGACGCGGCTGCAGATGCACCTCGGCGACGTCGCACAGCTCGATGCGAATCGGGTTCACGACGATCAGCGAGGCGCCCCGGGTCGCGACTGCCTGGCGCATGCGGGAGGCGACCACCGGGTGGTTCTGCGAGGTGTCGCTGCCCACCACGAGCAGCGTCCCGGCGTTGTCGTAGTCCTCGTACGAGTTGCTGGTCGCGCCAGAGCCCACCTGCTCCTGCAGCGCGACCACCGAGGGCGCATGGCAGAGCCGCGAGCAGTGGTCGATCGAGTTCGTGCCCATCACCGCGCGCACAAACTTCTGCTGGATGTAGCCGTCCTCGTTCGTCGCCTTCGCCGAAGCGATCGAGGCGAAGCTACCGATCGAGTCGGCGAAGCGACGTGCGACCAGGTCGAGCGCCTCGTCCCAGCTCGCTGGCTGCAATTCGCCATCACGACGAATCAGTGGCGTTGTCAGCCGCTCTTCCGACTGTGCGAACTCGAGGCCGAAGCGGCCCTTCACGCAGGTCATGCCGAGCGACGATGCGTTGTCCGGCTCGCCGTCCACCCAGGTAATCGTGCCGTTGGACTTGTGCACGGCCAGCCCGCAGCCAACGCCGCAGTACGGGCAGGTGGTGTGCACCACCTCGTCATTGTCGGGCAGGCGGTGGCTGGCGCTGGCTGCGGTGCCGACCTTCGGGAGCAGCGCACCCGTCGGGCATTGCGAGACGCACTGACCGCACGAGGTGCAGGTCGAGTCCTCCCACAGCGAGTCGAACGCGGCACCGATGTGGGCCGTCTCGCCGCGCCCGTTGATCCCGATCGCGCCGATGTGCTGCGTGTCCTGGCACGCGTCCACGCAGCGGCCGCAGAGGATGCAGTCCGGCATGTTCAGCGTGAAGAAGATGTTCGATTCGTCGCGCGGCTCGCGTGGGCGCGGGACGTAGGAGGATTCGTTGAGGCCGTGTGCGCGCGCCTGCTCGGCAGCCTGTCCAGCGCCTCGACCGTCATCGGACATGCCGATCGTCAGATCGAGCACGCCTCGTCGGACGCGGTTCGCGCGCTCGGATTGGGTGTTGATTACGACGCCATCGGCGATCGGCGTGTGGCAGGCGGCGGCCAGTCGCGGCGCACCCTCCACCTCGACGAGGCAGGTGCGGCAGGCGCCCAGCGGGCCCCGCGCGTCCGGCTTGCAGAGGTGTGGCAGATTCGCGTTCGCCTCGAGCACCGCATCGAGCAGCATGCTGCTCTGAGGCACATGTACCTCGACGCCGTCGACCGTGGCGGTCACGAACGCCTCGATTAGGTCGAGGGCTAGAGAGCCATTTCCAGGGGAAGTCGTCGCCATCCGGGACTCCTGTGTGTAGTCGCCTAGTCAGACTCGAACGCGGCGGGGAACTGCTCCAGCGCCGACTGCACTGGCCGACCCGCCATTCCGCCGAGCTGGCAGAGCGAACCCTCTGTCAGCACCTCGATCAGATCGCCGATCCGCTCACGATTGCCGGCTGCGTCGGCGAGCAGCTGCACGAGGCGTACCGAGCCCTCGCGACACGGCGTGCACTCGCCGCACGATTCGCGCTGGTTGTAGCTCGCGAGGTCGCGTGTGACCTGGGCGATGTCCGCGCCCGGGCCGAGCACCACCGTTCCGCCCGCGCCGAGCCCGTTCATCTCCAGCGCATCCTCGAACTGCTCGGGTCGAACGAACACGCCCGACGGCCCGCCGAGCAGGATCGCCTGCACCTGTTGCGGATTCGCGCCGGCCATCGCCAGCACGCCCGCCCAGGTGGTCGCGCCGTCCACCGGCACCTCGTAGAGCCCCGGTCGCGGCACGTCGCCGGACAGCGAGACCAGCTTGGTCGGTGGTGGCGGGTTCTCGAAGATCGTCGTCACGGCGGCCAGCGTCTCCGCGTTGTTGATCACCGTTGGTCGGTTGAACAGACCGGCGTCCGTTGCATAGGGCGGCTTGAAGCGCGGCACGGGCCGCTCGCCCTCGATGCTGTTGAGGATCACCGACTCCTCGCCGCAGACGTAGCCGCCCGCGCCGGAGCGCACGTGGATCTGCAAGCCAAAGTCGCGATCCCACGCGCTGCCATCGATGATCCCTGCCTCGGTCGCGTCGGCCAGTGCTCGCTCGAATGCGGCGCGTGCCTGGCGTGCCTGGCCGTTGATGTAGACATAAGCATCTTGGAAGCCAACCGCGTGGTGGGCGATCAGGATGCCCTCGATCAGCCGATGCGGGTCGCCCTCCAGCATGTGCCGGTCCTTGAAGACTCCGGGCTCGCCCTCCTCGGCGTTGACAACGAGCATCCGAGGCTCGTTCGTGTGCGCCGCGGCCAGCCGCCACTTCATCGCGACAGGGAAGTGCGCCCCACCTCGGCCGGTCAGTCCGACCTTCTCGAGGCGGTCGAGCAACTCCTCGGGTGTCACACTCAACGCGCGGTCGAGGCCGCCGTAGCCGGCCTGCGAGAGCACATCGCCCAGCGTGCCGTCGTTGCGTCCGAGGCGTGCGGTGAGGCCACGCCCACCAGTGCCGGCGTAGTTCGCCTCGTCGCCACAGTCGCCGGTGAAGCAGGCGATCACGTCGTCGATGCCGTTCAGGTCGAGCCGATCGAACCGACGAGTGAAGGTGCCGTGCATCACGGTTGCAGAGGGAGCTGCCCAGTTCGCACCGTCCGAGGCGGCGTCTGCCACGGCGCCGGTGCGGTCTCCGAGGGCAGCTCGAATCTGATCGCCGTACTCGGACACGCCGACAGCGTCTCCCGCGGTTCCGCGGTGGATCAGGATGCGTGGCAACTGAGGTGTCAGGTAACGCTCCCGCAGTCGGGCGAGCGGCTGCAGCGTCGTCACTGGTTGACCCGCTCTCGGAACTCGTCAGCGGTCACGCGGCCGTAGAGCTGCTCGTGCTCATCCGCCACCACCGGCGCGAGCGCACAGAGGAACTGACAATCGGCTCGCGCGACGCGGTCTGGCGCTGCCTCGATCAACTCGGACGCACCGGCGAGGTCACAGGCGACGCCGGTGCAGACGTGCCACTGGCCTGGCATTGGCGGCTCCAGTCGCAGCTCGGAGTAGGCGGTCGCGGTCGCATACACCTCGGACAACGGCACGCGGATGTGGCTGGCGGCGTAGCTGATCGCCTCGCGCGGTAGCCAGTGAAGTTCGTCGTGCAGCGCCTGCAACGCTGGCAGCAGCTGATCGCGCGAACGCGGCAGCTCATCGACGGCGGTCATGCCTGCCTGCATCGCTCCGAGGTCGAACTGGGGAGTGTCCTCGGTCATTTACGCATTGTACCGACGGGTTCGTTTGAGTCGCGGTAATAGATCAGGGTGACTTCATCTCCAACGGCGATCGCACCTGCTGTCCGTGGCACAGCCAGCACGCCCATCGTCGGTCGCTCCTGGTCGAACTCGCGCGTCAGCGTTTGCATCACATCGAGATCCCGCTCACCGGTCACGGGATTCGCGTGTGTCGCCAGGCAGCGCACGATCGGGCCAGTCACGTCGAAGTCGAGATCGCCGATGCGCACGGCGCCGCCGATCCAGGACAGATCTTCCCACGCATCGAGCCCGTCGATCGTGACGTTCATGCGGAACCGTCGCTCATCGACATCGCCGCCGATTGTCGCTTCGAGTGCTGCGATGCTGGCACTGCCCATCAGCGTCACGTTGTGCGCGGTGCGGTCATGGAACCTCGGCGTGCTCCCGTCACCCACGAGGTTCAGCGGCAGCCGCTCGGGGTGCCCGACCAGCGGGTTCTCGTCGAAGGTTGCGACCAGTGCACCGAGCGCCTCCGCCAGCCGCAGTCGGTCCATGTCCACTTGGACATCTCCCGAGGCGAATTCAGCCCCTGCGTGACTGAGTGACAGCACGTGCGTCGCTCCGTCGTAGGCGGCGCTGACGAGGGCGAGGCCCGGCGTGTTCTGCATCGTCAGGAACGAGGCCTTGGGCCACCAGCCCGGCCGCTGTTCCTCGCCCGCATCGGCGAGCAGGAAGCCCAACACCCGATCGCCCTCGATCGCTCCGTCGGCGCGGAGCGAAACGCGCTCGACGGATGCCGGGGTCAGACCCTTCACCGGGAATCGGTACAACCTCGAAACCATCGCCATCGCGCGCCCCCTTCGTTGCGAGGAGCGTAGCGGGCTCCGAGGTTAAGCGCGGATCGTGCTGGAGTTGCCTTGCTTCACAACCTCGATTTGGTCGGGCAGCCGCTCCGCCAGTTCGCCGACGTGCGAGATGACGCCGATCATTCGCTGACCACCCGCGAGCGCCTCGAGACCCTGTACCGCCAGGTCGAGCGACTCTGGGTCGAGCGCGCCGAACCCCTCGTCGAGGAACAACGACTGCAGCGAGACCGCGCCACCGAGGCCGGCGAGCTGCGGCAGGTGCTCAGACAGCGACAGCGCGAGCGCGAGGCTAGCGAGGAAGGTCTCGCCACCGGAGAGCGTCTTCACCGAGCGCCGTTCGTCGCCGTTCAGCCGGTCGATGACGACGAACTCGTTCTCGTCCGAGGCCAGTTCGTAGCGGCCGTTCGTGAAGTGGTCCAGGCGGAACGAGGCGTCCGAGGCGAGCAGTTGCATCGCCTCGCGCTGCACGTAGCCGATGAAGCGGTTGCCCTGCAGTTCCGCGCCCAGTTCCGCGTGCAGACTCGCGCTGGCAGTGTGCGACACCACCTCACCGCGCATCCGATCCGCCTCGGTCGTTTCGCGATTCGCCTGCGTCACCTGCTCTGCGAGTGAGCCGGCCCGCGCGGTCGCCTGGTCGTGCTCCGTCTGGTGGGCGATCATCACCCGCTTCAACGCTTCGAAGTCCGGCGGTGTCTCCGCGCCGATCGTCGCCGCCCACTCGCTGGCGAGAGCACCCCGCGCCTCGGTTGCCCGCATCTTCGCGGCTTCGCTCGCGGCGTTCGAGGTGGTGAGCACCTGCTTCACCCGCTCACGCTCCGCGTCCGCCGCCTCCCGTGTCGCAGTCACCGAGGCGATATCGAGCCGTCCATTCGCGATCTGCGTGTCCAGCACCTCCGCGCGCTTCGCCGTCTGTTCGGTTGTTGCCAGTGCCGCGCGCAACTCATCGGCCGCTTCGCCCTCTGGTGCCACGCCGAACTCGGCCAGCCGTCGCTCCGCCTCGGCAACCACACGCGCCTCGGCCTGCGCCAGCTCGCCGAGCCGTTTCTGCTCCGCTTCGGCCGCCGTTGCGGCAGCCGATGTCTCGCGCGCTCCGCTCTCCACCGCGGCGTGCGCTTCCCGCGCATCGAGGAACGCCGTGATTGCGAGTTCGAGTGCCCGTGTGTCCTCGACCGGGTCGGGCGTCACCGCGTTCACGTCGAGCGCGACATCGTTCGGCACCTTCGCGAGTTGCACGTGAAACGTTTGGAGCCGCTCCTGGCGCTGCTTCGTGTCGCGTTCAGCCTGTTGCGCCCGCGCTTCCGTTGCAGTGACGAGGTTGCGCGCTTCCTCGGCGACCGCCGGCAGCCGTTCGCGGTCGGCGCCCACCGCGATCAGATCCGCGTCCAGCGCCGTCAGTGACGCGACCGCGCTCTCCAGTTCACGCATCCCGGCTTCGATCCGCGCGTCCGCCGCTGCGAGGGCTGTCGCCGCCTGTGTTGCGCTGGCGCGCTGCTCCGCGAGGTGCCGCTGTGCCTCCTCGATCGCTCGGGCTGCTTCCTCCAGATCTCCGGTGTTGACTGCCATCGGGAGTGCCGTGATCGGCTCGCCGCAGACCGGGCACGGCACTCCCGGCTGTAGCTCCGCGCGCAGTGCCGCCGCCGTGTCCGCGCGTCGCGCCCGGTCATGCTCTCGCTGCTTCGCGAGGAGCGTCGCCTCGGCCTGCTGTAGCGCGCTCACCGCCTCGGAGCAGGCGGTGACGACGGCGGTACGGGCCTGTCGCTGCGAATCGACCTCGGCGGTCACGCGTTGCTCTGCCGCCTGTCGCTCCGCAAGCAGTTTCCCGAGCTCGTCGAGTCGCCGCGCCCGCTCAAGCTGCTGCTGTTGCTCGTTCGTTCCCACCTGCTGTTCAGCCACTGCCTGTTGAATACTCAGTTCAAGCTGCTCGAGGGCAGCGCGCGCCCCGGCGACCGCGATCGCGAGACTGGCAATCGAGGCATCCCGTACCTGGCTCGCCGCGACCTCGTTCGCCTGCACTTCGCTGAGGGCGGCGGTGGCGGCGGTCCGCGCCAGCTCGGCGGTGGAGTGAGCCTCTTCGGCCTCGGCGACGCGCTTCCGAGCAGCAGTCAGCTCTGCCTCGGCGGCCGCGCGTTGCTGGAGCTGCTGCACCTGCCGCTCCAGCTCACGGTGCCCGTCGGCGTCGTACTGCAGCGCCGTGCGCTCTTTGCTCAGGGCGTCGCAACGCTCCTGCGCCGTTGCCAGCGCCGACGTTGCCGCTACTAACTTCTGTTCGGCCTCGGTCACCGCTTTGGCCGCGGCTTCCGCGGCTTCCGCGGCAACACGAGCATCTCGCTCCGCGTCGCGCGCCGTGCGTGCTGTGTCGCCCAGTTCACCCAGCGCTTCACGTCGCGTCCAAAGCTGCAGGAGTTGCTGCTCCACCTGTGCGTGTTCCGCCTCGAGCTGTGCGATTCGCTCCGGCGACGCGAGCTGCAGCCGTTCGAGCTGCGCCTCGATCGTCGATGCTCGCTCGCGACTCTGCTTCGCACGCTCGTTCGCGATCCTGCGCGCGTCGTCGTAGACGCCGAGGCCGAGCAGTCGTGTGAGGATCTGCCGCCGCTCGCTCTGTTCGCCCTTGAGGAACGCGTCAAATTCGCCCTGTGGCAGCAGCACCGTGCGGGTGAAGGTGGTGAAGTCCAGGCCCAGCAGCTCCGTCACTACGCGTGTCACATCCCGCGAGCGGTCCGCCAGGTGGCGCCAGCTCCCGTCGGCCTGCAGCTTCTCCAGCCGCGTGCCCGTGTTCGCCGGCGCTTTGCGCACCACGCGGTAGACGCCGGCGCGCGTACTGAAGTCGAACCGCACCTGCATCGAGTTCGCACCGTGCGAGATCAGTTGGCGCGTCGATGTGCCAACACGTGGCACCGCCCCGTAGAGCGCCCACGTCATCGCGTCCAGCAGTGAGGACTTGCCGGCCCCGGTCGGGCCGGTAATCGCGAACAGGCTGCGGTCTTCAAACTCCACCACGGTCTCTTCGCGGAACGCGGTGAAGCCCTTCAATTCGAGGCGGATCGGCTTCATGGGGCGCTCACGGCCTCACCGGCCGCCTCTCCCACTAGCTCGCGGAACAGCGCCAACAGCTCGATCGATGGTTCCGCGCCGTGCTGGCGCTGGAAGTAGCGAACAAACAGCTCCTCGGGTGCCAGGTCGGCGAACTCCACGTCGCCGCCATCGTCCTCGCTGCGGTCGTAGTCCAACCGAACGTCCACCACGCCTGGCACCGCATCTCGCACCCGCTGGGCGAGCCCCGGCTCTGGCGAGGTCACTTCGAGTACCGCGCGGATATACGCGTCGCCCGCCTCGGCGCCCGCCGCAATCACCTCGTCCAGCGTGCCGCGCAGCTCGACGAGGTTGCGCCCGCGCGTCAGCGGGATCGCGCGCTGCTCCACCGGTCGCCCCGGCTCCGCATCGATCAGCCGCACCACCTTCTGTTGTCCGATTTCGCCGAAGTCGAGCTGCAGAATCGAACCGGCGTAGGCAGCGGCCCCGTTCGGCGCGTCGCGCAGCTCCTGCGGATGGTGGATGTGGCCCAGCGCCAGGTATTGCGGCGTCGAGGGCAGTCGAGCCGCATCGAGCCCGTACGCGCGGTCGATGTGCAGCCGCCGCTCGGAGCCGTCCACCGTCGCCAGCAGTGCGCCATCGACGAATATGTGTCCGGTTAGCAGATGAATCGCGCCCGGCGTGTAGCCCTGCACCATGTGGCTGTAAATCGCCTCCACGGAGTCCTGGTACATCCCGCGCGCCTCATGCTCCTCGGCGAGGATCTCGATCGCGTTCAGCGCGCGTCCGTCTGGGACCCAGGGGATCGCGGCGATCTCGGCACGTTCCCCACCGCGCTCGATGGTGACGATGCCGCCCGCGTCGTTCGGCCGCACGAACGCCTGCGTGTGCACGTTCAGCAGCTCCGACAGGCGACCGATCGCATCCAACTTCCGAGGGCTGTCGTGGTTGCCTGAAATCAATATCGCCTCGATGCCGTGCCCGATTAGTTCGCGTAGCGCGCCGAAGAGCAGCCGGTCCGCATCCGGTGACGGCGATGCCGAGTCCCAGATGTCGCCCGCGACCAGCAGCACGTCCACTCGCTCCGCGACCGCGATCTCCACGATTTCGCTCAGCACCGCCTCGAATTCGACAGCACGACTCTTGCCGCGAATCTGCCGTCCGAGGTGCCAGTCTGCCGAGTGCAGGAATCGCATCGTGCTCGCCTTAGTCCAGCGGGGGTGCGTCGTCGAAGCGCGCCATGATGTCGCGCGATCCGCCCGCCGCTGCCGCGAGCGAGCCCGCCGCCACGTCGGACTTGCGCGTCGCCCACGAAGGGTGCGGGAAGCGCACGAGCAGGGGCACCGGAATCTCCGGCTGCTGTACCACCATCGAGCCCGGCGTCAGCAGCGTCGCCCGCTGCCGCCACGTTGTGCCCAGGAAGCGGTACTCTGCGCGTTGCGCCTCGGCAGCGTCGAGTCGCCCGACGATGCGGAACGAGGAGTTGGCGACGATTCGCTGCTCCACCTCGCTCGCGGTCTGCTGCGCGCCGATCAAAATCACACCCAGCGACCGCCCGCGCTCGGCGATGTCCAGCAGCGTGTCCTTGATCGGACTCGTCCCCTCGCGGGGCGCGTACTTGTTCAGCTCATCCACCACCACGAACACCGGCGGCACGTTCTCGGACGCGCCGATCCCCTCGCGCTCCTCGAGTAGCTCGTGCAATAACACACCGACGACGAATCGCTGCGCGCGGTCGTGCAGCCGATGCAGGTCGACTACCGTGATCTGCTTCTGCCGCTCGATCCGGTGCGACGCCGGGTCGCCGAACTGGTTGCTACGTACGAGGTGACCGAGGTGTCGCGCCGCTGCCTGCAAACGGCGCATGAACGCGCGGATCGTACCCGGCAATGCCTGACCGAAGCCACGTCCAGCCCACGAAGGCATCGTCGACTCGGAGTCGATGTCGAGGTGCGTCTCGATTGCGTCGACCAGTTCGTCGAACGTTGTCACGTCGACGCCGTCGATGCTCATCTTGCCCGAGGCGCTCTTGCGTACCTCCATCCGCAAGTGCGTGGAGACGGTGTCTACCAGGTTGGCGATCTGTGTCTGCTCGGTGTCCGCATCGACGAACATGAATCGCAGGTAGCCCTGTTCGCAGAACTCGCGCAGCGTCCAGAAGAAGCCGGTCACGCCCTCGGAGCGCGAGCCCGTGTCGGGTAATGGCTGCTCGCCACGCCGCGTCGGCGCGTAAAAGCCGACGGAGCCGAATGGACCCGCGGGCAAGTCCAGCTTCGCGTACTCCTCGCGCAACGTAGGCACGTCGTCCAGTTTGCGATTGGGGCGGTCGAGGAAGAGCAGGTCCTCGCCTTTCACGTTGAAGAT
>Ga0115002_10008617_pt1 | contig 11271 bp, 5 predicted proteins | sample ArcticOcean_MG_C_8_FD_89576 | JGI IMG/M metagenome (GOLD analysis project Ga0115002, IMG submission 89576) | Marine microbial communities from western Arctic Ocean - ArcticOcean_MG_CB11_86 | ecosystem: Environmental > Aquatic > Marine > Oceanic | place: Arctic Ocean: Canada Basin | collected... | reverse complement strand
TCCTCGGCGGCGCTTACCGCAATTTGGTTGGCCTCGATACTGCGGCGATACAGTTCGATATTCAAAAAGGCCCGGCGGATATCCAGTCCCACCTGCCGCTGGGCCTGCTGCAAATCCTCCATACTCTGCCGATAGCTCAGCTTCTGCGATTTGATCGAGTTTTGCGTGCTGAAGCGATTGAACACCGGCAGGCTAACGCTCATACTCAGGCTATAACCGTAATTTTTAAGAAAGAGATCCTCCGGCCCCTGAAATTCCTCGTCCGCCCGCAGCTGCCACGAATAACCGGTGCTCATACTCACCGTCGGGTGCAATAACTCATAGCGCGTGCCCTTCAGGTCTTCCCGCGCCTGCAGCATCGAAAACTTCTGCGAACGCAGATCGGGCCGATGCTCTAGTGCGTGCGCCAAGACCTCTTCATAGGCCAATGTTAGCGGCACCACGGAGAAGTCGTTTTTTTGCGGCTCAATTTTCGCATAGATTCGCAAGCCCATCGCGAAAGCCAGATCCGCCCTGGCCAACTCGACGTTATTTTCCCGGTCAATCATCGTCGCCCGTGCGCTAGCCAGTGTCGCCCGCGAGGTCAACACATCGGAAAGCGGCACCGAACGGATCTCGAAGAGCGTCTCGGCCCGGCGCAGATCCTCCTCCGACACGCTCACCTGCTCGGCCTGCACCGCCATCAACTCGATCGCCTGCAATAGACTGAAATAACCCTGTTTGACCTCGAAGACCACCTGTTGCTGGCTGGCGCTGAGATCCATCTTCGCCGCCTTGCGCGCCAACTTGCTCGATGCTAACCCGACCCAGTTACTGGGTCTGTAGAGGTCCATGCCGAAGCTGGCGCCCAGCGATTGCGAGCCGCTGGTAGTGCTCTCGCCCAAAGTGGACGTGATCTCGCCGGTCGCCGGATCGACAAAAGAGCCTTCGCGCGGACCGGAAAGGCTGCGTGACATTCCGTAGGAGGTACTCATCGACGGCAAAAACGCGTTGCGCGCGTTTTCGACCTGTATTGCCGCCGACTCGACATTGAAGCGGCCCTGGACCACTTGTGCGCTCTGTTCTAACGCGATCGCGACACAGTCATCGATACCGAGCCGAAGCACCTGTGGCTCCTGTGCCCAAGCCACACCCATTACCAGCCAATAGAGCGCGAAGAGCAGACTCCACTTGCAGCGATTCACATTTCCTCCTTTCACGACAACAGCCTTTCGCGCTGCGCCATATGCCGCAGCCCTAAAAAGAGCAATAACCCGCCACCGAGCATCAACCCCGAGCGGTTGAGCAGGACCATCTCAGTCCATACAGCAGCATCGACGCCCATCGGCAGGTTGAACGGATTCAAAAACAAAAAATAATAGGTCTCTTTCAGCTGCTCGGCGCTCAATAACACGGCGACGATCACCGCCAGCGACAACATCCCAGCGGTATTGCTGCTCTTACAATACACCGAAAAGAAGAAGGTCAAGTTGACGATCAGAAAGGCCGGCGTGAAGGCGTTAAAACCGCCGAGCACGACGGGAAATTCCGCAAAGAGAAAATAAGCCGCCACGCTCATCGCCAGCAGCGTCACCGCCAGCACCACATAGACGGCGACCATCCGCATCGTCCAAATACCGTAGTGCGAAGTCGAGGTGCTAAACAGCGTTTCCAACGTGCGACGATCGCGCTCACCGGCCACCAGATCCATAGTCAGGTAGATCGCCAGCACCACGCCGGGAATCTCCACCAGCACATAGAGCGCCTTGCCCGCGGTAAAACCGTCGTCGGGCCGGAACACCGCCAGCGCGTAGAGGATCCCGTAATAAATCGCAATCCCCGCCGCCATAAAGAGCAGCTTGCGGTGCAAGATGATCCGCGCGCTAAGCAAGCCCAACGACACCACGCTGGCCAATAACGCCGTCCACGTCAGCATGATCAGGCCACCTCCCGCCGTAACAAATAGAGATAGGCGTCTTCTAGCGTCGGGTCGACCCGATCGGCGGCCAGACCAGGCACGGGGTCTGCCGCCAAGAATCGCGCACGAATCCCGCGCGGCGTGCGCAAATGCGAGATCACCTTGACTTGGCGGTCGACCTGCTCGAAAGCCGCCTCCTCAACAACCGTCTCCCACACATTGCCGCTAGCCAAATCTCGCATCTCACGCGGCGTGCCCTGATAGAGGATACGGCCCGAATTCAGTACCGCCAGGCGATTGCAACTGCCCGAGATATCCTCGACGATATGCGTCGAAAAAATAACGATGCGCTCTTGGCTAATGCGAGCCAGCAGATTGCGGAAGCGGATCCGCTCCACCGGGTCAAGACCCGCCGTCGGCTCGTCAACGACGATAATTTGCGGTAGATGCAATAGGGTCTGCGCAATGCCCACTCTTTGTTTCATACCGCCCGAAAACGAACCGATCGCATCATCCTGGCGCTCCTCGAGATTGACTTGCACCAAACTGGCATTGACCCTTTCACGGCGCAGACCGGCATCGCGGAAGCCTTCTAATAGCGCGCGATAGTCGAGATATTGATACGCCGTCATATGCTCATAGAGGCCAAAATACTGCGGCAAATAACCAATCACCCCCTGTACCGGACCCTGACGGGTAATATTAACCCCGTCAAAGGCCACTGAGCCCGAACTCGGCTCCAGCACCTGGCAGATAATACGCATCATCGTCGTTTTACCCGCACCATTGGGCCCCAATAAACCAAACATCCCGCGCCCGATTTCCAAATTAACCCCGTAGAGCGCCTGGTAGGTCGGCTTGGCCACGCCAATTAGCGGCAACGCCGCCGCACCGCCATAGACCTTGCGCCGAAGCCACATCATCCGCCCCACCATGCCTTCGATATCCACCTGCCCCCGACGCACCCGATCGGCCAACCAGCGCGCACCTCGATACGCCAACCACACCGCCGCCGAAGCTAGCGTCAGCGAGGGCAAGGCCAGACGGTGATGCACATAGGCGACAAAAAGCAGCGGCACCGCCCAGTGCGCCAAGGCCCGCAGACTTTGAGCTAACCACATAGAGGGCGGCGCCGCGCCCGACGATCCAGCACCCGCCTGCGCACCAAGCAAAGCCAATTGCCGCAGCAAATGCACCACCAACCCCCAACTCGCCAGGGAGAGCAAATAAATCCACAGCACATCCTCGAAGTAGAGGTGCAAATACCCCGCCAATCCCATCAGCGGCAGCTTCCAGCTCAGACCGTCCTTGACCGCCTTGCGGTCTACCGGATCGATGCCCTGGGCTAGCAACCGTTCAGCGTGCCGGTCAAAGCGCGCCCATTCGCGACGAAAACGTCCCGGTGCGCCATAGACCTTGGTCAGCGTCTGCAAGCGGATCACCTGCACCGCAGACGCCGCGCGTCTGGCCACGCGCGCACGATGGATCCGCAAGCCAAGCGCAATCGCACCGAGCAGTAAAAACCACAAGGGCAGTGCAATAAGAGCCGGCCAAAAGTAACTATCGGACTCCACATACAGCACGCCTGTGGCCGCCGCCGCAATCGCAGTCGAAACACCGACGCCGACCCGGCCAATTCCGACAAGCCACATGCGCACCTGGTCCAAACCCATATAGGCCACCGGCACGAAGATTAGCGTCGAAACCATCGACACCGCCAGCCCGCCCAACACGGTGATAGCGAAGGGCGGCCAAACTTCGTAGTCGCCACCGAAGTCGAGTGCTAGCGGCAGCACGCCCAATAGCGTCGTCGCCGAGGTCATCAGGATCGGCCGCACCCTCGAACGGCCGGCGACAAGTACCGCGCGTTCGCGGCGGAAACCTTCAGTATCCCTAAGCGTACCGATCGCGTCGATTAGTATAATGCCATTATTAACGGCGATGCCGATCAACACGATAAATCCCAACAGCGCCATCGGCCCCGCCTGCGAAGTCAGCCCGGTGCCCGTCAACATCAGCGCCCAGCAGCTACCGATCGCCGCCCTCGGCAGCGTGCAAAAAATAAGTAGAGGCGCAGCGAAGGACTCAAAGAGCGAGGCCAACACCATATAGGTCAGTATTGCCGCGATCCCCATCATCCAATAATAGACGGTATCCGTTTCGACTTCGACGATCTCGATGGTATATCCGCCGGGCAACACCAAGTCTTGAACGATTGCCCGTACCATTGCCCGCGCACCGTCCAATAGCGGCTGTGAATCTAGGATTTCGTCGAGGAATTGATAGGAGAGCTCCACGCGACGCGCCTGGTCGGTGCGCAGGATATTATTGCGCCCCTCGTCGACGCGCACTTTCGCCAATTCAGCTAGAGGCAAATATTCGCCCGTGGCAGTCAACACCGGGATCTGCCCGACGCCGTCGCGGCCCGGCCCATCGGCCTCCGGGTCTTCGGTCGGCCGCACTTCGATCGAAATCTCACTGCCGTCGGCTTTGAGGAAATTAGTCTGCGTCGCGAAACCCTGCGGATTGGCGTCGGAGATCGCACCCAATACCGTATTGACTCTGAGATTATGATCAAAGAGCGCCATTGGACTGGGAATGACCTGAATCTCGGGCGCGCTGCGCTGTAGGTCGGGCCGAACGCTATTCGCGTCGATCGCCTCTAATTCTTCAAAGCGATAGGATAAATCGTCGGAGATCATTTGCAACACGGCAAAATCGTAGCCCTTAATCAGCGCCGTCTCAGACGTCGCTCCCGCCTGCAAATTAAAACCGCCACTGCCACCGCGTCCACCACCGCCACCGCCACGCCCGCCACCACCACCGAAACTGCTTGCTTGCGGCTGGAAGCCAATCAGCCCACCTTGGATCTCCTGCAACTGGTCTTCGAGCTGGGCCTTTAGTTCCTCGGCCGAAACCCGTTCGGGACGCTCATCTCGATCGAGCAACATGACCGTGAGACTGCCCTGGCCCTCCTGCACACTCGCAATATAGCGATCTACCCCCGGCAACTCTCCCACCGCTGCTTCGATCTCACGCATCACTTCGTCCGTCGCCTGCAAAGTCGCCCCGTCGGACAAACTCGCATAGACCGAAAATTGCGTTTCCTCGGCAATGACTTCCTGTTCGAGCATCAAAAAAAATGCGGCTACCAATGTCGCGATCAAACTCAAGAACACGCCATAAGCCACTACCGCTCGGTGCCGCAAGCTAGCCTTGAGCAATAGCGTATACATCAACATCAGCCGCCCGGTACCCAGGGGAGTCGTCGCTCGCCGTCCAAGCATCCGCGCCGCTACCGAAGGTACTAGGGAAAGCGCCACCACTAACGAAGCCAAAAGCGGAAAGGTGATTGCCAGCGCCAACTCGCGCAGAATATCCTGGAAGTCGCTCTGAATAAAAACCACCGGCAAGAAAACCAGCACCGTCGTCGCCGTCGCCGCCACCACCGCCTTGCTCACTTCCGCGGTGCCGTCTCGCGCCGCGTCCATCGCGCTTTTGCCGCGTTCGAAGTGTTTGAAGATGCTCTCCATCACCACGATGCTATTGTCCGTCAACATGCCCATCGCCAACGCCAGCCCGCAGAGCGAAAGCACATTGAGTGTCAGATCCCAGGCGTACATCAGATTAAAGGTCGCCAACAAAGAAGCCGGAATCGCCAAGAGCAGTATGGCGACAAAACGCGCGTTGCGCAGAAAGAGAAAGAGCACCGCCAAACCCAATGCCAAGCCCACCAACGCCGCCTGTTTCAGCGTATCGAGCGAATCCTCCATCAACTCGGCTTGGTTGCTGGTAATAATCAACTCCACCGACTCATGCGCGAAGTCGCGGTTGAGACGGGCGATCGTCTCGACTACAGCGTCAGCGACTTTGATCAGATTCTCCTCGTCCTCCTTCTGGATTAATATTCCCACCGCCGACTGGCCATTGACCCGACTGAGGTCTGTACGCTGCTGCAGCCCAAAACCAACTTCGGCGACATCACCTAATCGCAGCGGGATCGAGCTATCGACCAACACCTCGTCGATCTGCCGCAGATCGCTGAACTGTCCTTGAAAACTCACAGGAAAAACCTGGCGACCATCATAGACCGCGCCAAGATAGGCCCGCGGCCGGTTGGCGTCGGTCAACGCGCCGCGCAAATTCGCCATCGTCAGTTGATAGGCCTGTAAACGCTCCGGTTCGGCGACAATCTCCACCGCCGACTGCTGGCCGCCCAGGACCTGCGCATTGACCACTCCTTCGACCGCAGCCAACTCCGGGGCGATGTTTTCTTCGGTGTAATCCCTCAGCCAGTTGAGATCGGCCCCCTGCGCCAATACTTGCAATTCCATTACGGTAGCGCTGAGATCGCCCTCGTCGAAGCGCTGCACGGAGATCTGGGTCTGCTCCGGCAAGCCCGGTTGCAAACGGTCCATCCGGCTCTGTACCTGCAAGAGCGCGAATTTCATATCGGTGCCCGGCTCGTAGGAGATACGCACATTGCCGCGATTAAGCGCGGCGGCAGACGTCATCTCAACCACCCCGAGCAACTGCCCCACCTCCTCCTCGACCGGCATCACCAGGTCGCGCTCGATCTGTTCCGGACTCATGCCCTGCTGCGAGATAGTCACAAAGATCTCCGGATAAACCACCTCCGGCATCAACTCGACCTGCAAACGGCCGAGCGAGATCAACCCCAATAGCGAGACGGCAAGGAAAAACATCGCCGTGGTCACCGGTCGGCGGATGGAGAAATTCGCCAGGCTCACGACACCGCACCTCTCCGCAATCGTTCGAAGGCTTCGTAAACCACGGGAATTACCAGCAAAGTCATAAGCGTGGAGGAGCACAACCCGCTGATCACTGCAATGGCCATCGGCGCCCGCAAACCCGCGCCCTCCCCTAAACCTACCGCCATCGGTACCAGCGCCAGAATCGTCGTCGCCGTTGTCATCAGGATCGGCCGCATCCTGTCCTGCGCCCCCTGCAACACCGCCTGGCGCACCGTCGGCAACTGCGCACGCAGGTGATTTATGCGGTCGACCAATACGATCGAATCATTGACCGCGATCCCGCCGAGCATGATAATGCCGATATAGGCCATCACGCTCAACGGCTCGCCCAAACCCCAAAAAGCCCACACTACTCCGACGCCGGCCAAGGGCACCGTCAACATCACGGTAAAGGGGTGCAATAGCGATTCGAAAAGCGAGGCCATCACCATATAAACCAATAACACCGATAGCACTAGAGCGAAGGACAAATCGGCGAAAGATTGCTGCCGTTCGCGCTCCTCACCGCCAATCTCGACGCGATAGCCGTGTGGCAACGCCATATCGGCAACGATCTTTTCGATCTGCCCGATGGCCTCGCCCAATGCTGCGTCTTCGGACAGATAACCGAGCACCCGCCCAACCCGGCGTTGGTCCTCACGCAAAATCTCGCGCGGCCCTTCGACAATCTGTGGATCGGACAAGTCGCCTAGTGTCAGCATCGCCCCGTCCGGCGTATCGATGCGCATCTGCGACAACTCGCGTAAATCAACACGCTCAAAGCCGACGCGTATATCGCGCGAGCGTTGGTCCTTTGTCAATTCGCCGATCATCTCGCCGGACAACCGACGCTCTAGCGCCTGCACGATCGTCCCGACCGTCAGCCCAGTGGCGACCACCGCGTCCTCACGCAAACGCAGATCCAACTCGGGTTGGCCGCCTTGAAAACTCGTAGTGATATTGTAGACGCTGGACAGCGTTTCAATTCGCGCCTTAAGCTCGTTGCACAAACGGCGCAACACCGCGATATCATCGCCGACGATCTCGATCTGCACCGGAGCCGCCTGCTCACCGATCATGCCTTCGAGCGCGGTCTCGTGCAGCTGATACTTCACCTCCAGCTCGGGAATATCGGCCAACTCTTCGTCGATCGCCCCGACGAGTTGCGGCAAACTCCGGCGTTCATCCGCAACCAACGAGACAGACAAGGTCGCGCGATTGGGTCCCGTCGGGTCGCCGATATTGGCCAAGCGCGCCGGATCCACCCCCGAACGCGCATAAACCGCCGCCACCTCATCCCCGCCAATTTCGCGGACAATCTCCCCGACTCGCTTGGCCACCCGGTCCGTCACCTCCAAGCGGGATCCTTCAGCCAGCGCTATATCTAAATGGAATAACCCCTGATCCTCGCGCGGAAGAAATTCCGTCTCTATCGAACGGGCGATATACACCGTGCCCGCGACACTGGTACAGAGCAGTAACAAAACGACCGCCTTGTGGTCGAGCACCCCATCGAGAAAGGCGCGAAAACGCAACCACCGGTGCTCAGTATCCATCCCACCGCGCTTGCGCAAAAAACGCGAAGTCAGCATCGGCACCGTGATCATCGCCACCGCGAGCGACGAAACAAGCGAGAAAGCCACTGTCCAAGCTTGATCCTTAAAAAGCTCGCTGGTCAATCCTTGCAAATAAACAATGGGCAGAAAGACCGACACCGTCGTCAACGTCGAGGCCATAATCGCCACACCGACCTCGCTCGCCCCCTTGGCTGAAGCTTTGTCCGCGGGCTCACCCCGCTCCAGATGCCGATAGATATTTTCGATGACCACGATCGCATTGTCGACCAGCATGCCCGCACCCAATGCCAAACCACCCAGCGTCATGATATTGAGCGTCAACCCCTCGAAATACATCAGAGTGAACGTCGCCAGGATCGAGATCGGAATCGCTAAGCCGATCACCAACGTCGCCGTCCACGAGCGCAGAAAAAAGAATAGCACCACCACTGCCAACAGCGCCCCATACAAAGCCGCTTCTTCGACTTCGGCAACCGCTTCCTCAATAAAACGCGCCTGGTTTTCAACCACTGCGAAACGCAATTCGGGCAAGTCTTGATCCAAATCGCCCATCGCCGCCAGCACCGCGCCAACCACCTGCACCGTATTGGCATCGGCCTCTTTGTAGACCGCCAAGCCGATGCACTCGACCCCGTCGAGCCGTACAATCGTCTCGCGTTCCTCGTATTCGAGCGCCACACGCCCCACATCTCTCACATAGACCGGCACCTGTAGTTGAGCCGTCTCCCCTTCTGCCGCCTCGACGCCCTGCCTAGCCCCGACGATTACATTGCGCACATCCTCCATGTCTTCGAGCCGCCCTAATCCCTTGACCTGGTACGACTGCTGCGCCTCGCGCAACGTACCACCCGACACATCCTCGTTCGCCGAAGTAATCGCCGTGATCACCGCGTCGGCGTCCTGCCCAAAAGCCTCCAATAAATAAGGATCGAGCGTCACCCGAATTTCCTTCTCGGCGTCACCTTCAACATCAGCCGATGCCACCCCGCTGAGCGCCTCCAACTTGGGCTTGACTACCATCTCGACCGCCCCCAACAACGCGTCTAGATCGTAGTCGCCCGTCGGCGATACAGCGATGCGCATCACCGGCAGCGCCTGCGGGTCCTCCTGGATCACATCGAGGGTCTCGATATCCTCGTCCGTCGCGTACACGCCCATTTTCTTTTGCACATCGATCAGCGCGAAGTCCATGTCCGCTTCCCAATCGAACTCGGCGACGACCACCGACTGCCCCGAACGGGTGATCGAATAGACCCGGTCGACCCCGCTGATGGTACTAATATCACGCTCCAACCGCCGCGTATAGCGCTCTTCGACTTCCTGCGGCGCCTTGCCAGGCACTTGCAGATCGACGGTGATGACCGGCGTATTCACATTGGGCAGCAGGTCCGTCCCGAGTTTGCCGAGCGAGATCGCACCGAGTAGGGCTACGGCGAGCGTCAGCATCGACACGGTGACGGGATAGCGGGTAGAAAATTCAGGTAGCGACATAGGGCAAATACTTCGTCAGGACTTTCTCAAGGCGTGTATGTGTTTAAATGGTGTAGCTACTATTGACGATCCGGTCGGGGTCTGTCCTGCGGCGGGCAAACATTGCACTAGCATCGCTACGCGATGCGTGATCTTCGACAGGGCGACGGTACTATCGGTGGGACTGCGCAGGGAATCACCCAGCCCTTTCAATAGGGGCTCCATCCCATAGGTGCGCGGTGAATGTGAGTATTGCAAAGCAATGCGTGCATCAGCAAGGAATCCTGCCACCACCCGCGAGCCCTCTAACGAACAAAACCTTCCCACAACACAACCCCCTCATCTCCTCCCTCCCCCATCTCCACCACCGGATCGACCACCTCCCCCTCTCCCACCACTCGCCTCCTCCGTCCCCGCCACAGTAACCCGCGTCCTGGACCGCAACGTCTCGTAATTGCTCGTAATCAACCGCTCCCCCTCACCCACCCCTTTCAGCACCTCGACAAACTTCTCGTCCTCCAACCCCGTTTCGATCTCACGCATCTGCGCCCTGGCACTTTCTTCGACAAAAACCACTTCGCGATTGCCGCGCATCAATACCAACTCGCGCGGCACCAACACCACATCCGCGTGCGACTCAACCACGATCTCCGCCTTGACAAACATACCTGGACGCAACAGGCCCTTGGGGTTATCGACCACCGCCACTGCGCGAAAGGTCCGGGTCGTCGGGTCGACCACCGGATCGACCACCGAAATCTTACCGTCAAACACCTCGTCAGGGTAGGAGTAGTCAATCATCCGTACCGGTTGATCCAACTCGATATGGCGGATTTGCGAATTAGGGATCTGCAAATCGACCAATACCTGGCTATAATCGACGATCCGGCAGATCTGCGTGCCCTCGTCGACAAGCGTTTTTTCTGTCGCGTCAGTCAACTCGCTGAGTACTCCGGAGATCGGAGCGGTGACCTTGGTCTTTTTGATCTGCACCAGCGCGTCGTCGTAATCCGACTGCGCGTCGACGAGGTCCTTGCGCGCCGTCTCGACTTCGATTTGCGTCACCAGGCCGCGTTTGACCAAGACCTCTTTTTCATCGAGCATCTTGCGCATATTCTTGACCGCCAACTTGCGCGACTCCAGTCGGGCGCCGACCACCAGTTCCTCATTCTTCAGCCGGGCGATCACCTGGCCCTGTTGCACGGCTAAGCCCTCTGTCGGTTTGCGCCCTTCCGCCAAAATACCCAGCGACAAAAAGCCCCGCGCCTCGGTAACAATGATCGCCTCCTGTACCGGTCGCAGAGTGCCCATTGAGGTCACCACCGATTCAATCGTGCCCAAGCCCACCGGCTGTACGGTGACCGGCACCGTCAAATCGGCCGACTGCTCAGTTTGCGGTGTCTCGCAACCGAATACCAACAATCCGCAAAGCCATCCGTATCGCATCTTCAATCTCATATGCACGTATCACCCTCAAATCTCCTGAATGTCAGAATAGTCTATTCAACCAACTAGTAATACCGCTCGCTTGCTGCCGTCCGCCAAAACGACCGCCACCACGACCACCACGACC
>Ga0115002_10008614_pt1 | contig 11274 bp, 10 predicted proteins | sample ArcticOcean_MG_C_8_FD_89576 | JGI IMG/M metagenome (GOLD analysis project Ga0115002, IMG submission 89576) | Marine microbial communities from western Arctic Ocean - ArcticOcean_MG_CB11_86 | ecosystem: Environmental > Aquatic > Marine > Oceanic | place: Arctic Ocean: Canada Basin | collected... | reverse complement strand
CAAACGGCTGGCGCTGCTACGGGCAGAGGTTGACTAGTCGAACCTTCTCAGGTAGCCATCAAAACTGAAATCCTGTGTTCCGGGTGGAGTTCGACCCTCCCCCGTCTCCACCACGAACACGAAATACCGTCAGCATCTTCCTGACAGAGTTGGAGCATGGGGGATCAACCCGATGGGCCCTGAACTCCATACCTAGACACAGCGATGGCACCTAGTAGCTCTGTGTCGTATCCAAGGGAAAGGAGTCGCACTTTGGGCGTGGACGCGAGCCGAACGTGTGCTGCCATGACTCTCGCGGACGAGGCAACAAGCTTCTCTCCCCTACCGTCCACTGGACGAAACCCGCCCATGCACACTATGCTCTCAGCATCAGGCCGGGGGGCTGGAGGTGCCAGCAAGCCAGAGAGATTCGAGATGGACAGGCTCGCCGCCTTGGCGCAAGCTCGTGTCTGATCGATGGAACCTCATCTCTGCGCCGGACCAAAGTGAGCTACTTGGGGCAAAGTTGAACCCCTAAATATCCACATCGCACCGCAGCCTGTTGCGGGTGTTGGGCGTCGAAGGCTAGGACTATGAAGAACGGTCTACGTGTTGGAAGCTTGATTGCGGGGATAGGACGCACGGAGCTCACGTTGCTGGGGGCACTGACGTTCGGTCACCTGGCAGTCCACTGGTATTCGAATCTACTGTCACTAGCCCTGCCATTCATTAAAGAAGATCTGAACTTAACTGATGTTCAGGTCGGAACCATCGTGACCGTGCAGATGGGGGTGGGCAGCGCATTCATAGTGATATCCGGGTTTCTGGCTGACTCGTTCCACCGTCGAGGTGCAGTCTTCGTCTCAGGTTCGGTGGTCAGTCTTGGTCTGGCTCTTTTCGTGATCGGCATATCCCCGTCCTATGTCTGGGTATTGGTTGGCGCCGGCATCATAGGGCTGGGCACGGCGCTATGGCACCCGGCGGCGATGCGGTCACTCTCCCTGCAATTTCCTGATCGAAGGGGTATGGCGCTATCCGTCCACGGTGTGGGTGCAAGCCTCGGCGATGCCATTGGACCGATTGTCGTGGGCGCATTCATAGTGGTAGCAGATTGGAAGCTAGCCCTGGAACTGCATCTTATACCGGCGCTGCTAATTGTCTTTCCACTGTGGCGCGGCCTTGGACTGATGCGGGAGATCTCTGGAACAAGAACAAACTTTGGAGAGTACGCGGCCAGCCTGAGAGCGATGTTCGCCAACTATCAGGCGCCTGCGGTTTTGGTTTCCAACACGCTGATCCAGATGGCGAGACTGAGCGTGCTGGCGTTCTTCCCTATCTACATCAAGGACACATTGGGTTATTCGGCGTTCGCACTTGGAGTGTACCTGGCACTGCTGTACGCCATGGGAATCGTGTCACAGCCTGTAGTGGGTGCTCTTTCGGACCGCATAGGGCGCAAGATGGTACTCATCCCGAGCTTTGCGTCGATGGCGCTGCTGTACATGGCCATCGTAGTGGTGCCGGGCGGCGTGCCGTTGGCGCTAGTTATCGGTGCCCTGGGGATGTTCTTTTACGCGATCCTGAACATGACACAGACGGCGATCATGGACGTGGCCCCGGAGGGGGTGCAGGCGAGCACCATGGGAGTAATGGGCCTGTTCGGCCTGCCTTTCACTTTGGGCTCACCGGTGCTCGCCGGCTACCTAGTGACCGAGTTCGGAATCAAGAGCGCGTTCTGGTATGCCGCTGTGGCGGCGATGTTGGCTGCAGTGACCCTGGTCCCCGTAAAATTCCGTCGCGCGATCTGAAGCCCTACCTCAACCTACGAAGCATAGTTGGATGACTATAGCTGGTAGTGGAAGCGAAAATGAACGAGCACCATATAGAGGTGACCGGAGACGGCCAGCTGTTGCAGGAGATGCCCGCCGAGCTCATCGAACTGGACTATCCTGGTCTGCAGGGACGGGGCGAAGCATGTATGGGTATGACCAGCGATGGCGCCATCTGGGCGGCCGTCGGCTTTAATGTCCCTCTACTGGACCCCGGCTCTCCAGCGTCCCCGGAGCGACTTTTCCGCTCGACGGATGGAGGACAGACGTGGACAAGCCAGCCGCTGCCCATGACGGAGTGGGGCAGGTTGCTCGCTTTTACGACACTGAGCGACGACACGCTCTTGCTGGCCGTGTCCGGCCTGGACAGGCTTTTGGCGCCCTATCTCGATGTCTATCGCTCGACCGATCTTGGCGACACCTGGCAGGGGCCGGCCAAAATCTCGGCCGCACCATACAAAGACATAGGCGGCGGCTTCGTGAGCATGACGCAGCTCACGTCTGGGACGGTATTGCTGCCCGTATCCGTACGGACTGATGATGCCGGCGGCCACCGGAGCCAAGACCTGGTATTCCGATCGAACGACGGGGGAGAGACTTGGGGCGATCCTCAACCGACCTTTGACTACGTTGGGGAGACGCACGTTATCCAGCTTCGCTCCGGGGAGGCCCTGGGTGCTTTCAGACTACAAAGGTCGGCGCTGGAAACCGACTCCGCAGAATTCGTTGAAAAATGGAGTCGTGGTGCTGGCCAGGGTTCGTCCAGTGATCCCACTCCGGAAGGGCCGCTGTTCAAGCGAGTGTTCATCGGCCGGTCTGGCGACGGCGGACGCAAGTGGACAGGGTTGAGGCCGCTGGAGACCGAGGACGGCACGTCCGTGCTCGAATTCGGAGAATGTCACGGTCAGCTCCTCCAGGTCCCCGACGGTAGAGTCGTATTGGTGCATGATCGCCGCTATCCATACGAACGGAGTGCGATACGAGCCCGTATCAGCCACGATGACGGTCTGACGTGGAGTTCGGAGGTCTATCATCTCATCGACGGAATGGGGTATCCGGCCAGTGTCGCACTGGAGGACGGAACCATAGTGACCGTAACCGGATGCACGCGCACCGACGACCGCGCCGAACCCGTTGAGCCGTGGTCAGCAGTCGCGTTACGGTGGAAGCTGCCCTCGGTAGCAGGTAGTTGACATCCTTCAGGGCACGAACGGAGCAGCATCGTATGGCAGACCCTCACAGTCACCCTTTAGTCGCGTAGAGGTAGTCAGTCCCATTTATGATACAGAACCGTGTCGTCCGTACAGGGAACGATTGATGCCAAGCCAACCCCTATACAACTTGGGAAACGACAAGCACGTATTCGTCGACTCTAGCCTGATTGAGGCGGACCGAGGTCAGGGCCCCGCCAAATCCCCGTTAGGTCGTGGGCTGCGTCTGTCAGTCCACAAGCCGAGTCTCGATACACGTCCTCTCCTCCAAATGGATATGCCGTGGGAGGGTGTCTTGAATGGCGGTGGGAGTTTGTTTGAGGAAGAGGGGCGCTATCGCCTGTACTACGAATGTCGGCCGCTTGGCGCTGGATCGGATTCGTGGGCGGTTGCCTGCGCTGAGTCGGACAACGGTAGCGAGTGGACGAAACCCAATCTCGGCATTGTCGAATTCGGTGGCTCGACGAACAACAACCTCGTATTCGATGCATCGGTGGCCAGCCGCCCCCTGTGGGGCGTATCCGTCTTCAGGGACTATATCGCCGAAACCGTGCGGCGATTCAAGCTGGTTTATCACTCACCATATCGAGATGGGAGCGCGATGTTCGCGGCGGTCTCTGCGGACGGGTTCCAGTGGAACCCTTTTGAGAGTCCTGCGCTGTTGGGCGATGTCACCGGCGACACCACCTTCGCGGGGTTTGACGCCGATCGAGGAAAGTATTTCGCATACCTTAATGTGGTGACCGAAGGGCAAAGCACGTTTACCTTAACCGAGACCCACACATTCGAGAACTGGCCATCTCCTGTGTCCGTCACAGGTCCAGAACTGGGCGGCGACGCTGATAGTGGTGGCGTCACGACGGGTTATGCCCGATGGCCGGGAGCAGACGCCCATTCCATGTTCCAGGACTACCGCCCCGTGGGCACGGGCCCCCGAGTGATCCGGATGCTCACAAGCCGCGACGGGCATTCGTGGCGTGCGCAACACGACAATTTTCTAGTTGACACGGACGCCTTTGAGGCCGCGAGCGGCTACTTCTGCGCTGATGGTCTGGTAGGCCTCCGGCCCGGCGAGCTATCTCTCCTGATAACACCAGCGAGGTGGACGCCGCCCGACTCTGCGGCTCCGGTCGCCGCCCGCCCGAGTGAGTCGAACCGCGTATACTATGCCCTGACCTGGCGGCAAGATGGGTTGATGTCGTTGGAGGCTGAGACGATAGGGGAGTGCCAGACGAGACCTTTCACCTTCGACGGCGAGAGTCTACGGATCAACTCCTCGGCGAGGGCCGGAGGTGCGCTCAGGTTCGAATTGCTGGACGCTTCCGGACCTGAAAGCGCCAAGGTTAGAGCCGTGGAGGGCCGAAGGTTTGCAGACTGTGACCCGGTCGTCGGTGATCATCTGGACCACACGGTCACCTGGGGAGGTCAGTCCGACCTGTCGGCCTGGTCTGGAAGGCCAGTGAGAGTGGGCATTAGTATGCGCCTGGCCCACCTCTACTCACTCAGATTCCATAGTGAAGTGCGCTCGCTCACTGATGGGGTTGTGGCATGGGGCTAGGAACGCCAACCAACGTCGAGTGGACGCCGTTTACGGTGCAGGACTCCGGCGGGCCCATCGGGTGCAACTATTGTCGCAAACCCGACTCCGGCGCGGTCAGGTCCCTCGCAATCATGCCTACCTATAGTTGGGCAGTTCGTGTCGATTTGGAGCCGGAGGTCCGGACCAACATCATGATGAAGTGGATCGACGCGCTGACCCTTGCCGGCGCTGGCGTGGTGCTGATGGATGGGGTCGACGACCTTTGGACCCTGGCGAAGTGGGCGCAGAGCGGCAAAGATGGGTTCGCCTGGCTTACGCGCCGAATCGGAGCCGTGATGGAAGAGTCCGTCCGGAGAGGGTATGGGTCACCCGACAAGGTATTCGTCATGGGCAGTTCCCGTCACGGCTATGCGAGTTTGCACGCTCTGGCGAATCTGCCTCAGCTGGCAGGGGCAGTCGCCGTACAACCGATCGTATGGTGGCCAAACCTCGAGGAGTTCCTCGGCATGGAAGAGAACGCCATCGTGCGGCGAAACGATCTACTCCAGTGGGTGGAGCGCTTCGCGCCTCGGCCGCTACTCGTGCAGACAGGTTACAACGACCGGCGGGCTGGCCAAAAGTGGTTTGGGAGACTACTAGCTCCCGTGGCAGAGGCATATCGCCAATCAGGAGCCGCCGAGTATTTTACGCACGAGATGATGCCGATACGAGGTCATGGCGGGGAGAGAATGCCAGAAACATACGTAGAGCAGGTGGCACCCTGGCTTCGTGATCGGGGCCTGGTCTAGGACGGACGGCCCCTGCTGCCAGGCTCCGAGGTGCTGTGCGTCTGCGCTGGTTCTCGACTGCCACGAGTGTGGAACGAGTAGAGGGACGCATTTCTTAGGTAGAATCGGAACCTCACTGGGCTGCCCGCGAACCTGCCAATGTCTGCACCGTTCCTCCATGTGACCGTGTGACGGACCTCATCGCCAGCAAAGGAATCGCAGTCCGCAGCAGCGAACCCCGGCAGGGGTTGCCCGCCGTCATCTAGAACCTCCACGAGCAGCGTCCCGAGATTCGCCGACCGGTTTTGTGCGTGTGGATGGGCCGTTTCGGGTGCGCGAGCATTGACGACGATACGATCTCCGGTGAAAACCAGAGGCTTCGTCGTGAGAGTACCGCCGGGCTCGTCGCCGTCAATAGAAACGAAGCCGTCCAGTCTCATTGCCGCGACGCCGATTGAATATCCGAAACGAACGCCGTTAGCCACCGTACCCAGCAGATGACGTTGGGGATGGTCTGGAATGTGCGCATCGCATGACAAGTTGTTGCCGCTGTAGTAGAAGTAGATCTGATCGTCCTTCACCAACGGCTTCGAGCATATGACTGATTCGCTGTCCCATGCTCCCCACAGGCCCGGCTGAAGGAACTCGAAGAAAGGTGCGGCTCTGGTCCAGTCAATGCCATCCCGGCTGAAAAGGAGCTCGGTGACGTGTTGTTGTCGACGGGCGCCAACAATGTCTTGGACCTCCGACGGCACGTCTTCGGGGGACTGCGCCGGTGACGTGTCCGATACACCGATATAAAGGTCATCGGTGTACAGCATCGCCGAGAGTATCGCGTGGCTTCCAGGAGACCACCCCTGAGGGTCGGTCCGCTCCGCCACGATGACCTCTCTCGTGTCTCCCCACCGCTCGAAGTCGCTGCTGGTCGACCGACTGATGGCCTGGAGGCCGCCAGCCTCGCGCCCGTCCACGTCTATTCGTTGCTTGCCCAGCTTCTTGGAGTAGTGAACCCACATTTCATGGCGCGGGTCCCAGCCGAACAGCGCCCCGTGTGGCACGGTTGGCTGTTCGAAATGAGATGGTTCGCCGACCCCCATCTCCCAGTTCACGCCGTCAGGAGAGTAGGCTTTTTCCAGTGACCATTTGCCCTTGACCTGGTCCACATAGGCCATCTTGTACTTCCTCGAAGGGTCTGACTCTTCGTAGTCCTTCACGAGCGCGGGGCGGCGAATGATGGATTTGTCACCGATACCCGCGGGCAGGATATTGTTCACGGTTGAACCTTCGTACTCTGCCACGCCCAGCAGCGGGCGATCCCAGTTGAGGCCATCGGTGGACGTGGCATATGCGGCTTTCCACAGTCCGGGTTGTTCCACCCAGTTTCGACGGGTTACTGTGCCATCCTCCGCCACGACCTCCCTCATTCCTTCCGGCGCCTTTTCCAGGGGGCCGTCCAGGCGATACCACATCTTGAATACGTCGTCTTCTTCGTCATGGACTACGGTACCGCCGAACAAGAATGGTCCCAGACCGTTCTTCTCCCACGCTGCTTCGGCTCCCAGGACGGGCCGATCGACTAGGCGTACCGGCCTATGGTACCTACGCGCCACACCGTCCAGAGTGTCGATGACGTGGTCGTCGAGGAACATTTGCCGTTTCGATCCGACGTCTATCGGTTTGACCATCTGCCTTGTCCTTTGCCGTGCGGGTCCCCGCCCAGGCACTCGAATTGGAGGGGTACAATCGAGCGAGGTTGTTGCCGAGGTTAGTGACCCGCTGGTCGTCGATCAGGAATGGCCACCACCGTGTGTAGTGTCAGGTTGCAGGTTCGTTTCGCCCAACGAATTATAGCCCATTCGTTTTGCGGAGATTGGTGGCATCGTGTGAAACGCCGAAAAATGATTGTGCCACGAGGAGGAGTTCCAAATTCGACAAGCCAATTGACCGGCTCAGGTATCCGATCTTCTGATCTTCGGGCTCGCCAAAGTAATATTTCACGAAAACTCCCTAGCCGAGCCGATCTGCGGCTTGACTATGCTCCCCAACCTCCGTCGCCGCTCCACAAAGTCAGGCCCGATTGTGCGCCCTAGTCCACAGCCTCTTCGCGGCTTGTCAGACTCCTTACATATAATGGCCACGTTCCGCACTTCTAGGAGGATCTGAGGGCATGACGAATACCGCCAAGACACGACGCATACTCATCAATGACGACGGCTGGATCATGAGCGAAGCCGAGCCTCCTCTGACTGTCGACGACCTGAAGAAGAGAATGGTCGACACCTATCAAGGCTCACCCATCGGCGCCCTATTCTGGTGCATCGGGAATCGCGAAGTCTATAACTATGAGACCAAAGCCGGCGAAATGTTCGGACAGGGCTTTGAGGCACTCGAACACGCAACCGACCGAAAGCATGCCGAGAACCTCAAACGTCTGATAGAAGAGTGTGGTGGGCCGCTGACAGCCATGGTGGATCTCTGTCATGAGGCGGGCATCGACTTATTCCCTTCAGTCAGGATGAACAGCCATTATGAAGCTGATCCCAGCGCGCCCAATGCGGGGCGCTTCCGAAACGAACATCCTGAGGTTCTCATCGGCCGGCCTGATGAGGTGTTCCCGACAGGGAGCATGCGGTGGGGTATCCGGACGGGCCTGGACTATATCCATCAGGCGGTCAGGGCCCATATGGCCGCCATCATCAATGAGCTCTTTGAGAGCTTCGATGTCGATGGCGTGGAGATGGACTTCATGCGCCATCCGACTTTCTTCAAGATCGAGGACGCATACGCGAACCGATATCTGATGACCGATCTCGTGAGGCGGGTGCGCCGGCGCATGGACGAGGTGAGTAGCGTGACGGGCCGGAGTATCGATCTGGCGGTGCGCGTCCCCCCTACCCTGGCGGACTCGGCGCGTATCGGACTCGACGTGAAGCAGTGGATGGCCGAAGACCTGGTGGATATCGTCATAGCAGGTGGCGGCTTTATTCCGTTCGAAACGCCAGTCGACGAGTTCGTGAAGGCTGCTGAAGGCACGGGCTGTCAGGTCTACGGTTCCATAGAGTATTTGCGACCCGCCGTGGACGATGAGGTAGTTCGGGCAATTGCCGCTCACCATTGGGATGCCGGCGCCTCGGGTATCTACCTCTTCAATTACTTTGGCAAGTCGGCCGAATGGAAAAGACGAGCTTTGGGTGAAATTGCGGATCCATCTACTCTACGACGCCTCGACAAGCGGTTTCAGATGGACAACACCCGCTTTCGCTGGGATTATTCGAAGGACGTTTCGTCCAGGGATCTGCACGACTACGCGTTTGAGAACTCCGTTCCACCGGTCCAGTTGCCCGTGGCCCTGCCAGACACGCTGACCGGACATGGGGTAAGCCTTCGGCTGCATATCGCCGATGATGTGGAATCTGCCAGTGACGAGGGCGAGCTGGCGCAATGTAGACTGACTCTGAGTTTCGATAGCTACAGGGGCGAAGACGAGATCGAGGTTCTCCTCAATGGCGAAGTCCTGCCTTCAAGCTCTTCAACCTCGACCTTTGGGATGTGGAGCCGTCTTGAGTGGACAGGATTCCCGACGCGACTGGCGCAGGTCGAACACGACGGAGGACGCCTCGAATTCGACTTGGCCTGCCCACCCCTTAAGTATGGAAACAACGACCTTGAGGTTCGTCTCGTTCGCCGCACCGTGAGCCAGCCTGAACACGTGGTCCTAGTCGATGTCGAGGTGTCTGTTGGCTACGACCGACCCTAAGTGTCCTGAATGCGTGTTGGAGGAGCATCGTGTCATGATGTCAGGACTCCGAGACGTCATGACATTCCTAGTGAGCGCTATAGGCGCGGCGTCCATGCGATCGGACCTGCGTTTCGCCCTCCTGCAAGTCTCACCCGCCGCTCAAGCGGCCCCGCTTGGATTATTGGATTACAGGTCTATGCCGCAACCAGACAGCCGTTGCACGCGCACTGCGACGTCAACGGTACGCGGTCCAAAGACTTCGCCGTGATAGCATGACATCCGAAGCCTCTACGGGAAGTGGTCCTGTAGTAGCTGACAACTCGACCGTATCGTTCGTTCGGTAAGCGTGCCAACTGAAATTCAAAGGAGGTTGCCTTGTCGATTTACAATCTCGGAACCTCGAAGCATGTATTTGCAGACTGGGACCTGATCGAACCCGGCTCCGGTCTGGCCCACCACGACCCCAATACGCGCGAAGATTCGCCGCCGTTGCCTGGGATTCGCGCGACTCGCGATATGCCCTTCGGAGTGACTATCAGCGCGCACCGCCCGCGCGTGGACAAAGAATCCCTGCTCCAACCAGATACGTTCGCGGAAGGGGCCTTCATCTGCTACGTCTCCATCTTCGAGGACGACGGTCTGTACCGCATGTACACGATGAACTGGGGCGATGTCCGCCGGGGCTGGGACAATCCATATGAGTACATGCTCACATATGCCGAATCGACCGATGGGAAGAACTGGACGAAACCCAGCATTGGGACCGTCAACTGCAACGGTTCAACCGACAACAACCTCGTCTATGGAGGACATGCGGCTCCTGCGTTCAAGGATCCCAGCGCACCTCCAAGTGAGCGGTACAAGCTCGTAGGTATGGGCAAGAAGAATGGTCGCCCGCATTTGTTCGGCGCCGTTTCGGAGGATGGGAGACACTTCAGGACTTTGGAGAAGCCCTTGCTCGATAATTACGCGAGCGACACCCATACAGTGGTCCGGTTCGACCCCACAAAAGGCAAGTATGTCGGGTACTTCCGGGGCAAGAATCACGGTCGCCGAGCTCTCCGGACCATCGCGTACGCCGAGACGGACCGGTTTGACACCTGGCCTGTTCCGGAAGTGATCGTCACACCCGATCTGAACGACGAACCGGACACAGATATCTACACGAACTCATACACTCCCTGGCCAGGCGCAGATGCTCATCTCATGTTCCCGGCCTTCTATCAAAGGAGGCTGGACGATACCGAGATTCATATGATGACCAGTCGCGATGGTCTCCGTTGGGAGCGCCCTCTGCGACAACCGATCATAGACACCGAAAGCAGTGGTCTCGTCGGCAGTGTCTACGCCGGTTGCGAACTCCTGTCTTTCGTACCAGGCGAGTGGGCTCTTCCGATCTCTCCCCGGCCCACCTCGCACAACGCATACCAATTCCCGGACGGATATCCAGATAAGACCGACCATGGGTACGTCTGTCTTGCGTCATGGAGGCAGGATGGGTTCACGTCCTTGGAGGCGGAGACCGAGGGATTCTGCTCCACGATTCCCTTCACCTTCGCCGGAGGTCGCCTTGAGGTCAACGCATGGACTCGGTTCGGTGGCGGGATGCGTTTCGAGTTGGCGGACGCATCTGTCGAGACGAAATTCGAGGTCGCCCCGGCCATTCCAGGCCATACCTTTGAAGACAGCGATCCAGTGTCAGGAGACCACCTGAACCATGTCGCCAGTTGGCAAGGCGATTCCGATATTTCGGCGTGGTCAGGCAGACCGGTCAGGCTAAGGTTTCGAATGCGCAGAGCACGTCTGCATGGCTTCCAGTTTGTTTAGTTGGTGCGTCTTATCGAGAATCAGCGTCTCGTTGGTGTTTCTACGGCATACGAGGCCCGCAAGACCGTCCAGATCATGGTAGGTTTCCTGAAGTCTCATCAGGAGGGGGCGAGTCTCGTTGAGGTGCCAGACTAGGCAGCAGCCCCTGCGATCCACGCTGAATCCAGCGGCGGGCCCGTCGATCACACTGGGCCCTGCCAAAGGTTGGGCGACACGTTGAGTCGCACACTGTAAATGGCGGAGAGATAATGTACCACCTGGGCGAGCGAAACCCAGTAAGCAGTCTATACAGGTGTTGGTGACCCGCCTCGGACTTGAACCGAGAACCTACTGATTAAGAGTCAGTTGCTCTGCCAATTGAGCTAGCGGGCCGCAAGTTACT
>Ga0115002_10008612_pt1 | contig 11274 bp, 7 predicted proteins | sample ArcticOcean_MG_C_8_FD_89576 | JGI IMG/M metagenome (GOLD analysis project Ga0115002, IMG submission 89576) | Marine microbial communities from western Arctic Ocean - ArcticOcean_MG_CB11_86 | ecosystem: Environmental > Aquatic > Marine > Oceanic | place: Arctic Ocean: Canada Basin | collected... | reverse complement strand
GGCCTTGCGCGGCTGCCCCACAGGCGAAGCGCCTTACCAACGGCTACAATCTGCCCGCGACTTACATCATTCATTCGGTGGGACCGGTGTGGAACGGTGGTGACGCGGGTGAAGGTGATTTGCTCGCAAATTGCTATAAACGATCGCTTGGGCTTACAGTTGGCAATAACCTTTCCAGCGTTGCTTTTCCGGCAATTAGCACCGGTGTCTACCATTTCCCACTTGAGCGCGCCGCCCGCATCGCCGTTGAAACTACCGCTGAATTTTTGGGCCGAGGCGATGGGCCGGAACGGCTTATATTCGGTTGCTTTGGACAAGACTCCGTGGCCGCGTATGAGAAGGCACTGGCGGCACTCGATCAAGTCTGATGCACGTGAACATTGGCACCGTCGTTGGATGTTAAAATCGACGTTGCCAGGGCTTCTCGTTCGGTAGATTCCGCACGCACCCAGAGGATGAGACTGCCGGCTTCCAGGGAACGGGCAAAGTCTTCTGTGTGTGGGGTTGCGGTGACCTCATTCAAAATTTCCTTGGCGGCGATGCCGGTGACGGCGGTTCCGATGGTTGCAGCAATGGCGGCCGCTGTTGGCCCGCCAACCAGAATGATTGCGCCAGATGCGACCAAAGGACCTTCATATTTCAACTCGCCAATAAGTGCTGTTAGCACATCTTTCCAGGGCTTGCTGGGTTTACCAGCGGCGTCGATTGACTCATGAGAACTCAGCACACTGAGATCGGTACGCTCAAACCCTGCGGCGAACAGCGCATCGACAGCGGCTTGGAAGGTTTCCCGATCGGCGAAAAGACCAACAACGTCGGGCACTGATATTTGAGTGGCAGTATTTGGCGTGATTTAGTCTCCTTTCATTGCTTGAATTATAGCACCACCCAGGGACCTTGTGTTATGGTCGCGGCGAATAAACTTTTATTTTGGGGAATTAAACCGGACCGTGCACGAACCCATACCAGATAAAACACCTCCCAGCTCCAAAAATGCTGCGGTGACGCCGATGATGACGCAGTTTCTGGCGATTAAGCGCGAGCATCCCGAAGGGTTGCTGTTTTACCGAATGGGAGATTTTTACGAACTGTTTTTTGACGACGCGGTTCAGGCGGCGGAAGCGCTCGATATTACCCTGACAAAACGCGGCAAGCATTTGGGCGAAGACATCCCGATGTGTGGGGTGCCGGTTCACAGTCACGAAACCTACCTACAGCGGCTCATTCGCAAGGGTTTTAAGGTGTGTGTCTGCGAACAAAGCGAAAACCCGGCAGAAGCCAAAAAACGCGGCAACAAATCAGTCGTTCGGCGCGATGTGGTTCGGGTGGTGACCCCCGGGACCTTGACCGAAGATACCTTGTTGGACGCCCGGCGACACAATTATTTGGCCGCCTGTGCGGGGGCTCGGGGCGGATTGGGGCTGGCGTGGATCGATGTTTCCACGGGCGACTTTCATACTCAACCCGTGGCCGCAGAAATCTTGGCCGCAGCCTTAACTCGGATTGCACCCGGCGAACTTCTCGTTTCCGACAAGTTGATCCATAAGCCGGAATTGTTTGATGTGTTTGGCGGTTGGTCGGACAAATTATCACCCCTGCCCGCCGCACGTTTCGATAGTACCAATGGTCGTAAGCGGTTGGAGTCTCTTTTTGATGTAACATCTTTAGATGGCTTTGGTGACTTTACGTTGCCCGAGGTCGCCGCCGCTGGGGCTCTGATTGATTATGTGGAGCTCACACAAAAGGGACGACTGCCGCGCATTGGTCGATTACAGCGTTTACGCCAGGGAGCTGTGATGGAAATCGATGCGGCGACCCGGCGAAATCTGGAACTGACCGAAACGTTGTCAGGCGAGCGCCAGGGCTGCCTCGTTAATGTTGTTGATCGAACAGTCACCGGGGCGGGCGCACGGCTTTTGGCGTCACGCATGGCGGCCCCATTGACCGATGTGGCCGTGATTGATGCACGGCTAGACCTGGTGCGGTTTTTTGTCGACTCTGAGCGACTACGGGGTGATGTGCGGACACACCTAAAACAATGCCCTGATGTGGAACGGGCCTTGTCTCGGCTGACTCTCGACCGAGGTGGCCCCCGGGATTTAGCAGGCATTAAAACCGGCCTCGCGCTCACCGCAGAATTGCGCACGGCATTAGAAGCTGGCGGGCTTGCTGGACAGCCCCATGAGTTGGAACAATGTCTCGAAGATTTAGGCTTCCATGGCAAATTGGTCGACCGCCTAACACGAGCGTTGGCACCGGGCTTGCCGATCTATGCCCGCGACGGCGGCTTTATTGCAGAGGGGTATTCGGCGGAGCTGGACGAATTTCGCACGCTGCGCGATGAAAGCCGACGGCTCATCGCCGGGTTGCAAGCGGGCTATGTGAGTCAGACGGGAGTTTCTACCCTAAAAGTTAAACATAACAATGTGTTGGGCTACTTTATCGAAGTGCCTGCTAAACAAGGGGACAACGTTCCAGCCGGTGCGAATGATCCGTTTATTCACCGCCAGACCCTGGCCAACGCCGTTCGGTTTACGACTGTGGAGCTAGGTGAGTTAGAGACCAAAATCGCTCGCGCTGCGGACCGCGCAGTGGCCCTGGAATTGGGATTGTTCGAAGATCTTGTGAACGAAGTCAAAGGCCGGGTCGAGCAAATCGCCTTGGCCGCGAACGCCTTGGCGCGGCTTGATGTGGGGGCTGCCTTAGCCGAACTCGCGGTTGATGAGCGCTATTGTCGACCTCAGTTGAGCCAGGGCACGGAATTTGAAATCGTTGACGGACGGCACCCGGTGGTTGAGGTGGCGCTAAAGCAGATGGGGCAGTCCGTGTTTGTGGCCAACAGCTGCGACTTAGCAACCGACGGCCAACTGTGGCTGCTGACGGGGCCGAATATGGCCGGTAAAAGCACTTTTTTGCGGCAAAACGCGCTGATTGCGATCCTCGCCCAAATGGGGGCGTACGTGCCCGCGGCATCGGCAAAGATCGGCATTGTTGATCGGTTATTTTCCCGGGTCGGTGCCGCCGATGATTTGGCCCGCGGTCAGTCGACGTTCATGGTGGAGATGGTGGAAACCGCCGCCATCCTGCATCAGGCGACAGAACGTTCGCTGGTCATCTTGGACGAGATAGGACGGGGAACCGCAACGTTTGATGGTCTTTCCATTGCCTGGGCGGTGGTTGAGCATCTCCACGAAGTCAATAAATCTCGCGCCCTGTTCGCCACTCACTATCACGAACTGACCGCCCTGGCCGATAAATTAGACGGACTGGCGTGCCACACCATGCGGGTAAAGGAATGGCAGGGGGATGTTGTTTTCCTTCATGAAGTAGGCGCTGGGGCGGCAGACCGTTCTTATGGCATTCATGTCGGAAAGCTGGCAGGTCTGCCCGTCAGCGTTGTTTCCCGCTCAAGACAAATACTGGAAATCATTGAAAAGGGGGAACAATCCGCGACAGTCACACGTTTAGCGGACGACCTTCCCTTGTTTGCGGTCGTTCAAGCAGAGGCCTCCCACGTGTCAGCACTGACAGGCCCATCGCCGGTTGAGGAGGAGCTTCGTGACATCAGCGCAGACGAGTTAACGCCCCGCGAGGCCCTGGACCTGATCTATTGCCTCAAGGGTCTGTTAAGCGACTGATCATCACACCTCGCTATACTCTATATTTCTATATAAGATGACGGCATAGGCACTTGGACGGAAACATTTGGGCTAAAAATGGTACGCGTTCCAAAAAAGAAGCAAATCATCGATCGGAAGGCCTTAGCTGGCGAATTGGAAGATTTGGTTGGCTGGTCCGGGTATACGTCGAAAACTCAAGGCCAGGTGCTGGCGATTTTCAAGACTTATTTGAAGAACGGGTTCGGCGAAGTCCGGCGTCGCTTCGAAGAAGAGAGCATCACGGGCGACGAAGCGGTGCAGTCAAATTCGTTTTTGATCGACCAATTGGTTCTGAACATTCACGATTTTGCCATCCAGCATGTCTACCCGATGGCCAACCCCACCACCGGCGAACAAATTTCGGTCGCGGCGACCGGCGGGTATGGTCGGCAAGAAATGGCGCCGCATTCCGATATCGATCTTTTATTTTTGTTGCCCTATAAAAAGACCGCTCATTCTGAACAGATCATCGAATTCATCCTTTATATGCTTTGGGACATGGGGTTGAAGGTCGGACATGCGACCCGATCGGTGGATGAAAGCATTCGCTTGGCAGGCCAAGACCTGACCATTTGCACCAGTCTACTGGAATGCCGTTGGTTGACGGGCGGCGAACAGCTTTACCGTGATTTTAAACTGCGATTTGCCGACGAAGTGGTTGCCAAAGACCGCCTCGGCTTTATCGAGGCTAAATTGGAAGAACGGGACAAACGTCATGCCTCCATGGGCGACACCCGCTACGTGCTGGAGCCCAATATCAAGGAAGGCAAAGGCGGGTTGCGGGACCTGCAAACGTTGTTTTGGATTGCCAAGTTTATTTACAAGGTGGACGATGTTAGCCAACTGGTAGACCTGGACGTGTTAACCCGTGCCGATGCCAAACTATTTGCCAAGGCGCAAAATTTTCTCTCGACCGTTCGTTGTCACCTACATTATTTGGTCGGTCGACCAGAAGAGCGACTGAGCTTTGATGTGCAGACCGAATTAGCGGGCCGCATGTCGTATACGGATCGCGCGGGCATGAAGGGTGTCGAGCGCTTCATGAAATTTTATTTTCTAATTGCCAAGGATGTGGGTGACCTGACGCGAATACTCTGCGCGGTCCTGGAAGATCAGCAAAAAAAGCGTGGCTTTAAGCTGCCTTCTCTTTCGTTTTCCCGAAAGACAATCGAAGGTTTTCAAGTTGATAGCGGTCGCCTGAATGTCGAAGGTGCCGACGATTTTAAAACCGACTCGATAAAGTTCATCCGGCTATTTTATGAAGCCCAAAAACATGATCTGGATATACATCCGCAGACGTTGCGGTGGGTGAAACAGAATCTGAAACGTATCGATAAATCGTTGCGCAATGATCCCGAGGCAAACCGACTGTTCGTTGAAATCCTTACATCTCAGAAAGATCCCCAAATTACGCTGATGCGTATGAACGAGGCGGGTGTCATGGGGCGGTTTATCCCGGACTTCGGGCGGGTCGTCGCACAGATGCAATACGATATGTATCATGTGTATACCGTTGACGAACATACCATCCGCGCCATTGGCACACTTTACAGCGTTGAGCAGGGAAAACTGCAATCAGAGCACCCCATGACCAGTGGGGTTATTCGCGAAATCCAGTCTCGGCGCGTGCTTTATATTGCTGTGTTGTTGCACGATATCGCTAAAGGGCGGGGCGGCAGCCATTCGGAAATTGGTGCGGAAATTGCGCTGAAATTATGCCCTCGTATGGGGCTCAATGAATGGGAAACAGAAACCGTATCTTGGCTAGTCCTGAGCCATTTGCGGATGACAAACACGGCCTTCAAACGAGACCTTGAGGACCCAAAAACGATCAGTGATTTTGCCGATGCGGTGCAGTCACCGGAGCGACTTAGGCTGCTGTTGGTGCTGTCCGTTGCGGACGTTCGCGCTGTTGGTCCGAACGTATGGAATGCTTGGAAAGCAGGCTTGTTGCGTGACCTTTATTACAGGACTCTCGAAGTTCTAACCGGCGGCGCGCCTGCAGAACAACGGGCCAGTCGCGTCGCGCGCGCGAAGGATCGGTTGCGCGAGGCGCTCAGCGGATGGACCGAACCGGAAATTGAGGACCATTTGGCGCGCGGATACGATAATTACTGGCTAACCTTTTCGGCCGATTCTCATATTCATCATGCGGGACTTGTCCACCAAGCCGAAACTAAGGGATTGAAACTACACATTGAAACCCAAGTTTTAGCGGATTCTGCGGTAACTGAAATGGTTATCTATACAGCGGATGATCCTGGTTTATTTTCACGCATCGCCGGGGTCATCGCCTTGGCGGGGGCGCCCATTGTTGATGCTAAGATCATGACATTGTCCAATGGTATGGCCCTGGATACGTTTTGGATTCAAGATGCGCAGGGCGGGGCGTTTGAAAATCCTGAGCGCTTGCAAAAACTTCGGAATCGAATCGAAGACGCGTTATCCGGTCAGATAAATACGACGCAGGAATTGGCACTGCTGCGCAGAAATGCCCTGCCTAAGCGCACACGTGTATTCAAAGTGCCACCGCATGTTTTGGTGGACAATAAACTCAGTCGTACTCAAACTGTTATAGAGTTAAACGGACGCAATAGAGTTGGTCTTTTACACGATGTAACGTCCGCAATTACGGCTTTGGGTCTGAAAATTGCCAGTGCTCATATTTCCACTTACGGTGTTCGGGTCGTTGATGTGTTTTACGTGAAGGATATTTTTGGTTTGAAAGTAGAGAACAAAGAAAAACATGAGGCGATTCGAAAATCTCTTTTAGCCGTTTTGGCGCCCCCATTCACATCCCCTGGTGGCGATGTTGAGCAAAATGCTGCCGCGGCAGAATGATGGATGTTACTGAATCAAATCAAATGATGTTGCGAATTTAATCTTATGGCTCTTCCAAGCACCCCACCGACACCTCGTCCCCAGAACACTTCCCTGGGCACTTCCCCGAGTAATTCCCCAGGCGTGCAAAAAACAAAAATTATTGTAGCGGGCAATTCGGAGATTGTTTGCAAGCCGATTTTAGAGTCCCTGAAGACGATGGCTGGCGCTGAAATCGTTGCCCAACCGATAACAAGCGGTTTGGCCGTGACCCGCATAAAAAAGGGGCATGTGGATGTTGTGGTGATGGATATTGGAATGTCGGAGTTAGATGGCCTAAAGGCAATTCCAAAAATTCTTGCAGTCTATCCGGACATCAAAATCATCATGGTGGCGACCCTAACGTTCAGAAATGTAAAGATCATTATGGACGGTCTCGTGGCCGGGGCGGTCGACATTGTCACGTTGCCGGTTAGTCGCAATAAAAAAAGCATCGATTCAAACTTTAGGTTGGAGCTTACTTCGAAGATTAAGATTCTTAGTAGGCTGAAGCGGCGTCTGGCCGGCGCAAAGCAGCCTATTGTAGCACCGAAAAGACCTGGAATTATTCTGCGTGAGCCATCGTCTAAACGCCCCGAAATTATTGGTATAGGAGCATCGACTGGGGGGCCTCGGGTTTTAGTCGCATATTTTGAGCAGTTGCCTTTGGTGCTATCACAACCGATTCTTGTTACGCAGCACATGCCCGCATCCCTCATGGCCCAAAAGGCAGGGCATATTACCAAGGTCGGGAAATGGGTCTGTGAATTGGCAGAAGATGGCGAGGAATTGAAAAGCGGCCATGTATATCTTGCGCCGGGCGACGTTCACATGACTGTTGCGGGAAATGCTATAAGAAGAGGATTAGGCTGACGGACGATCCCCCCATTAATTACTGTCGACCCGCTGTGGATCTAATGTTTACGAGTCTTGCTGACTTATACGGTGACCGGGCTTTGGGGTAATCTTTACGGGGATGGGAGGAGATGGCTTGGCCGGGTCGCGTAAAATTGTGGAAGCTGGCGGCACCGTCATTTCTCAGGATGAAAAATTAAGCGTTGTTTGGGGCATGCCCGCCGCCGTCGCTGAAGGGGGTCTACGCAGCAAGGTTGATAAACCAGACGCCTTACTTGCCTATATTTTTAAATTTTGCTCGCAAAAATGACGGCTAAAGGGAAAAGTCCCGAAAGTGACGCGTGCTTCCAGCGCCTTTTCGCCGCCATAAAATTCCGATAAATATCATTAATACCAAGGAGGCTTGATAATGACTCATAGAGACGGCTTCCCGCGATTTTTGGCAAGGACCGTGCGGTGCAGCGATGTGCAGCATCGCAAGGCGAGCGTGACGCTGTCCGAAAGTCGCGGAAAGCCGCCATTCTGGTCGCGTATGCAGTCCGTCGGAGGGCGTCGAAGAACCTTACCGATGTTGAGCATCGCTTGCAGTTCTTCTCCTACCCGACGGCCTGCATACGCGATCTCTATGGGTCATTATCAGGCCTCCTTGGTATAATGAGTCTTTTTCGCGCCATTGCCACGGTGGGCGGCTTCACCTTGATCAGCCGCAATTTGGGGTTTGTCCGTGATATTCTGATCGCCGCAATTCTGGGGGCAGGGGTATTGGCGGACGTCTTTTTTGTTGCCTTTAAATTTCCAAATTTGTTTCGCAGGCTCTTTGCCGAAGGCGCCTTCAACGCGGCGTTTGTGCCAATTTTTTCCGGACTGAATGAATCTGAAGGCCGAGAGTCCGCAAAACTTTTCGCAGAAGAAGCCCTGAACGGTCTTTTTTGGGTGCTGCTTTTATTTATCGCTTTAATAGAGATTGCCATGCCCTTGGCAATGCTGGGATTTGCACCTGGTTTTGCGGACGATTCAGAGAAATTTAATCTCGCTATATTGCTCACACGAATCACATTTCCCTATTTGCTGTTCGTGTCGTTGGTGTCGTTGTTGGGTGGTGTGCTGAATTCGTTGGATCGATTTGCGGCTGCTGCTGCGACCCCTATTTTGCTGAACATTTGTCTGATCGGGGCCATTCTATTTCTGGCTCCGTTGGTTGAGACAGCTGCCCACGCCTTGGCTTGGGGTGTAGCAGCAGCCGGTGTCGTGCAGTTTATCTGGCTTTATATGGCGTGTTCTCGGATTGGCACGACGTTTAAATTCCTGCGCCCGCGCCTTACGCCCCGGGTCAGGGAGTTATTGGTCAAAATGTTACCGTTGGCCCTTGGCGCGGGTCTGTATCAAGTAAATTTGCTGATCGATACGATCATCGCCTCATTGCTGCCGTCCGGATCAATTTCTTATCTTTTCTTCGCTGATCGGGTGAATCAATTACCTTTGGGCGTGATTGGTTTGGCGGTGGGCACGGCGTTGTTACCATTGTTATCCCGCCAAGTTCGCAATGGCGCGGAAGAGGACGCCTTGCACAGCCAAAACCGGGCCCTGGAATTTTCTCTGCTTTTGACCGTGCCAGCGGCGGTAGCCTTGATGGTGATTTCGCTGCCGGTTATCTCAGTTCTGTTTGAAAGAGGCGCATTTGGTGCAGCGCAATCCCATGCGACGGCGGCGGCACTGGCGGTTTATGCCGCTGGATTGCCTGCGTATGTTGCCGTCAAAGCGTTAGCTCCCGGTTTTTTTGCCCGTGGTGACACGGCAACCCCGATTAAAGTCGGGGCGATCTGTATGTTGGTCAACCTGGTGTTGAATTTGGTCTTGATGAAACCGCTGCTGCATGTCGGAATTGCGGCGGCAACCGCCATATCCGCTTGGCTGAACGTGGCTATATTATCGATTATTCTGAAAAATAGAGGACACCTGCAACCCGATATCCGCCTTAAAAGCCGCTTACCTCGCGCAATTTTGGCGAGCCTTGGGATGGGTGCTGCTTTATGGGCCGTTCTGCCGTCTCTCCAATCGTACCTGAGTGGGGGATTTACAGAGAAGATTTTGGCACTGGCTGTTTTAGTGATTGGCGGTGCCGCGGTTTTCGGAGGTCTTGCGCAAATACTGGGCGCGGCGTCCTACAAAGATATTAAAAGTCTTAAAAGATTGGATCATAAGGCCTCCCCTTGACCGAATGCTGATCAGGAGGCATAACTCTGCCGCTTTCATTCTGGGCGAAGCAATGACTTGGCCGGGCGAAGCAATGACCTGGCCAGACGAAGCATTGACCTAGGAAAAGGCCTTACTATGAATCGTATATTTTCAGGCGTGCAGCCCACCGGGAATCTCCATCTGGGGAATTACTTAGGCGCGATCTGCAATTGGGTTCGCCTGCAAGACGAATTCGAGTGCCTTTTTTGCTTAGTGGATTTACACGCGATAACCGTGTGGCAGGACCCTGCTGAATTGCGCGCGAACACGCGGGAAGTTGCGGCCGGGCTACTGGCGTCAGGATTACACCCAAAACGCAATATTATTTTCAATCAAAGCCAAGTGTCAGGGCATGCCGAACTAGCATGGATCTTAAACTGTGTCGCACGCATGGGTTGGCTGAACCGGATGACTCAGTTTAAGGAAAAGGCTGGGAAAAACCGCGAAAACGCATCCATCGGTCTGTTTGCTTACCCCAATTTGATGGCGGCAGACATCCTGCTTTATAAGGCAACGCATGTGCCGGTCGGCGACGATCAAAAGCAGCACCTGGAATTAACCCGCGACATCGCTCAGAAGTTTAATACGGATTTTGGAGTTGACCTATTTCCAGAGGTCGAGCCGCTGATTTTGGGCGAAGCGACCCGGGTAATGTCATTGCGGGATGGCTCAAATAAAATGAGCAAGTCTGACCCATCAGATAATTCTCGCATTAACATGATTGATGATCCAGATACGATCGCTCGCAAGATTCGCAAAGCAAAGACCGATCCTCATCCACTACCAGACAGCGCGACCGGGCTGGAGGGGCGACCGGAAGCCGCGAACCTTATGGGCATATATGCGGCATTGGATGATTGTTCGGTTGAGGACGTTTGTAAGCGATTTGGCGGCGGGCAGTTTTCTACTTTCAAGCAGGATTTAGCGGATTTGGCAGTTGCACACTTCACACCAATTCAAGAAGAAATGCGTCGGATCATGGCTGACCCTGACTATGTTGATGGGATTTTGCGCCAAGGGATCGAACGTGCGAATGATATCTCAAGACCTATCCTACGTGAAATTCAAGAAGTGGTCGGGTTCTTGCATCCATAGACCAATCGTAAAAATTCGTTTCAGGATCAACTCTCTGTCGGAATGTCTTGAGAAAGCCGTTGCGGTTGCATTCGTTTGGTCCGTTTCCAGGCGCGAGATTTAAATCACATTCATGTTATTAGGTGGCAAATTTACAACTAGATTTAAGGTCCAAATTCCGATAGACAGTCAACCATAGCTGGCCCATTAGGTTCCGTTTTCGTTCAGTTGGCACTGCGGAGAAGTTGTCAAAACCGATTTTGTACTTAACGACGGAAGGGCCAAGTTTTGTGAAGGAAATTCTTCCACGTGAATACGGAATTAGCCTCACAGGAATTCCCAGAACATATGATTTTTGAACGCAGTGCACTTTTAATTGTCGGTGCTTTTGTTGTCGCCTTTGCTGCTATGGGGTGGTTGCGTCCACCGGACAGCATGACGTCGTCACCCAAGAGCGTATTGTCGTTGTTGAATTTTTCGACGGCGTCGGGCGAGAATGCAGATGGTTTGCATGGCGTCGTTCTGGGCGGCGGTGTCCTGACCTATACAACGACACGCACCCTATCGGCGGCGTTCGACCGTTTGGGGTATG
>Ga0115002_10008609_pt1 | contig 11277 bp, 11 predicted proteins | sample ArcticOcean_MG_C_8_FD_89576 | JGI IMG/M metagenome (GOLD analysis project Ga0115002, IMG submission 89576) | Marine microbial communities from western Arctic Ocean - ArcticOcean_MG_CB11_86 | ecosystem: Environmental > Aquatic > Marine > Oceanic | place: Arctic Ocean: Canada Basin | collected... | reverse complement strand
GCCAAGATTCTTGAGCACTTCAACGACTTTGCGGACCCACATGTTAAGAAGGCTGGAACCGGATATCCAGAGGTAGTCGATGGCTACTTCCCTGTGCCAGACAAGCCGGGTTGGGGCATTGAGCTTGATGAGGACTTCATCAAGGCGAACCCACCGAACTACACGTCGGCTGGTGTCATCGCAGATCCCGGACTAAACATGTTCGAAAACGCCAACTGGGCGAAGCGCGGTCAGGACGACTAGGTGAGCGCTACCCCGCATCAGATCCCTCAACTCTCCCTCATCCCAAACTTTTCCAAATAGGAGAAGGGGTAAGCGCATTGCCCATTAACTGCAGTCCGCCTACACTTTAAGACGACTTGTTCTTTTGTAGTTTTCGAAGAAGAGGTGAATCATGGCGAAAATTCTGACTCAAGATCAGATTGATACTTACAACCGAGAGGGTTATCTTGCGGTTCGCGGGGTGTACACACCTAAGGAAGTCAGAGAACTTCAGGAAGTGACCGACGAATTCGTCCAGAAATCGGCGGAGGTTTCGGATCATACTGAGATATTCGACATCGATATCAAAGCTGGTCACTCTGCCAATAATCCTAAGCTTCGTCGAATCAAGAACCCTCATCTGCATCACGATGCCTATAGTCGGGCGATGCGGAATCCTAAGCTTCTCGACATTATCGAGCAGTTGATCGGTTCAAACATCCGCCACCACCACACCAAGCTGAACAACAAGGCTCCGGGTGGCGGGGCGCAGGTCGAATGGCACACCGATTGGGGCTTCTACCCGGCAAGCAACGACGACATTCTCGAAGTTGGTGTTGCGATTGACGCCATGACGGTCGAAAACGGCTGCCTGATGGTGATGCCCGGCTCCCACAAGGGACCTGCTTACGACCATCACGAGAATGGCGTGTTCGTCGGTGCGGTACAAATGTCGGACGTCGACATGGACAATGCGGGTCAAATTTTACTGAACGAAGGTGACATTTCATTGCACCACGTTCGAGCGCTTCACGGTTCCGAGCCGAACATGTCGGCCAACGCCCGTCGTTTGCTGTTGATGGGTTATGCCGCTGCCGACGCTTTCCCAGTTGGCGGATACGGAGACTGGAACAAGTGGCAGTCGGACATGCTTCGGGGAGTCGGCACCAACGTGCCAAGATTCAACGGTGCTCCGGTTCGTATCGCTGAACCAAAACCGGCTGACAAGGGATCGATTTTCGAAATCCAAGAAGAACTCATCCAGACTCACTTCGAGGAAGTAAAACCTACCTGATCGACCGCTGTAAGCAGTATTGATGAGTTTTGGTTGCAACGTGTTCGAGTGAAAAAACTAGGGGCTGTGTATGAACTTGTCAGTAGGTGATTTCGAATTCGAGTGGCTTGGCGATTGGGCTGAACTTCCGTCGAACGACACAGTCGCACGTGGCTGGTCGCACCACGGCATGGCGTTTTCCAACGAAGGCCATATCGTAACGTTTCATCCTGCTGAGTCGCTCGTCGTAATTCTTACGACTCAGGGAGAACTCGTTAGGTCGTTTGAGATTCCGGTGACTGAAGCTCATGGACTAACGTTGAGCACTATCGGTCTCAACCAATCGATATGGATTGCCGATAACGGGCGTAAGCGCGATCCCAACCACGACTACGACTACATGCCCGACCCTCTGCAAGGCAAGGTTGTGCGCGTTTCAATGTCGGGTCTCGTCGAAATGGAACTTTTCGAGCCGAGGAATGCAGGTTTGACGGGCGAACCGTTCTCCCCGACAAGCGTCATTGCATTTGACGACCACCTTGGCGGTAATGACGATATCTGGGTCGCTGACGGCTATGGAAAGAGCCTAGTTCATCGATACAACTCGAACGGCGAATATCTTCTTTCTATCGATGGAAGCAAAGGATCGGGCCGCTTCGACTGTCCGCACTCGCTGTGGATCGACACTCGTTCGGGCTCAGCTGAGCTGCTTGTTGCCGATAGGGCGAACAGGCGAGTGCAGGTCTTCGACATGGAAGGCGAGTACATTCGCACGATAGGTGCGGGTTATTTCGATCGCCCGACCGTTTTTGCGAGCTACGGTCAGAATCTGCTGGTTGGTGAACTGAACGCTCGTTTGACGGTGGTCGGACCCAATGATGAACTGATCGGCTACATCGGCGACAATACGCCCATATCCGAAGAGCCCGCCTGGCCGAACGAACCTGACGAGAACGATATTCCACGCCGCACTTCTCGGTTGGTGGAAGGGTTGTTCAACAGTCCTCACGGAATAAGTTCCGATAACGACGGAAACATCTACGTCAGCGAATGGCTCATTGGCGGACGCTACACAAAGCTTCGGTTGATTAAGTGATCGTGTTCGCCTAATGACTGGTTCGAACGATCGATCAGAACCGATACTTCCGAACTTGGTTTGCAATGGCGTGCCTATCGAAAATGTTCGCCTGAGGATTGCTGAAACAACCGATATCGACGAAATCGACTTCAAGGGTTGGACTGCTCTTCACTGGGCGTTAGTGCGAGAAGTTCCCGAAGTTATAGCGTTGTTGCTCGAGTTGGGAGCCGATCCGAATCGTCCTACCGACAGCGGTCGAATACCACTCAACATCGCCATGCGAAGCGGTCAGAGCGATGCCGTGAAGCTGCTTCTGAATGCCGGAGCAAACGCTCAACAGGCCGACATTGATGGCAAGACGCCGCTGATGGTTGGTCGAGACGGAAAATACCCAGAGCTGACCAAGCTGTTGGATGCGTAGCTTCTTGATATTCACGAATTAGATACGCTGGGCATATGATCGCTCGCAACTCTCAAACAATCGTTCGTTCGGACTCTGCTAATTTTTCTAAATGCGGGCGATATCGATATTTGCTTACTCGTGAGTTCGGCGGCGAATCGACTTGCCTTTTCGTGATGCTGAATCCGTCGACCGCTGATGCCGCCCATGATGATCCGACTATTCGACGCTGCATTGGGTTCGCTAAGCGCGAGGGATTTGGCCGACTGGAAGTGGTAAATCTCTACGGGTATATGGCGGCCAAGCCTGCTGGTCTCTTTGCCTGTGGTGAACCTGTTGGTGACGGAAACTATTTCGCTATAGCTGAAGCACTCAGTCAGGCAGATGTTGTGGTCGTTGCATGGGGCAATCACGGCTCATTAGACAGTGGCCGAATCGAAGCTTTTATCGACATGATTGAGCTATCTGGTAACCGGGCGAAGTGTTTCGGTCTTACCGGCGAGGGACAGCCTAAGCACCCGCTTTACCTGCGGTTAGATACTGTGTTGGTCGACTATTCCGCGGTGCTTAGCTGAGTTTAAGTGATTGCAGTGAATTTGATGAGCTTGTGGCTGTTATCGCAGAACGGTTTATTTCGTGAGGCTCCACATCGGCACAACGCTGCACGGTTGCCTTCGAGAACCGTCTCGCCGTCTTTATTGACGATTTCGACTTCGCCTTTAATTCGGATAGGTCCGTTTCGCACGGCTCGTACTGTTGGGGCTTCATTTGTGGGTTCAGGTTTTACTGAACTGGCTTCGTCTAGCTCGTAGCATAGTGCGCCGCTTGGGCAGTTTCTTACAGTGTCGACAACTTTTTGTAGATCTGCGTCTACGAGGTTTATCCAAGGACGTGCTTTGAGATTGAACGTTTCTGGCATTAGCTTGAGGCATTCGGAGACGTGGATGCAGCGGGATGCGTCGAAGCTGACGGTTACGTCGCTTCCGTTGTACTCGCGCCGGCGTGAAACGGGTTTTGGATTTAGGTATTCTTCTTCCGACCGACCGCTTTAGGCGCCGAAATCTTTGGAGCTTTGCGAGTTGTCGCAAAACGGATTTGCGCCCGACATTCCACAACGGCACAATCGAGCCTTGCCGTGAGTATAGATCTCAGCTCTACGAGCGTCGATGAGGTTGATTTGCCCGTCGATAACGAGCGGCCCATCTTCGGTTTCAGTGATTTTTACATTTGGCATGTGGTGGGGGGAGGCTCTGCTCTGATCGCTCTTGCTTTCGATATTATCGGCTCTCGATTTTAGGGGTTTGCACAGCGGACGTCATCCTGAACTAGATTCAGGAAATCACTTATGGGGCGTGTCGATTCGTAGCTATATTCGAGTATTGCGTCGCTTTGTACGCTGATTGCCACGTTGTCCTTTCTGACTCCTCGCAATGACAGTCGGGCTGATTGGCACCGAACCTAACCCCAGTCCCTTGAGTGGAACTGTGGGATTGACGCTTCTATAGGGGTGATGTTTTCGACGACGATGTTCATTGTTCCTTCGCGTCGGGAGACTGTTCCGGTGGCGAGTAGTAGCGACTCTTTGATCTGCTGCTTGAAGCGTTGATACATCGTTGGCCAGATGATCAAAGGCGAATGACCAAACTCGTCTTCAAGCGTGATGAAAACCGTCTTACCGTTCGGCTTCTGACGTCTAATCACAAGACCCGCCACTGAAATTCGATCGCCATTGGCGTAGTTCCGAACCTCTTCGCTGCGGATCACCGTTGAGGGCAAATGCGGTCTGATCTTCTCCATCATATGTCCCTGCGTATACACGCCCGTCGCCGAGTACTCGCCGATCATTTGGTCCCAGCCCGACTCGTCAGGCAATGCCGCCATGTCCTGCTCGACCGGCATTTCGAACGCTAGTTGTCGTGATCCGTCTTTCTTCTCGCCGCGAGGTCGATAGCGCAAGCCCGACTCCCAACGAAGATGACGTCGATTAGCGATAGTCGGAGGAATGCGGTCGGGATCGGGAATATTGTCGAAACGATCGAGCGCACCCGCCGCCGATAGAAGATCGAGAACTTCCTGTTGCACTCGGGTTCTCGACATGAAATTCGCCAGCGAAGCGAACTCGCCGCCTACCATTCGTTCTTCAACAACCGGAACGGCCGTGGCCGTATTTAGCTTCGCCACATGGGTTAGACCCATCCGCATCGCGCCATCTTCGATAACAGCTTTTTTGTCGCTTAGATTCACGTCGGGACTAAGCACTTTAACACCGTGCCTAACAGCGTCTTCTTTCAGCGTTTCGAGATTGTAAAAGCCCATTGGCTGGTTGTTGAATAGACCAACGAAAAATTCGAGCGGCCAGTAGTGCTTGAGCCACGACATTTGGTACGCCGTTACGCCAAAAGCGAAGGCGTGTGATTCTGGAAACTGGTACATGCCATGAAACTTTCCGAACACCTTTTCGGCGGCTTGGGGCGGAACGCCTTTTGCGAGCGCACCGGTAATGAACTTGTCCTTCCAGTAGGCGATGTGGCGTTCGTTGTTGCGGCGAGTGAACGCCCTGCGCATTTGATCGCCCTCGACTGCGCTCATGCCACCGACGTGCATAGCCAGTTCGCCGAGTTGATCCTGATAAAGCGGTACGCCATAAGTGCGACCCAGCGCCGGTTCTTCAAGCGGATGATCGAACTTCCAGTCGGGGTCTTTGCCCATGTGACGACGTATCAAAAGCGTCACACCGTCGTTCACTCCAACGCCGGGTCGAACTGCTCCAACCTCCCACGCCATCTCGGTTAGATTGCGCGGTCGAAGGCGAGTGACCGTCTGCATTTGTGCTGCTGATTCAATTTGGAAAACACCAATGGTGTCGGCGTTGTGGATATCGGTGTAAACGGCGTGATCCTCGAAATCGATCCGAGATATATCGACTCTTTCTTCGGTCTGTTTTCTGATGAGTTCTAGCGCCTCGGAAAGTTGCGATAACGCCCCGAGCGCTAGGAAGTCGATCTTCACGAACCCCGCATCTTCAGAGGCGTTTTTGTCCCACTGGCAGATGTACCGACCATTGATAGCGCTGCGTTGAAGCGGCACTGTTTCGGAGAGCGGACGTGCTGAGAGGATCATGCCTCCGGGGTGTTGCGCGAGGTATTTAGGGAAGTGATTAAGCTGCTGTGCGAGTTCGATAAGCATCTGCCAAACGGGAGCATCGACCCTATCTCTGAACTCGGGAAGCTCGGCCATTTCTTTGGCTAAAGCTGGAATTGAACTGTGGCCATCGAGTCGCTTGTTGAGTCGACTAAGATCGTCTTCAGCGATGCCCAATGCCTTGCCCAAATCACGCACTGCTCCACGGATTTTGTATGTCGAAATCATCCCTGTGAGCACGGCGCGTTCGTAGCCCCAGCGTTCGTGAATGCGCAGTATTAGCTCAGCACGAATTTCGCGTGGGAAGTCGAGATCTATGTCGGGTGGAGATAGCTTTTCGCCTTCTACAGTCTCTGGAAGAAATCGATCGAGCCTGAGTCCGAATTTAAGTGGGTCGATGTGCGATAACCCAGTGAGGTAGCCGATTAGGAGCGCGACTGACGAACCTCGACCTCGACCCGGTGGGTTTTCTTCGATCGGTAGTCCCGGTTCGACAAGTTCCAGATCTTCCTGAACTTCGCGGGCTATTCGGATGATGTCGTAGTACTGCAGCAGGAAGCCAACGAGTCCGTGCCTTTCGAGAAGATCGAATTCTCTGTCGAGTCGAGTGGTGACCTCTGGCGTCACACTGCCGTATCGACGTACAGCCGCTTCTTCGCAAATCTTCCTTAGGTAGCTCGATTCTGTATGCCCGGGTGGGAGGAATTCGTAGGAAGGGAAGTCGTAGATGGCATCGGAAGTGATATCGAACTCACACCGGTCGGCAATCTTGACCGTGTTCGTTATTGCTTCAGGATGCTCACTGAACAGAACGACCATTTCGTATGGTGACTTTAGGAAAAACTGATCGTTGGGTCGGCGTTCTCGGTGGCTCGCGTCGAGAGATTTATTGTGTTTGATCGCAACGAGTGCGTCGTTGAGGCGATGTCGATCACGGACGTGGTAGTGGGCATTGTTTGTGGCGACGATTCCAATTTCTAAGTCTTTGGCAATTGCCGCCATACTTCGGTTTCGCTGTACGTCGCCCATGACTAGGTTTTGTTGTAGTTCAAGGAAGAAATTTTCCTTGCCGTATATTTCGATATTTTTTTTGACGGCATGCTGAGCTGATACGAAATCACCGTTGATTACGAGCTTAGATATTTCTCCTTTTCGGCACCCGGAAAGACAGATAACTCCTTCAGCATGATCGGCAAGGAGTTCAGGATCTAGATGCGGGTCGTTTCGCTCTTCGGCGTCGACGTGAGCGCGGGTGGTTAGCAGCGAGATGTTTTTATAGCCGACAGCGGTTTCGGCAAGCAGGGTTATATGCGGACGGTCACCTGGCTCGTGCTCGGTGCCTTCCGGCTCACCGAGTCCACGTGCGAGGGTGAGTTCGATACCTATGATCGGCTTGATGCCGAGTTCTTTTGCTGCCTGCGCAAATTCCATGACCCCGCTTACGTTGTCGTGATCGGTAATAGCGAGGGCGTGTAGTCCTAGCTGCTTGGCAGTGAGCAGTAAATCCCACGCTTCTGATGCGCCTTCTTGGAACGAATAGTTGCTGTGGGCATGTAGTTCGGCGTAAGCGACAGTGCTGCTTCTGGTGGAATCGTTGTTGTTCATCGGTTCGTGATTTCCGGGCTAATGATTACTCGTTGCGTTCTTCGTTTCTAAGGATCTATTCACGGTCATTTCTTATTCGTTTACTGTTGCGGCCGTTTAGTTGTTTTAACCTGCTTGCCGGTACCAGATGTTGTTAGTGAGATCGATATAGATAGTCAACTGCTGTCCACTTTCGAGTCGGAGTACGTAGTAGAGGCGGGCGATCTCCTCATCTGGTCCGCGCCACCACTCATCGTTCACCTTCCATATGTCGTCTATCTCGGCGACTTGCATCCACTTGCCGTCGGAGACCAGCGTTGACTGTGTAGGGCGGTATCCTCTCTCCCCCGTAGGGAGAGGGCTAGGGTGTGGGTTGTTGCGACGCTTTCGACGAGAGTGAGGTGAATCGATAGCAGGTGTAATTTGAATCGAAATTGGGTTACCTGCTGAACCGATGCGAACGTGAACAGCCCGCGGCGCGTTTAGTGGTTTTATTCCACCGGAATGAACATGGTTGGACTTAATCATGATTCGTTAGTCGCACTCGTCATCTGATGACTCGGCTCCGTTTCGCAATTCTCCTACCCTGGCCCTTACACCTGAAATAGGGCTGTTATTTGTTTAGCCAACTTTCTTTGTCTCTTCATCCTCGCCGCCGGAGCTGCTCATCTGGACCAATGCGTATCGGCGCTCTGGGATTCTCGACCACGGCTCGAGTTCTCTCACTTGGTAGATAGGCGGTGCAACTCTGAGCCGGGATCGAAGCTGGCTAATCGTTTCTTGCAGATCGGTATAGCGCTTCACTTCTTTCCACATCGACTCCTGCCGTCCTGCCTCCCCAGTAATGCCCGAAAGCGTTATGCGCATATCTTCGAGCGGTCCAGGAATTACAGCCATATCGAGTTTTGACTTGATTGCAAATAGTGCTTGGTTTTTGTTCCCCGCGGGATCTTTGAATGCAATCCTCATCGTCCACGGAGCATGCTGGAAAACTTGCGACTGAATGCTCGCCTGTCGGGCAAAGCGGCGTGAAAGTTGCGACCGTCCATATGCACGATTCAATAGACTTTCGATGGCCGGAACGATGGTTGCCATGCTTACTGTAGGGTCGGGAAAATCCAGATGCTCCGACACGCCCAGTACGGTTCGTTTTGGCATGAGCGGTCGGTGATCGATGCCGTTCGCCAAATCCCAAGCTGTACCGCCTGCCTGCCCGAACTGCGCTTCCATCGGACTCCGCGGAATATCGGTAATGTGCCCCATCGTCGTTAGTCCAAAAGCGTGAAGCCTCTTGATGAGCTGATAGGGGAGTGGAAGCGAGTCGACCGGGAATCGATCGAGGAATCTTCCCGGTTCGCCAGTTACTTTCCTGCCGCTGTTCGATCGACTCAGAAGTGAGGCGGCGTAAGCAAGCCATTTGTTATCGCCAACTCCGATGCGCAGATCGAAGCCATCGACTGCTCCTGCAAGTAGCCTGACTACATGTGCATCGTCCCCATAAAGACTTTCGAGTCCCCATATTCCGACATATGCGAGACCCGGAGCCGCAGCTTCGATATCGGGCACGAGTCGTTCGAGGTTTTCGATGATCTCGTCGAATACAAGGGCATAAAACGGAGTATCTGCTTCGATGATGAGCACGCCGCGGTGGCGTGATGTTGCTTCGATAAGCGGCATTCCGGGCATGACGTCGGTGAGATCGGGCGATGCTGCAAGAACGACGCGTGTTGAAAGCGAAGCGCTGGCCTTCTTAGAAGAATTAGAGCTTGTTTTTTTGCCGGGGCCGCCGGGTATGTTGGTGAGTTCTTCGCCAAGGTCGAGTGCCTTTCCAGCTATGATCGCTGAGCGATCGTGCAGTTCTGGCTTTCTCGTAACTTCAACCTGCCACGGAAAATTAGGTATCCGCAAACAAGCAAGTACCTTGGGCACATTTTCTGAGAGGTCGTTAATTTTTGGATGGGGTGATGGGTGGCTCTTCTCGGTGATGGCGCGCTGGCCTGCTCTTCGCTGCGCTATTGGCTGCGAAGCGAGTGATTTAACTTGTGGGTGAGGTCGTCTCATTAGGTAGCTATAAGGCGCGTTGCGTGATGGTAGATGCGACCTGAAATTGGTCGCCGAAATTAGACCGTAAGGAAATCAATTAGCGTCATAAAAATGTCGCTGTGGGCGAGACGAACCGGGTTCGGCTATTAATACGACCGATGAATTCTCTAATGGTTTTTAAGAACTATTTACTGGCTGGGAGACCAATAATAGAACATTTGTTCTAAAAAGCAATAGATGTTGTCACGCAATTTGAAGATACGGCGCGCCGTCATGGAATATCTATCAATTATCCGCAGTTATATGAAAATACTGGATGGCTTAGATGCTTGGGCAATGGCCACTGATTCGTGGAAAGATGTCGGCATAACCGTGTAGTCGTGAAGGACGTCGAAATGGCCTATGTAGATAACGATGGAGTAAAAATCTGGTTTGAAGTCGAAGGGGAAGGCCTACCCCTGATGTTGATTCACGGAACAACGGGGAATCTGAATATCTGGCGAAAATTGGGAATAGTCGATGCTTTGAAATCGGACTACAAGATGATCCTCGTCGATGATCTTGGGCACGGTCAGAGTGATAAGCCACATGAGCCAACAGCTTATTTGCCTGATCCGAAATCTAAGGATATTGAAGCGATTCTCGATAGCCTCGTTATCGAAACCACCCACTACCTTGGCTACTCTATGGGCGGTCGATTTGGGTTAGACCTCGTCCACACCGGCTGCGTTCGCTGGTGGCGCAGGGCCTTCACCAAAAGAGCTAATGGTGACGAGTTCGATGTTCAGCGATGCGAAATCGATTGAAGACGTTCTACACCAGAGAGAATCGATTGGCGGAAGAATGCCCGATGAAATGCGAGACGAATATTTGGCTAACGACCTCGACGCCATCAGAGCTTCGCTAGATCATTCAATTCTCGACCAGGAAAATGTCTATCGGAAGGCGCTTTCAGAATTTCGGCAGGCAACGCTGATGTTTGTCGGAACCGCAGATGAGCGGTACGACGATATCGAGACGACTGTGCAGATGATGTCGAACGCTGAGTTCATTTCTATGGAAGGGCTTGATTATGGTGGCGCCATACAAGAAATTGCCACAATACTTCCGCAGATCAAGTCGTTTCTGGATTCGGTTCGTCCTTAAAAGCGAAGACCCGGTTTTTTTGCCCGGGTCATGCTTTCGGAGGTAATATTTAGCCGATGGCTACTGGTCATGTAGTCAACGGGCTAGCTATCAGTTGGTCTTTTTAGACCGGATCAAAATTGCAGCGACAGCAGAGGCTGCTACCGCTCCTGCCAAAACCTTTTTCAGTGCCATGTAACTGTCCTCCATTTCTTCGCCCTCAAATGATTGATGGGGCGTGCTGTTTGTCTACGCTGACTAATTATTAGATGCACACAATTACAGAACGGTTACAGCTCGCTGAGAGTTTGCTGTGAATAGCGTGCGGGGCATGCATCGAAAAGCTTGAAGATGTTGGCCAAGTCGTAACGTTGAAGCTTCTGAAAACGACTAACCAAACACGCTTTTACCCACAAGAATGAGAGCGCGTTTGTTCGTTGAGATTTGAACAGCACCGATAACCATTAAGTAACACCATCATGGCGTTACACGTGTGGATTTCAGATGTAGTCTGGATTCTCGTCATTCCGGCAGCATTCACTGTCGATAAGACACAGTCTCGTCGAGCAATGGGTTCGGCGAAAACAAAGTGAAGAACGAACTACCAAATGAGAAGCTCCCAACTATTCGGCAAAACCCTTCGACAGGCTC
>Ga0115002_10008602_pt1 | contig 11283 bp, 9 predicted proteins | sample ArcticOcean_MG_C_8_FD_89576 | JGI IMG/M metagenome (GOLD analysis project Ga0115002, IMG submission 89576) | Marine microbial communities from western Arctic Ocean - ArcticOcean_MG_CB11_86 | ecosystem: Environmental > Aquatic > Marine > Oceanic | place: Arctic Ocean: Canada Basin | collected... | reverse complement strand
CGATAAGGGCGAGGATGACGGCGATGATCCAGAACCGAATGACAATCGTCGGCTCGGCCCAACCTTTTTCCTCGTAATGGTGATGCAGCGGCGCCATGCGAAAGACCCGCCGACCGGTAAGCTTGAACGACGCAACCTGCACGATGACCGAGGCGGTTTCGAGGACGAATAAGCCGCCGATAACGCCTAGCACCAGTTCATGTTTGGTGACGACGGCTACAACACCGAGGGCGCCGCCCATCGAGAGGCTACCTGTGTCACCCATGAACACGCTGGCCGGCGGCGCGTTGAACCACAGAAATCCGAGACCGGCGCCTACAAGAGCGCCGGAGAACACCGCAAGCTCGCCCGCACCTGGCACGCCATGGATTTGGAGGTAGTTCGAGAAGACAGCATTGCCGACGAGGTATGCGATCAACGCATAAGACGCTGCGGCGACCATCACGGGCACAATCGCCAAACCATCGAGTCCGTCCGTCAAGTTCACGGAGTTGCCCGCACCGACCATGACGAAAATGGCGAATGGCGCGAATAGCCAACCGAGATTGAGCAAAACATCTTTGAAGAACGGTACGGCGAGACCGGTATCCAGCGGCTCACCCATCAGCGCCATGATCCAAACGGTTGCGCCAAGCGCGATCACCATCTCAGCCAACATTTTTATCCGTCCGGGCACGCCGCGATGACTTTCGCGGGTGACTTTCAAGTAATCGTCGACAAAACCAACGGCCCCGAAACCAAGCGTAACCAAGAGCGCCGCCCACACGAACCCGTTGGTCAGGTCGGCCCATAGGAGGGTTGAGACACCGAAGCTGAGCAGAATCAGGAAGCCGCCCATGGTCGGCGTTCCTTTCTTGCTGATCAAATGACTGCTGGGTCCGTCGTTGCGGATGGGCTGGCCGGTGCGCTGAATGGTGCGCAACCATCTAATAAGCGGCGGCCCGAGAAGGAAACTCAGCACCATTGCTGTCATCACCGCGCCGCCAGTACGGAACGTGAGAAACCGGAAGAGATTGAAAAAACCGATGTCATCGCCGAGCGGCGCAAGAAGGTTAAACAGCATTGCTAGCCCCCATTGGCGCGTTGGGGCTGAAAGTCAAGTGCTTTGAGCGCATGAACAATGGGCGCCATGCGGCTACCGAGCGAGCCTTTGACCATGAAGACATCGTCCGGTCGCGCCTCTGCCACGACGGCGTTGACGAGCGCGGCGGAATCATCGGCCCATCCGCCTAGTACGGCGGGTGAAAGCGCATCGGCCAGGCCCTTCATGTTTTTGCCGCAGCAAAACACAAGGTCAGCTGTCGCCGCAGCGATGATCGGCGCCAGCTCCTTGTGGAATGCGGGGCTTTCGACGCCCATTTCGAGCATCTCGCCGAGCACCGCGATCCGACGTCCGGTTCGCACAACGCGCGTCGCACCCAGCAATTCTATGGCGGCGCGCATCAAGGCCGGGTTGGCGTTATAGCTCTCGTCTACCACAAGAAATGTGCCGTCCCGCGTCGTCACGCTCGTGCACTGACCACGCCCTTCCTGCGGCGATAAATCGGCCAAGGCGAGACCGGCGAGGCCGAGGTCGCCGTCGACGGCATTCACCGTGGCAAGAACCGCCAGACTGTTGAGCACCCAGTGCCGACCCGGGGCGCCCACTTTGTAAGTCATCGCCTGGCCACAGATGTCGGCCGAGATGCACGTGCAGTGCGCATTGTGAGAAGCCTTGATCAGCCTGGCATCGGCCACGTCGGATTCGCCGAAGCCGATGATCCGCGTCACACCGGCCTGGTTCGCGGCGGCCGCTAGCCGCTCATAATGCATGTTGTCGCGGCTGAGGATCGCCGTACCGCCGGCTTCGAGGCCCTCAAAGATTTCGGCCTTGGCGTCCGCGATGTCGGCCACTGAACCAAAGAACTCGAGGTGAACCGGATCGACCGTTGTGATGACCGCAGCATGGGGCCGCACCAATCGTGATAGCGGACCGATTTCGCCGGCATGGTTCATCCCAATCTCGAAAACTGCGAAACTTGCATTGCGCGGTAGGCGTGCGAGGCTGAGCGGAACACCCCAATGATTGTTCAAACTGCCAGCACTGGCGTGGGTCGGCTTGAAACGGTCCAGCGCACCCCGGAGAGCTTCCTTAGTACCCGTTTTGCCAACACTGCCAGTGACAGCAATGACGGTCCCTTCCATCCGTTCGCGTGCAGCGGCGCCGAGACAACGCAACGCTTCCAAGGGATCAGACACCCGAACGAGCGGCAATCCTTCGCGCGGACCCTCGAAGTCATCGGCGACAATGGCCGCACTCGCGCCTGCCTCAATCGCGTCGGCGACAAACTGATGGCCATCATGATTAGGACCGGCGATGGCAACAAAGAGATCCCCGGATTGCGTTGTACGACTATCGATTGTGACGCCATAGGCTTTCCAGTCCGCAGCGCCCGCTGCGTGCCCGCTGGTCGCGGCCAACACTTCGGATGCCGTCCAGAGGACAGGAGCAACAGCGCCAGGCATCAGCCGTGCCTCCCATGTCCGAGCGACGCTTTGCGAATGACAGCGGTATCGTCAAAGGGTCGCACTTCGCTGCGCACGACTTGGCCGGTCTCGTGACCCTTACCCGCAACAACGAGCAAGTCGCCAGGTTGCAACACGTCGATACCGCGGACAATGGCCCGACCGCGGTTGCCGATCTCTTCGGCGTCCGGACAGGCCGCGAGGATTTCACGCCGTATCGTGGCGGGATCTTCGTCACGCGGGTTGTCATCGGTGACGATCACATGGTCAGCCAAGTCAGCCGCTATACGGCCCATTTCCGGACGCTTGGCCCTATCGCGATCACCACCGCAACCGAAGGCAACAACGAGGCGACCCTTTGTATGTGGTCGCAATGCTGCAAGCACATGACTAAGCGCATCTGGGGTGTGGGCGTAATCCACGAAGACCTTCGCACGATTACTGAGTTCGGCGACGAGTTGAGCCCGACCCAAAACGCCACGCAGGTGACCAAGCGCGTCCACCGCTGCAGCGCTGTCGGCGCCTGTCGCGATCACCAGTGCAAGGGCGGCGAGTGCATTTTCCGCTTGGAACGAACCGAAAAGTGGGAGGAGAACCCGGTGTGTTTGTCCGTTGAGTGCGACCTCGACAGTTTGGCCGCATAATCCCGGCTCCGCTGACACCAGGCGGAAATCAGCCCGGGCGTCCGTCCCGTAGGTGATGATGAGCTGACGGCGTGACGCACAGACCGCGCGTATTTTCTCGAATTCCGGCACGTCGATGTTGAGCACCGCAATGCCGCCTTCGGGCATCACCTCCGCAAATAGACGAAGTTTGGCAACGAGGTAAGCATCCTGCGATCCGTGGTAATCGAGATGATCGTGGCTAATGTTCGTAAAGGCTGCGGCGGAAACACGAACCCCATCGAGACGATACTGATCGAGACCGTGGCTTGATGCTTCCATCGCAAGGTGTTGGACACCTTCGCCTGCTAGCCGGTCGAGGGTTTGATGCAACGTAACCGGGTCAGGTGTGGTGAGCGTGCCTTCGGTACCGCGACCCGATGTGCGCAAACCAAGCGTGCCGAGGCTGCCGCCGTTCACGCCAACGCGCGCCCAAATTTGCGACGCAAAGTCAGCGGTCGACGTTTTTCCATTGGTACCGGTCACCGCGACGATCGTCTCGGGCTGCTGCGGATAGAAACGCGCCGCCATCATTGCAAGCCGTCGGCGCGGATTGTCGTCCTTCACAACAAAGATATCATCGCCCTTCACCGTAACGTCGGAAGGCGCCAACACAGCGACTGCACCATGTTCGATAGCGTCGGGAATGAAGCGAGTGCCATCAGTGCGCGCGCCGCGTAAGGCCGCAAAAACAAAGCCCGGCATCACGGCACGGCTGTCGGCCGTGATACCGGCGATCTCAATGACCGAGGCACGATCGTATGAGCCGGTGAGTTCGGAAAGGCGCATCAGCCTCCCTTCCGCACGGAGACAAGAAGTGAATCAGCAGTCGCACTGAGCGTCCTGGTCGTTGGCGCGACACCAAGCAACGGCGCGATCCGACTAACCACGCGGCTTGTGGTCGGCGCCGCGGTCCAGCCAGCACCGGCAAAATTGGACGTGCGCTCGTTGCCTTGGGGCTCGTCGAGTGCGACGAAGACAACATAGCGCGGATCGTTAATCGGGAACGCAGCAACAAAGGAGGACAGCAGCGCTTTGCGGCAATAGCCGCCAGCACAGGGCTTCTCGGCAGTGCCGGTCTTACCGCCGACCAAGTACCCTTCGGCCTGCGCTTGGTGACCCGTGCCCTCATCGACCACGAGTCTGAGGAGCGCACGCATGGTCTGGGATGTGTGCTCCGAAAGAATGCGTTTTGGCACAGCGCGGTCGCCGTCGTCACGCGCGAGTAGGGTTGGCGTAACATCATGGCCACCGTTCACCACTACGCCGTAGGCGCGCACCATTTGCAGGGGGCTCACTGCAATGCCATGGCCGTAGGCAACGGTCATTGTACTGATCTCGCGCCAAGGGCTGGGTAGGTCCGGCGCGCCGACTTCAGGAATTTCGAGCGACGGCCGATCTAATAAGCCAAGCGACCTGAGAAACTGTTGCTGGCCTTCCGTCCCGATATCGAGCGCCATCCGCGCGCTGCCAATGTTCGAGGAATACTGAAAAACCTCGGCAACGCTGAGCCACCGGTTCTTGGCGTGATCGTCGTTGATGGTGAAGTGCGCGACGTGCAATGGTTTGCTCGCGTCGTAGGTGTCGTTCAAATTGGCCGTGCCCGATTCAAGTAAGGCAGCGGTGGTGAACGCCTTGAAGGTCGAACCCATTTCGTAAACGCCCAACGTCGCCCTGTTGAACCGCCGGTCGTCGGTGGAGACTTTACTCATGGCGCCGGGATCGAAATCAGGCAGCGACACCATGCCAAGGATCTCACCGTTGTGTGCATCCATGATAATGGCGGCTGCGCCTATGGCCTGGAACTCTTCGACACTTGCCATTAGCTCAGCCCGCAACGCATGTTGCACACGGGCGTCGATGCTGAGTCTAACGTCGTGCCCTGCGACGAGGGACGCGTCGAGACCTTTCTCGATACCCTCAAGTCCCTCGTTATCAATCCCTGTGAAGCCGACCACGTGGGCAGCGAGCCGACCGTGCGGGTATACTCGCCGTTCTTCATCTACGAATTCAAGACCAGGGATGCCAAGACGATTGACACTGTCTTGCTGACGCGGGCTGAGGTGTCGTTTGACCCAAACGAAGCCTCGATCCGAGGATAGCTTGCGTTGCAAAGAGGCACGATTGAGCCCGGGCAACACAGAGACTAATTGCGTGGTTGCTTGATCCGCGTTCATAACTTTTCGCGGATTAGCAAACAGCGACACTGCACGCACGTTGCTGGCGAGCAATACCCCGTTGCGGTCAACAACCTCGGCACGCTCGGCCTTCAACTGGCGTACTTCGGCCGGAATCGCCGTGCTCTCGTTCGCTGGCGCGAGCGCGGCCAGGCCAATTAGTCGACCAGCGATAATGACAAAACACAGTGCAAATCCGGCAGCGACCGCAATGAGCCGCACGTGGCTGATATCGATCGCCTGCTTGGCAACGCCTTCGAGGTGTACCAAACGGCGCAAACCCCGTTTGCGATCGTAGTGAGCGTCGCGCCCATTCATCGAGCTGTCCTCGCTTCAACCGCCGCTTGGGCCACTTCATCGTCAGGCGCACGGAATGGAATGCGATCTATTCCGCCGATTTGCCTGACGATTGGGGTGCCTAGCGCGAGATAGCGGCGCGCGTATTCCTGGATGCGGTCGGGCTGGTTGAGAAAACTCCACTCAGCCTTCAATACGCGCAGAGTCTCTTCTTCCTCTGCGATCCGGCCATGTAGCACTGCTCGTTCTTGGTACAACGCACGCACTTCGTACTTGAGTTCAAAAAGCCCAGTGACCATAACGGCGAGTAGCACCAGTCCAGCGATGACGGTTGGGCGCATCATTGGTCGATCTCGCCTTGCACACGCACCGCCGTCCGCAACCGCGCAGACCGCGCACGTGGGTTTCGTGCAACTTCTTCCTCTGTTGGCTTGAGCAGGCGTGCCGGCACGAATGTCGCCAGTGCCGGGGCCTCATTCTCAGGTAGATGCCGGTTCGCATTACGGTTGGTCTGCGTACTGCGGCCCCGTAAGAACGATTTGACTGCGCGATCTTCGAGTGAATGGAACGAAACAACCGCAAGCCTACCGCCCGGCGACAACATTTGTTCGGCAGCGGCCAACCCGTTCTCAAGTTCGCCCTCGTCGCCGAGTTCTTCATTTACGTAAATACGTAGTGCCTGAAACGTTCGGGTCGCAGGATGAATGCGGGCCCGTGACGGAGGCATCGCACGGGCAACGACGTCCGCTAGCCTGCCGGTCGTATCGATCGGCGCGTCCAAGCGTTGTGCCGTAATAGCGCGCGCGATGCGGCGCGAATGCCGCTCCTCACCAAAGTGATAAATGATGTCAGCGAGGGCTGGCTCTTCTTCTGTGTTGACGACATCGGCCGCCGTCGGCCCATCGCCGCCCATGCGCATATCCAGAGGGCCATCCGCCATGAATGAAAAGCCACGTGCGGGATCATCGATTTGCATTGACGAGACACCGAGGTCGAGTGCCACGCCTTCGATGGATTGAACGCCGTGCACGGCAAGCAAGTCGTCCATTTCGGAGAAGCGGCCTTCGATCAAAGTGAGGCGGCCTTGGTAGTACGACTCGAGAGCACGGCCGTTTTCAATGGCGCGCGGATCACGGTCAATCCCGAAAACCCGACACTGCGCGGCATCAAGAAAGGCACGCGTATAGCCGCCAGCGCCGAACGTACCATCAACGTATGTTTCTCCGTCGGCAGGAGTAATGGCAGCACAAACTTCAGAGACCATCACGGGCACATGCGATGAAGCAGCCCGTTGCGTCTCCATCAGGCGCTGCCCTCCCCGCTTGGGGCTGATGGAAACTTCAGAGTGGCGCGGTCTCTCTTGGCCCGTTCAACCGCCTGCGCTTCGTGCTCGGCGAAAGAGTAGGGCTCCCAAATCTGGAACCGTCGTCCCTGCCCGACAAACGCGGCCCGTTCGGTGATGCCGGCGTGGGCTAACAAGTTCTCGGGAATGATGATGCGGCCTTCGCCGTCAAACGGCAGCTGATGAGCTTTGCCAAAAATAGCTTTGGAGAAGTCGTCGTGTTCGTCGCTGAACGGATTGAGATCGTCGATGCCTTCGGCCAGCTGCTCAAATCGATCGATCCCGCTGCCTTCGACAGCGGCGTAAACCAAAGATGGAAAGGCGACCACACCCGAGAACGACTGCTGAGACAGCACGGCCCGAAAGGTCGCAGGGACGGACACCCGGCCCTTGCGGTCCACTTTGTTCACGAATGTGGATAGGAACAGCGCCAACGCTGCCTCCCCGAAAAACCACTCCAAGCGTCCCGACTAGCCCTGCATCAAGTCGGCCACAGATCGGCCATGGGACATCGTGGGATATCACGCCATTCTATGGGGGTCAATGGAATTTCAAGTAATACCGGTGCCTTAAGAAGTACTTAGGAGGCCTGATCTAAAGTGATCAGGTGAACCGCATGTGGTTATTCGTCGTGAGCAATCTCTCTATCAGTTGAATCGGGCGACATTGTGTTCGTGATATGTTCACATTTTGGAGCATATCCGACTTTTACTCGGGGACGTCATGCCCCTGGGCATCCAATATTTGTTCTTTTTTTGTTCTTATTAGGATACAAGTAATGGAAGTGAAAGCGCTAGGCGGCCTGTAAGCCGGGTTCTGTCCCCGTTCGGGGGATGACCATTCCTCTGGGACGCCCGTTACCGGACGCCTCAAGCAACCGACCCAGGTGACAGGTCCAGGAACCGACCCTGCCGAGCGAACTCGGCGCGCCACCTCTATTTGGTCTTGCTCCCGGTGGGGTTTGTCCTGCCGCCGACGTTGCCGCCAGCGCGGTGCGCTCTTACCGCACCCTTTCACCCTTACCCGTGCCGAAGCGCGGGCGGTTTGCTTTCTGTGACACTTTCCCTGAGGTCGCCCCCGCCGGGTGTTACCCGGCACCGTTTTCCCGTGGAGCCCGGACTTTCCTCTACCAACCCCGAAAGGCCGACAGCGATCATCCAGCCGCCTAGCGGACCTAACCTACCCCGCTGCCTTCACACGTCAACGAAGAGTGACACCAGCCCTGCCAGCATCGCGCGGGTCTCGGGGTCGGCAACACCGTCAACTGCCGCCGGCCGGTAGTGTCGTTGGAATGCCATGACCACCGCGGTGGTAGCTACCCCGTAGCGGCCGTCGCCGACAATGCCGTAGCCGATCGAGCCAAGTGCAACTTGCAGGGCTAAAACTTCCTCACTGCTATCACCGTCTTTCATAATGGTCGCACTCACCTGATGGGGATCCGGCCAGACGGCGAGCCCTAAGACTGCGAGTCTTGGCCAGTTGAACAATTCACCAGGGTCTCGCTTACGCGCCGGGGCGACATCAGCGTGGCCGAGGATACGGGCCGCCGAGATGTCTCGGCGCTCCGAAAGGTCGGCGCAGAGATGTTCAAGGGCTTTCATTTGGGCATCGGGAAACGGGCGGTAGCCAAATTCGTGCCCCGGATTAACCAGTTCGATTCCGATGGAACAACCATTGATATCGGTTTCACCATGCCACGATGCGACGCCAGCGTGCCATGCACGACGCGCCTCATCGACCAAAGCGTAAATCGTGCCGTCTTCGTCGATCAGATAATGCGCGCTGACTTTTGACGCGGGGTTGCACAATTGGTCTAGCGCGCCAGCACAATCTTTCATGCCCGTGTAATGCAAGACGATCATATCGACCGCGCCATTACGGGCATCGTGATTGGGCGACGGACGTTTTTTCACGGACACGCTCACGGTGCTGCTTTCTCTGGCGCGGATGCAACCTTGCGCGCGGAGCGAATAGCAATGATGGCGACGCCAGCGATTGTCATAAACCCACCGACAAGAATTTGGAGGGTAAGCTGATCACCATAAACGGTAACGCCGAAGAAGATCGCGAAAACCGGCGCGAGGAGAAATAGCGGGTTAACCCAAGTCACTGGATAGCGTTTGAGTAGGAAGTAAAGACCGCCATGGCCAATAATTGAACCCGCGATGGCGGCGTAAACAATGCCTGCGACCGGCGCGAACGTAGCGGTCCGTATCGCCTCAATCTGGCCTCTTTCAAATAGAATGGTGAGGATGAGATACGCGGGAATGCCAACGACAGCGGTCCACGCCTGCACTTGCATCGGTCCGACGCCAGTGAGTCTGCGCAACATGATCGTCGTGATCGCCATCGGTATAGCGCTGATGACAACCACGAAGAGCGCGTCGAGATGGTCGACCACCACGGGATCAAACGAAATGACAACGGTGCCGGTGAACGCCACGGCGATTGCCATTGTCCGCCAAATTCCAATCCGTTCACCAAGAAACATGATCGCAAGGATCGCGCCGAACGGGATATAAAGTTGGGTTGCGATGGCCGCCGAAGAGACATCACCCGACATACCAAGGCCAGAGAAATTTAGTGAAAAATGAAGGACGCCGACCATGAATCCCACTGCCATCACTGGTCGTATCTTATTGCGCGGCACCCGCAAGAAAGGAAACAGAATGATGGCCAGCAAGATGAACCGCAGTAGGAGCATTTCGAACGTGGGAAAATGATCCAAGGCCGTCTTTGCCGCAACAAAATTGAACCCCCAAATCACGGTGATCAACAATGCGAGGAGTAGGTGTTGCAGTTTCATGGCTGTGCGACACCGCGATCCCCTTCTGGTTTCTTATCGAAGTCGACCTCGCCGCCTTCGCCTTCTCGGGTGCGGAAAACAATGATCGCCACCCCAACCAGCGTCAGCGCGCCGCCGAGCATGACCTGGGGTGACAGTACGTCTCCGTAGACAACGATCCCAGACCCAATCCCCACGACCGGAAGGAGCAGCATGAGTGGCGCGACCGTGCTGATCGGGTATCGCCGCAAAAGGAAGTACCAACCGGCATGAAAGAGCGTGCCGACAAAGATGGTGTAGACGAAGCCGTACCAAGCGATAGCACTCGCACTCGGCACCGCCACCCAGCGATCGAACTCGAAGATTAGGGAGAGCAAGAGCATTTGCGGGAACGCAAGGAACGCCAACCAAAACTGAAGCTGAAACACCTTGATCCCGCTGAGCTTGCGCATGAACAATGACGAGATTGAGAGCGACATAGCCGATAGAATTACGAACACCATCGCGTCGAATTGCCTAAGCGCCGCAGGGTCGAAGCCCATAACGACGACCCCGCCAAACGCAATGGCGATCGCAACGCTTCTAACCCAGCCGACCCTTTCGCCCAGGAAAATAATCCCAAGAATAGTTGAAAACGGAACGTACAGCTGGTTGGCAACGGCCATCGTTGAGACGTCTTCCGACAGACTCAATGACTGAAACATGAAACCGAACTGCATAACTCCGAGCGTCACAGCCACTGCGAAGACGTTGACCATTTGTCCTTTGAAGACGCGCGCAAACGGCGATAGCGCGACCGACAGGATTGCAAACCGCATCGCGACCGTAAGAAGGGGCGGCAGGGTGTCGACAGCGATCTTCGAGGCGACCCAATTGGTGCCGGCGGCTGCCGCCATCACCAGCGCGAAAACAAGATGTTGGGGGCGCATTTTGAGCTACGCCAACTCTCGCTCTTTTTCGATTTGGTCGCAGGCAACGTTGATGGCTGCAAGTTTGTCGTTGGCAACCTGAACGAACTCCTCTGGCACCCCTTGTGCGATCAAGGCGTCAGGGTGATTTTCGCGAACCAGTTGGCGGTAGACCCGCTTGATGTCGACGTCAGTCGCGTCGCGCGCGACACCCAAGACTTGATAGGGATCGGCCTGATCCGGGCCAAGATGCGATTCCTTGATGCGGGCAAAGTCATTCGCATCGAATCCAAAAATGCTTGAGACCTTCACAAGGTACTCAAGCTCGGCCGGGTGCATGATGTTGTCGGCTTTCGCAATATGGAATAACCCGTCGACAAGATCTTCGAGGACCCGTGGGCTTTCTTTGAAGAGCCCCGCAATCTGCTGGGCATAAACTTCGTAGCCCCGCGCATCCTTGCGTGCTAAATCAAAGACGCGCGCGACGTTCTTCATTTCTTCGGGTGGGATGCGGAAAACTTCCTTGAAGGCCTGGACTTCATCGGCAGTGACTTGGCCATCGGCTTTGGCCATTTTGGCGCCAAGCGCGATGACACCAATGGTGAAT
>Ga0115002_10008601_pt1 | contig 11283 bp, 12 predicted proteins | sample ArcticOcean_MG_C_8_FD_89576 | JGI IMG/M metagenome (GOLD analysis project Ga0115002, IMG submission 89576) | Marine microbial communities from western Arctic Ocean - ArcticOcean_MG_CB11_86 | ecosystem: Environmental > Aquatic > Marine > Oceanic | place: Arctic Ocean: Canada Basin | collected... | reverse complement strand
GACCTGCGCCCCAGCGTCGTCGATGGTCGTTGCCAACTGCGCAATGCGACCGTCCTCGATTAGCACATCGCCAACCGACGGCTGATCGGTGTCGCCATCATGATCGTAGAGCCGCGCGTTGCGGATCAAGATTTTGTTGTGGTCTGCCATTCCAACCAGCTCATTTCACCCGACTCTTTTCCCGACTCATATTCAAAGCTTGGGCCGCGAAAAAACGCCCAACCTAGCCAATTGAGGTCACGACACCAACAAATATCGCGCCTGCCGATTTCGAAAGTGCGTGCCCAGGGCCACGGTCGGTCGCCATGATCTGCCATACTCTGGCGACGAGATCGATTGGCGCGGCGTTGAAATTGACCTGGTCGACACCGGCTACACCACCCACCCCGTGTTAGGGCCGCGAGAAGCGGAGGGCCAAGTGTTCTAGGCGTTGCAGCTTGCGATGTCGTTTTTCTGTGTTGATCGGCGTCGCTTTCGCATCGTAGCGACCATCCAAAGCGTTCAGCTGGGAGAGTTCGAATGTCCACACAAGAGTTGAACCGTCCTGTTGGAAATAGGCCTGCCAATGAAGGCACAGCCTACGGGCGCGCTCCGGGCCAGCATAATGCGACGCTTACCGAAGTGGGCGGGGGCACCCCTGGCGGCGAATATCTTCGTCGTTATTGGCATCCGATCGCGTTTGCCAGCGACGTTGGCCACCACCCGCAAAAGGTGCGGGTGCTGGCTGAAGATCTCATTCTTTTCCGCGACGGCAAAGGACGGCCTGGGCTGCTCTATCCACGCTGCGGTCATCGCGGCACAAACCTGTTCTATGGCAAGACGGAGGAACGCGGCATCCGCTGCTGCTACCATGGCTGGCTCTTCGATACGGAGGGCCGGTGCGTCGAACAGCCATGCGAGGAAGACGGTGGCCGCGAACGCGCCCATATTCGCCAGCCTTGGTACCCGGTGCAGGAGCGCTATGGGCTCGTATTCGCCTACCTTGGTCCGCCCGACAGAATGCCAGTGCTGCCACGCATCTACATTTTCGAGGATTTACCGCCGGGCTACAGTGTCTTCCCGCACGGCGGGCCGGGCATGTCGGGTTACGCCGATGCTGCGGCCGCGCCGGGCGAAACGTCGGTCCCGTACAACTGGTTCCAAACCTTCGAAAACGGCGTCGATCCCTTTCACGTCTGGATTTTGCATTCGACTTTCAGCGACTTCCCCCAATTTGGCGAGGCCTACACAAACCGCCCGCGCATCGAATTCGATGCGACCAAAACAAGCATCCTCAACCACGCCATCCACGCCCATGACGGCGTGCTGGTCGACCAAGTGGAAGAGCTCGTTCTTTCCAACCTTAAGGCGCTATTCCCTATGAATATCGAGGAAGGGCGTGGCCGAAGAATTTCGTGGGTAACACCGGTTGATGACACGAGCTTTGAATATTTCGGTGCAACCGCCGGACCGGAGCGGCTGGTGGAATTTGACGCCGTGGTGATGACACCGGACGGCAAGACCTAGAGTCAGATGTGGGAAGCCGAACACCAGGATTATCCCGGAGATTTCGAGGCGCAGGGGAGTCAGGGTCCGGTCACCCTACACTCGGAGGAGCATCTCTTCGGCAGCGACAAGGGCGTCATTAATGTTGCGAAAGATGACGCTAAAGCAGATCGACGCTGTAATGGCCGGCAAAGATCCTGTTGGCGTTGCCTTCAACGAAGCAGACGCGCTGATTCGCATAGGCTCGGGAAACTTTCACGTAAACGAACAGTAGCGATCCGCGACGCCTCGCGCCGGCTGGGTACCCGCGATCTCAGCGGCTGCGTGATGTATTTAACGTTTCAGCCCTGCCCGATGTGCCAGACGGCCGCGTATTGGGCCAAGGTTTCACAGCTCTACCATGGCAGCGGCCCCGCCGATAGCGGCGCGCCACGCTATGGCGGCTGCTGATTTTGGCTAAATGCTAAACCCGACTTGGCCGAGCTTCTCGACGCACAGCCGGACCGCTGTCCCAGCACCCAATCCTTCGGCTGCCGTGGCGCCGCCGGCAAGCACGATCCAGCCGGCCTCAAGCTGCTCGCCGCTGGCTAGAGCGAGGCGCGCGGCCGCTGCGAGCGAGCGCATCGGGTGTCCGAGGATCGCCGCGGACGAGCCGATCTGAACCGGGCGGCCATTGAATTCGAGGATCATACCTAGATTGGCGACGTCGATGTCGGCCCGGCACCAGGGGCCGACCACATACCCGGCGGCAGAGCAGTTGTCGGCGACCACATCGTCGAGCGAGAACATGAAGTTGGTGTAGCGCGAATCAATGATCTCAAGCGCCGGGGCGATCGCTTCAACCGCGCTATACGCCTGCGCCGGACTGACATTGCCCGATAACGGCGCCTTCAAGAGAAAGGCAATCTCCGGCTCCACCCGTGGATGGATAAAGGCCTCTAGCGCGGTTTTACCACCGTCTTCGACCAGCATCGCATCGGTCAGCCGTCCGTAAATAACGTCATCCACGCCCATTTGTGCGGCTTTGGCGCGGCTCGTGAGCCCCATCTTGGCGCCGGAGCGCTTCTCGCCACGATCGAGGCGCTGGGCAACACCGGCTGCCTGAATGCGATAAGCGGTATCGACGTCGAAATGCTGCTCGGCAGATAATTGCCCGATCGCCGTCGTGCTGGAAGTTGCCTGATTAAGCGCGGTGGCAGCTTTTAAGATGTCCATCTGTGATCTCTAGTTGACGGCGAAGGCCGCGCGCACCGACCCCAATCCGGAAATGCGAACCTCATAAACGTCGCCCGTTGTCACCGGGACCATGGGGCCGAGCGCACCCGACATGATGATGTCACCCGCCCGCAGCGGCCGTCCGCGCGCGACCATCACCCGGGCCAACCAGATCACGGCATTCAGGGGATTGCCCAAACACGCGGCGCCCGCGCCGGTGCTGATGGGTTCGCCCCGGTGTTCGACCACCATCCCGCACAGCCGGCTGTCGAAGTCGTCCAGGGAATGGCGCTCATTGCCGAGAACGAACAGGCCGGAGGACGCATTATCGGCAATTGTGTCTTGTATGTTGATATTCCAGTCGGCAATGCGGCTGCCCACCACCTCGATGGCCGCGGTGGCATAGCTGATCGCGTTCGAGACGTCGGCGATTGTCGGTTGCGCGTGGTCGAGGTCGCGCTCGAGGACGAAGGCGACCTCGCCTTCAATCCGCGGCTGCAAAACCGCGCCGGCCGGGATTTCCTCACCGTCCGGAATGGCCATATCCGCGAACAGCATGCCGAAATCCGGTTGATCGACGCCGAGTTGAACCTGCACCGCCTTCGAGGTGATGCCGATCTTGCGCCCCACCAGGCGCCGGTCCGACGACAGCCAGTGCCATGTGTTGGCTTCCTGGATCGCGTAGGCCGCGTCGAGATCTCCTTCCGCGAGCTGATCACGCAGCGGCTCGCAGGGAACACCCGTTTCATACGCCGTGCGAATCCTGTCGGCGAGAACGGCGATTTCGTCGGGCTCGGTCATTATTCTCCTGGGTCAGACCGTCGAAGGCGTTGCATCATAGCGTCACGCATTGTTTGAGCAACTGACGGAGTTAGGAAAAGATTAATATATTATTATCAATAAGATATCTTTCTATATTAATGTTATTAGATAAAGTTAAATTCGGATGCTATCTCGGAATTCGCGGGACAGGATCGTTCTGTCTTTACCGGGTGGATGGAAATCATGGCGAGTATGCCGAGCGTCTTTATTAGTCATGGACCACCGACGACGGTGGTGGACGGCGGCCCAACCGCAGCATTTCTCGCGCAACTCAGCCGCGAGCTGGATAAACCGCGTGCCATTTTATGTATATCGGCGCATTGGGAGACCGCCGCACCCGCGGTTAGCACCGCCGTAAATCCGCAAACCATCTGCGATTTTTACGGATTTCCCGATGCGCTCTACGAAATAAGCTATCCCGCACCTGGTGCCCGCGACGTCGCCGTGCAAGCAGCCAGCGCGCTAACCGCGGCAGGTCTCGCCTGCGCGTGCGAGCCTGGGCAGGGCCTCGATCATGGAACCTGGGTTCCTCTGGCATTGATGTATCCCGCGGCCGACATCCCGGTCGCGCAGGTGGCGATCCAACCGGAGCTGGGGCCCGCGCATCATGTCGAGATCGGCAAAGCGCTGGCGCCGCCATGCGAAGATGGCATTCTCATCCTCGGGTCCGGCAACATCACCCACAATCTCGGCGACGCGCTGGCCCATATGCGCAGCGGAAACCCAATCCCGCCGACCCCGGAGTGGGCCTCAGCCTTCGATGATTGGGTGGCGGCGCGGATCGCCAGCGGCGATGTCGACGCGCTGGTCGATTACCTGCAGCAGGCGCCGCATGCGATCACGGTGCATCCCCGCGACGACCACTTTCTGCCGTTGTTCACCGCGATCGGCGCCGCTGAAGACCCACGCGGCCGGCAATGCCACGCCAAGTTCATGTTCGGCAGTCTCAGTCAGGCTGCCTACATCTTTGATTGATTCTCCAATTGATTGGGGGCGCGGTTCAATCGAGCTGAAAGAACGCCGTCGCGTTGGCCGATAGCAGCTTGGTCATTGCCGACTCCGTCAGGTCGGGGGCCGATGCGATCAGGTTGCCGATCTTCTCTTCGCCCAGCGGAAACGGATAATCCGACCCCAGCATGACCCGGTCTTCGCCCATCACATCGACCAGTAAGCGCAACGCGCGGCTATCGAACACCGCCGAATCCACGGAAAAGCGATCGACGTAGGCGCTAGGTGCTTGGGTCGATTTACCGCGCACGATGTCGCGTCGGTGCCAGGCGTTCTCCAGCCGGCCTAATAGGAACGCAAAACTACCGCCGCCATGCGCAAAACAAATCTTGAGCGAAGGCGCCACCCGGTCGAATACGCCGCCCAAGATCATAGTCACGATCGAAAGCTGCGTTTCGGCCGGCATCCCGACGGTCCACGACATCATGTGCTTGGTCATCCGCTCGCGCGCCATCATGTCCCACGGGTGCACCAACACCGGCGCACCTTCGGCCGCGCAATGCTGGAGAAACGTGACAATCCCCTCGTCGTCGAGTTCGCGTAGCCCGACATGGTTCCCGATCTGTACACCGACATGACCGGCGCCCATCGCACGGGTGAGTTCGGCGCAGGCGGCGTCGGTATCCTGCAACGGCACCTGGCACAAAGCGCGAAAGCGCCCGTCCGAGCGCGCACATAGATCAAGCGCCGCATCGTTGAATATTTGCGCGCACACCGCGGCGTGTTCGGCCGGCCTCTGATAGGCAAACAACACCGGGGTCGCGCAGATCAATTGAAGATCGACGCCCTGGCGGTCCATATCCTCGATCCGCACAGCGGGGTCCCAGCACAGTGACGTAATCGGGCGAAACTCTTTATCGCCTAGCATCACCATGCCGCGGCCCGGCCCGACGTGCTTGAGCCACGGCCAATCCGGGGTACCAAAGCGCTCGGCCAGGTCGGGCCAGCTCTCGGGAAAAAAGTGGCTGTGCATGTCGATAATCGTCATGTCAGGTGACCCGCGTTAGCCTTTGCCGGGATGAAGGGTGCCGCAACCTGGGCAGGTGCGGGCTTCTTCGCTGGCGTAAAACGCATCGAACAGCGGCGGCAGGTCGCGAACGATGCTGACCAGTTGTACTTCGGCGCGGTGGACGAGGCCTTGGCAGGCCTCGCAAAACCATTCGAACCCGTCCCTCTCGCCGTCGAGCCGACGCTGCTCGATCACGAAGCCGAGGCTGTCCGGTTCGCGCTGCGGCGAGTGACGCACGTGCGGTGGCAGTAGAAAAATCGCGCCCTCGTCCAAGGCCACGTCGTAGGGACCATCCACCTCCATCATCTTCAAAGTGGCGTTGCCCTGGAACTGGTAGAAAAACTCCTCGTGCGGATCATCGTGATAGTCGGTGCGAACGTTGGGGCCACCGACGACCGTGACGATGAAATCGGTATCTTCCCAAATCTGTACGTTGCCGACCGGTGGCTTGAGCAAGTGACGGTGCTCCTCAAGCCATTGATCGAAGTTGAAGGCGGCAAGTTTGGTCATCACTTAGTCCAGCGTTGGGTGGGCGCAGGCATATTAGCTTCTAGGATCACGCGGTGACGTTTTCAAAATTGCCGCCATTGGCGGCCGATCGCATCATCGCTTCCATCACCGCGATGTTGTGGATGGCTTCGGCCGGGGTAACCGGAAACGGCGTCCCGGTCTCGCAAGCGTCGATGAACGCGTCCATCTCGTCCACCAGGGTGTCGTTGGCTTGGGCCGGTCGTTCGCTCGGGCGCTCCCCTGCCCCCGCGGCGTGCCAGATCAGCTGCGTGAAATCGTCACGCGCCTCCAGATTTCCCCCCGTCCCTTGAAGACGGAAGGCCGACGTCATGGGGCAAGCAAAGTTGGTGCCCAGCGTGCCGCTAACCCCGCATTCGAAGTCGAGTAGGGCCGCCGTGGTGTCGTCGATATCGACCGGCAGAGCGCGGTGTTTGGCCAGACAAGCGACCCGGCTGATCGGGCCGAGTAGCCAGCCCATGGTGTCGATCATGTGCAGGCCGAGCGATAGCAGGGCGCCACCGGGTGCTTCGCTGCGCTGTGCCCGCCACTGCTCGGGCACGTAGTCCATCGCACTGTTGGTCGAAAAGTTGGCTTCGACGTGGAGCACGGTGCCGAACTCGTTGTCGTCGAGCATTTGCTTGATCGTACGCGCGCCGGCGCTGAACCGGCGATTGTGGCCAACCGCCAGCACCACGCCGGCATCCGCGCAAGCCCGGGCGGCGGCATTGCCGCTGGCGGCGGTCAACGTGAACGGCTTTTCGACGAACACGTGGTGTCCGGTTGCGGCCGCCGCGCTCACTTGCTCGGCGTGTTGCGAGTGTGGTGTCGCCAGTATGATTGCGTCCAGTCCCGGCAGCGCCAAGACGCTTTCAAAATCTTCGCAAGCCTGGCCGCCAAATCGGCCCGCGAACGATGCGGCATCATCGGGATCGCGGGAAGCGCAGGCCGCGATTTCGGCTCGTTGGGGCAGCTTCTGCAGTGCTTCGGCGAGCTCGGTTCCCCACCAGCCCAATCCGACAATCCCGACCTTCAACATACCTCGCCCATCCCTTCGTTCGATCGACCGTTGTCTGCCCTATTGCAAAAGCCGCGCGCGAAATTCTATACCACTCGCAGCGGCCTCGCACCGTTATGATCACAAGCTTCAATTCCTTCCCCAAAAAGAAATTTCATCCCGAAATGAATACCAACAACCACGAATTTCACCCCAGCATTCTGCGCGAATACGATATTCGCGGCATCGTTGGCGACACGCTCTCCACCGCCGACGCCTACGCGATCGGGCGAACCTTCGCCTCGATTATCGGTGAGAGCGCCGCTTCACCGCGTATTGCGACCGGGTTCGACGGCCGCCTCTCCTCACCCGAGCTTGAGAGCGAATTGGTTCGCGGTCTTACCGATGCTGGGGCTGATGTCGTGCGGATCGGCTTGGGGCCGACCCCGATGCTGTACTACACCGTGCACACCCTCGATTTGGATGGCGGGATCATGGTGACTGGGTCGCACAATCCGCCGGACTATAACGGCTTCAAGCTGATGCGCGGGAAGGCCGGGTTCTTCGGCGCCGACATTATTGAATTCGGCAAGCGCTCGGCGAACGGCGATTGGCTAGCCCGCGACGGCCTCAGCAACCACCACGATGTCAGCGAATCCTACCTTGATTGCCTATTGCAGGACTACACGAGCGACGTCTCCTTCAAGATTGCTTGGGATGCGGGTAACGGTGCTACCGGTGATATGCTGGTCCGACTGACCGAGCGTTTGCCTGGCACCCATACCCTTATAAATACCGAGATCGACGGCACGTTTCCCGCCCATCACCCGGATCCGACGGTGCCAGCCAATCTCGTCCAGCTCCAAGATGCGGTGGCGGCTGGTGGCCTCGACCTTGGCATCGCCTTCGATGGCGATGGTGATCGCATCGGCGTCGTCGATGGCAACGGAGAAATCTTGTGGGCGGATCAACTGCTGGCGCTATTCGCCCGCGACGTTTTAACCCAATTCCCTGGCGCGACCATCGTCGCCGATGTCAAATCGAGCCGGATTCTGTTCGATGAGATCGCGCGCCTCGGCGGCAATCCGCTAATGTGGAAAACTGGCCACTCGCTGATCAAGAGCAAAATGGCGGAAGTCAACGCACCGCTCGCCGGGGAGCAATCCGCCCATATATTCTTCGCTGATCATTATTACGGGTTCGACGACGCGCTCTACGTCGCGGTGCGGTTGCTCGATTTCATCGCCCTGTCGGGCCAAAGTCTAGCTGAACTGCGATCCGAACTACCGTCGGTCCTGAACACACCCGAACTTCGCTTTCCCTGCCCGGCAGAGCGAAAGTTAGCCGTGATTGAGGAAGTGCGAGCGCGGCTTGATAAAGCGGGTGCCGATGTCAACGTGATCGATGGCGTTCGTGTGTCCTCGGATGAAGGTTGGTGGCTGTTGCGCGCGTCGAACACTCAAGACGTTCTGGTCGCCCGCGTTGAAGCGTCGAGCCAGGCTGGCCTCGATCGGCTCAAGGGGGAACTCAGCGATCAAATCAAAGCAAGCGGCTTAGCACCGCCATCGATCTAGCGAAACAACGCCCTCACCCTACCCCTCTCCCACAAGGGGAGAGGGAACCTAACAGTGTGCCCGGCTAGCTCCCTCTCCCCTTGTGGGAGAGCGCGGGGCTGAGGGGTTGTGCCAACGGCACTGTGAATGAGTCCATCGTGCTGTATCAAAACCAGACACTACCGACCCAAGCTCCGGGCCAGCTATTGCAAGGCGATAATGGTTTTGGCATCGATAATCTCGCCACCGTCGATCATCGCGAGTGCTGTGTCGAACGGGAGGTCGACAACTTCGATGTCCTCGCCCTCTCCCACGCCGCCGCCTAGTCCAATGCGATCGGCCTTGCTCACCCGGCCAAGAAACAAGACGATTTTCTCCGAGGCGCCGCCAAGACTGACAAAGAACGTCGAAATCGGTTCGAGATCGCCCTCGATTCGATAGCCCGCCTCCTCCATCAATTCCGCTCGGGCCACGTCGAAATGATTCTCACCCTCGGCAACACTGCCCGCGATCACTTCGAGCACCCAGGCAGCGGCTAAGTCGGCTGCGTCGGGGTCGTCGCGGGGGAGTCTTGCGAACACGGGATAGCGAAACTGACGTACCAAAACGACCGCATCCATCGCTTCGTCGTAGAGCAAAACGGCGGCGCGATTTTCTGTATTTCCTCGAAGTCTATGACGCTGCGGCCGGCGTCATTAAGACGGTCGAGGATTACCGTGATGTCACCTACGAGTATTTGGAGGCCTGTGCCGGAGAAGGCGCTATCTACGTTGGGCTGATGTCATCGCCCGATCACGCGGCGGACGCCGGCATGAGCTATCAGGATCACGTCGACGGTATCGTTGCTGGAATCGATGATGCGCGACGCGATTACGATATCGAGGGCCGCCTGATCGTGACCTGTGTGCGGCACTTCGGCATCGATCGAGCCATGAAGGTTGCGCGCCAGGTCGTTGCCAACCCCCATCCTCACGTCGTCGGCTTCGGGATGGGTGGCGATGAGGCCGCGTGGCCGCCGGCCCTGTTCAAAGACGCGTTCGAATATGTTGCTGCCGCTGGGTTGCCATGCACGGTTCATGCAGGTGAATGGGCGGGTCCGGATATGATCCGCCAAGCGATAGAGACGCTCCCAGTGCAGCGCATCGGCCACGGCGTGCGCGCGATAGAAGATGCGGTACTCGTCGAGGAAATTGCAGAACGCGGCATTACGCTCGAGGTTTGCCCCGGAAGCAACATAGCCACCGGGATTTATCCGTCGCGGGAAGCGCACCCGCTGCGCGCGCTGCGCGACGCCGGCGTTCGGGTGACTCTCAATTCGGATGATCCGCCTTATTTCGCGACCTCGGTCGGACGTGAGTACGACCAGGCGGCCCGGGAAATGCATCTCGTCGATGAAGAATTGCGCGATATTACACTTGCTGCGATTGATGCCGCGTTCGTTGATGACGGGGCCAAGCGCGCCCTTCGTGAACGCGCCAAACACGACCTCTGATGGGGCCACTGGTTTTTGCCGTCGTACTGGGCGCGGCATTCTTTCACGCGACCTGGAACGCGCTCATCAAGATTGAGAGCGATCGGCTGGTGGCGATGGCGCTGCTTAACCTCGCCTGTGCCGTCTGTGCTGTGCCCTTCGTTATTTGGGGCGGCGTATTGCGACTTGAGGTGGTGCCCTGGGTGCTGGTGTCGGGCGCACTCCACACCATCTACTTTCTGATGCTGATTGCCGCCTATCGCGTTGGCGATCTTTCCCACGTCTATCCCATTGCACGCGGGTCATCACCATTGCTGGTTGCCGTGGTCGCGTCCGTCTTCATTGGCGAGCGCCTGCCCACCATCGGAATCTTTGCTGTCATCCTCATCTCGATCGGCATTATCAGTCTGACGGTGCTGGCACGGAATACCCACGCGATTTGGGGCCGGGCTACGCTGTGGGCGATGGCGAGCGGCGTTATGATCAGCATCTACACGGTGATCGATGGGGCTGCGGTACGCTTGAACGGTGATGTTCTTCCGTTTGCCGGATGGCTATTCATCGCTGGCGCTGTTCCCATGAGTGGTATTGCAATCGCGACGCGGGGCCGCTTGATCGTCCAACTTACGCGCACCCAGTGGCGCAACGGATTAGGGGCAGGCTTCCTCGCTTTCTCAAGCTACGCACTGGTTCTCTGGGGCATGAGCCGCGCCCCCGTCGCCTACGTTTCGGCGCTGCGCGAAGTCAGCGTGATCGTCGCTGCGGTTATCGGCACACGATTGATGGGCGAACCGCTTGGGCGCGGCCGGGTTGCGGCTGCGTCGGTGGTCGCGCTCGGTGCGGTGTTATTGCAATCGGAGCGGGTTTGGTAGTGCCGATAATATAGTGAGAATAAAGGTCTGCTGCATCAGCACGGTCGCTGAGGCAGAGTTAGGGGTTGCGCGAGGTGCCGACGCGCTTGGCCTGGTGTCGCATATGCCGAGCGGCCCAGGGGTCATTGAGGAGGCGCTGATCACCGAAATCGCGGCGGCCGTACCGCCGCCGATTGCTACGTTTCTGTTGACCAGCCACGATGAGGTTGATGCGATTATTGCGCAGCAGCACCGTTGTCGAACCAACACCCTACAATTGGTCGATGCGCTCCCGACCGGCAGTCACGCGAAATTGCGGCGTGCGCTGCCCGGTGTCAGCCTAGTTCAAGTGATCCATGTGCGCG
>Ga0115002_10008600_pt1 | contig 11284 bp, 6 predicted proteins | sample ArcticOcean_MG_C_8_FD_89576 | JGI IMG/M metagenome (GOLD analysis project Ga0115002, IMG submission 89576) | Marine microbial communities from western Arctic Ocean - ArcticOcean_MG_CB11_86 | ecosystem: Environmental > Aquatic > Marine > Oceanic | place: Arctic Ocean: Canada Basin | collected... | reverse complement strand
GACCCGAACCGTTTTTGTTTCAGACGTTGTCGTTACAGTGACGGGGACACGGCTGCCACGATTTTCGTGTGATTGGTAAGCGACGCGAATGTCGTGCTTGCCTGTTTTAGTCGCGGTGAACTTAAACTCGACGGTCGATTTCGAATTGGCACCAGCATACAAGTAGCCGTACCCGACGTACCCTTTGAGGCCTTCACCGCCTGTCCATTTGCCTGTCTTGATAGCATCCTTATCGTCGATAATTAACCCAGCTAGTTTTTCAGGATCAAGCCCTGAAGCTGGTCCGTATGGTCCGGCTAGCTTGAGGGCGTCTTTGGGAATGATGATTTCGGATGTGGCAGTTTTTCGGTAAGCTTTTCCCGGCAGTACTAGCAGGGATTCCATCTCATTCCAGTATTGGTCGTAAACATCATGAGGAAAACAATCTCGCACAATGCAAATGCTGGCCGCCTTGCCGACGACTTCACCCATCATGCCGCAGGTTTTCATCACTCGTACTGTACCAAGCGTTTGGTGTGTGACCGAAATGCACCGGCCTGCCATGAATAGGTTGTCGATATTTCGCGAATAGAAGCAGCGATACGGAATGGGGTAACCGAACGCGCGGTCAATCCGTCGATCATGGATGGCGATGGAAATGAACGGGTTTTCCGGAAACTTTATCGCGTATTGTTTCTTGGGGTAATGCAAATCGATTGACCACGTACTTGGCACGCTACCATCGGAAAACTGTTTTTTCGCGACAACGTCATCTTGGCTTAAGATGACTTCACCTAATAGTTGCCGCGATTCTCGTGGTCCACCGATGTAAGCAATCCAGGTGAGGAATGCCGTTTTATGTTTGTCGGCTCCGTCGCGGTTTTTCATGGCGTTGAAGGCACCGTAGACGGCTCGCAAATTCCAGTCACGAATTCCTTCGGCATCGCCGAGGGCGTCTTTATCAAAACCACTTTCCCAAAACCATTGGCCGTGATGATCACGCGGGTACGGAAAATCTTTCATATCGAGGTCGAGCGCCCACGGGGTTTCGGGGTAGCTGGCAAGTTTTTCACCTTCTCCCCAGGCCCACATGTTGCTCATCCCCATGCGGCCTTTGGCAGCCATGTCCCAATCGGCTTTCGCTAAATAACCGATGGTGCCGTGGCCGGTGCAGTCAGAAAAGAATCGTCCGCTGAACCTTTTGTGTTCGCTGGTTCGCGTGTCGAAGGCGTAGACGGCTTCAATTCTGTTTCCGTCTGAATCGACTTTGTAGGCGTGATGATTGAGGAACAAGTCGATGTTTTTTTCGGCTTTGACGAGGGTCACTTTCTTCTCGTCTCCAAACTCTTCGTATGTGCCGGGCGATTTTTTGGCATGGTCAGAAAACTCTTCGACGATTTCGCCAATTCGCGGGAATTTGCCGCGGCGAATTTTACCCATCGCCCAGACTCGCACTTCACTCGAACCGTTCCCGCCGAGCACTGGTCGGTTTTGGATGAGGGCGACCTTACAGCCCATACGCGCCGCTGAGATCGCGGCTCCAATCCCCGAATACCCGCCGCCGATGACGACTAGGTCGTAGTTCGATTTCTCGGTTGGTTTTTCGTTGAGCCCAAGTAGTGTTCTTCTCCAGGCGGGAAGAATTGTGGAACCTTCAGGCGGTGGGTTGTCCTGTTTGGTGAAATAGATGGCGTCACAACGACCGTCGAAACCGGTTAAGTCTTTGAGTTCAATTTTGGTTTTTTTGGCATCTATTTCAATTGTGCCACCGTCGTGCCAAAACCAGTTGGCGCCCTTCGTGCCGAAGGTTTCTTTGGCTGGATGACCATTGACAAGAATCTGGAATCGTCCCGGTTGACCGGGGGCCTTCCAACGAGCAACCCAATCTTTGGTTCTGGCGAAGACTCGATAAGTTCCCGTTTCAGGAAACTCGACGGTTGTGGCTGCATTGTTTACCGGGCGTCCCAATCCGTGGGCAAGCAAGTACGGTGACCCCATATTGTCGATGAATTGCGTATCGAGTTTCCACCCGCCATGATCTGTGAAACTTTCCGCTTCAACCAGCAGAGACTGTGCGTTGCAAGGAGCAATGAAAAGGGAGATTAACACGATAAATGAAATGCAAAAACGCATGTCGAGAATTCCTGTAAGGGAGAGGATGTTTCTAGGTCGAGCGGTCTTTTAGTTTAGTAAGTCGAGTTTGTTGGTTCAACTACCTCGAATTGGGTTCATGGTTAGACAGTTTCTATTTGAGAGCAAACGAATCGGTTTGACGTAACAATGTTTTGCCGATACTTTGAATCACCATGTATGCAAAAGAACGAATTCAAGACTTGGTGATTGGGGCGGGTGCCGTTGGTGTTGCCTGTGCTGAGGCGCTTTCGGCAGCTGGCCGTGAGGTGGTATTGGTCGATCAAGGCACCGTCTGTAGTGGTTGCTCACACGGAAATGCCGGTTGGGTGACGCCTTGCCATTCCCTACCGATGCCGGGTCCAGGGTTAGTGGCACAATCCTTAAAATGGATGTTGCAAGGCGATTCGCCGCTGTACATTCAGCCGACGTTAAAGCCGTCGATGCTTGCCTGGCTGTGGCGGTTCTACAGACATTGCAACCGGGACGCACAGCTTCGCGGACTCACAGCGTTGGCCGCACTCAACCGCGATGTCGTGCCGTTAACCCGCGAGGTGGTTGAACGCTGCGGCTTGGATTGTCAGTTCGAACAACGGGGCATTTTATACGTCTTTCGCACCCAGGCTGATTTTGACAAAGGTGTGAAGGAATGCAATCTACTAGATGAGCACGACATTCCCGGAGAAATTATTTCGCGGGCCGACATGCATGCACGACAACCGATGTTGAACACCGATGTCTGTGGCGGAGTCCGCTATTCCGGCGAGGCTGACTGTGTTCCCGACCAATTTGTGAAACAGTTGGCCGAGAAACTTCCACAGCGAGGCGTCCGTATTTTAACGGAGACTGCCGTTTCAGGGTTTGAGATTTCGGGCAATAAAATTGAATCGCTGATAACGTCAGCAGGAACTTTCCAGCCAGAAAATGTGATCCTTGCTGCTGGTTCTTGGACATCACCGTTGGCACGCCAGTTAGGAGTTCGATTACCGCTGCAGCCGGGGAAAGGGTATAGTGTTACGCTGAAACAACAGCCGGGAACTCCCACCGAACCGCTGAATTTGTCCGAAGCCAAGGTAGCCGTCACGCCTTGGAAAGATACAGTTCGCCTAGCAGGCACAATGGAATTAGCGGGTCTGCAATTGAAAATTAATCAACGCCGCGTCGATGCGGTCATTCGTGCTGCGAAATCTTTTCTGCCACAGTTTCAGGCCGAGGAGATTCAAGAAGTGTGGACGGGCATGCGGCCCGTGACCAGCGATGGTTTGCCGATTATTGGGCGTTCGGGGAAATTGAATAACCTAATCCTAGCGACCGGTCACGCCATGCTGGGGCTGACGCAAGCGGTCGTCACAGGGCGAATGGTTGCTGAAATAGTAACCGGACAACCACCGTTAGTACCCATTGAGCCATTCAGTCCTGATCGCTGAATAGGTGATTAACGACAAGGGTCATCAGTTCTTTTTGACCTTGCTTTCCACAACGGTTCGTCTCTCTTGAACATGAATCACATTGGCAATAGCATGGTTTTAACGGTCATCGGTTTGCTGATTTAATGGATGCCAACATGATCGGAAATTATCCGTGCTTGCGAGGCTCACTCATAATGCGAGTTTACATGCGTCAATCTATGATCTTGTTTTTTTTCAGTACGTTCTTCTGTGTGTTGGGTTGCTCGGAAGACCGGCAGGCAGATTTGCCGGAAGTTTCCGACTTGCCGGACGTAACTGATGTCAAAGGTGAATTTGCCTCAGGTCACGAAAAAATGCTGGCAATTTTGCAGCAAATCAAAGAGCGGGCACCGACCGAATTCCCCTTCTTCGGTCGGCAAGTGCACCTTAAAACTCGCGAAGAACTAAAAAGCCTTGGTTCAAATGGAAACAAACTCCAACGAATCGGCATTCTACAGTTGCTCGGGACTCAAGAGTTACTCTATGAGGAACCCCCCCACAATGCGATCCAGCATCTAACCGAAGCCTATGAACTCTTCCTGCAAATCGAACCGGCCAGCGCTCGCAAGGAGCAGTTCGATTCTCGGAATCGGACCGCGTTTTTTCTGGCTGTCGCCTGGCTGAGACTAGGCGAAACGGAAAATTGTTGCGTGCGGCACGGTTCGGAAAGCTGTATTTTGCCAATTCGCGGGGGAGGCGTGCATACGAAAAAGGAAGGTTCGAGACAGGCGATTAAATATTTCCAATTCGTTCTGGAAAATATCAACACGGAAGAGCGATCACAAAAGATGCTTGGCATTAACGCACGCTGGTTGTTGAATATCGCGTACATGACCCTTGGTGAATATCCTCAGCAGGTCCTGGAACAGTACCTGATTCCGGTTGAGTATTTCCGGTCGGAAGTCGAGTTTCCACAATTCAAAAACGTGGCTCCGAAGCTTGGGCTCGATACCTACAATCATGCTGGCGGGGTTGTCGTGGACGATTTTGATAACGACGACTATCTCGACATTCTCACGTCATCGTCAAATCCGACTACACAAACGCGATTTTTCCACAATAACCAAGATGGGACGTTTTCCGACCGAACCAAAGAGGCCGGGCTGACTGGCATTTATGGTGGTCTGAATATGGTTCAAGCCGATTATAACAATGATGGTAATCTGGACGTGTTGATTTTGCGTGGCGCCTGGCATCGTGAATTTGGCAACCGGCCCAATTCATTGCTGCGGAATAATGGCAACGCAACATTCACGGACGTGACATTCGAGGCTGGACTTGGGCAGAAACACTTTCCAACAAAGACGGCTTCCTGGGCCGATTTTGACAACGATGGTGACCTCGATCTTTTTATTGCCAACGAAAACAGTCCTGAGTTTCATGCCCCCTGCCAGTTGTTTCGAAACAACGGGGATGAAACTTTTACGGACATTGCTGCACAAGCGGGGCTTCAGACTCGAGTCTTTTCGATGGGGACAGTCTGGGGTGACTACGATAACGACCGTTACCCGGATCTCTTTCTGGCAGGCGGTTCACAGCCTGGGAAAAGTAGCAATTTCCTTTTTCAGAACAACCGCAACGGAACTTTTACAGATGTCGCAACGCGGTTGAATTTGGCGCGGCGACACCGTTCATTCCCATTCCCGGTGTGGTTCTGGGACTTCGACAACGATGGTACCCTCGACATCTATGTCAGCGCTTCTAATACTGGCGTCGGGCTGCTGACACTTGACGCACTGAACCCCGATGCGGAATCTGATAGCAAAGGTGCCGTTCGAGGAATCTCCGATTATGGGATCCCAAGTTCTCAACCTGAATCATGGGAATTTGAACTACCGCGGCTGTACCGCGGCAATGGACAGGGAGGGTTTGTTGACGTGGCATCTGAGCAGAATCTCAATTATCCGACCGAGCCAATGGGAGCGAATTTCGGTGATGTGAACGGAGATGGGTATTTGGATTTCTATTTGGCAACCGGCAATGTCGCCTATTGGGCGCTCAGGCCCAATGTCATGTTTCTCAACAATGGCGGCCAAGGCTTTTCGAATGTGACGATGGGGGGCGGGTTTGGTCATTTACAGAAGGGACATGGAGTGAGCTTTGCTGATATCGACAATGATGGTGACCAAGATGTTTACATACAGATGGGTGGTCAACTGCCCGGCGACAAATTCTACGACGCCCTTTTCGAAAATCCGGGCTTCGGCCACCACTCGATTACCATCAAACTTATCGGTAAACAGTCCAACGCCTCAGCCATTGGTGCAAGGATTCATGTTAAGATTATTGAAAATGGAAAATCTCGTTCTATCTACCGACATGTGAATAGTGGCGGCAGCTTCGGTTGTAATCCACTGCGGCAGAATATTGGCCTGGGAAAGGCTGATAGAATTAACTCGATTGAAATCAACTGGCCCGCGTCCAACCGAACGCAAACTTTCCAAGATGTATCGATGGATCAGACCATTCAAATCACCGAGGGCGAGGCTCAATTGAAAACGATTGAGGTCAATTCATTTGTCCTTGGTCGTGAATAGATCGAATCGTGGGTGTACTGCATTTTTCAATTTCCGCTTTTTACATCATATGCCGTCAGCGTGTTTTGGTCGCGGATGTAGAATTTTCCGTTGGCGACAATGGGGTGTGCCCATGAGGGGCGGCCGGAACGAGGGATGCTGAAGCGGCCTTTTTCGATGTACTCTTCCGGGTTCGCGACGGCTAAGCCAACTTCGTTGCGTTCGCCTAACAAATACAGGTGGCCGTCGGCGTACATTAACGATCCTTTGCCGACGCTGCGGGACTGCCAAGCGATTTTTCCCGTTTTGAAATCCATGCAAAGCAGGGTACTGCCGCCGAAGCCGTACATATAATCGCCAACTAAAATAATGCCGCCGTGATGGTTGGCCATTTTGTTTTCGAAGTAAACTTCTTCCGCTTTAAAGTTTTCGCCGTCGCGGGTGATTTTGGCGAGTCCACCGCCCGTACCGTAACCCGATGAGGTGAAGACATAGCCATCTTTGTAGATAGGCGTTGCGGCATTTGCTGTGCCGTTGGCGGCGCCGGAGTAATCCCACAGTAGTTTACCGGTTTTGGCATTGAGGCCGACGACTCGGTTACGCGTGAACTGAATGACTTGCCGAACGCCGTGGACTTCTTCAACGATGGCCGAGGCGTAATGAGCGCCGTCAGTGACATCGGTGCTACGCCAGATGACTTCGCCGTTCAGTTTATTGAGTGCAGCGACCGTTCCCTTATTACCGCCTGGGGTGACGATTAATTGGTCGCCATCGATCAGTGGGCTTTCACAGTATCCCCAGCCGGGGCGTCCGCCACCTAAATCGCTGGCGAGGTTGAGGTGCCAGATGGTTTTTCCGGACTGTGCATCAAGGCAAGATAAATCGCCGAAGCCGCCTTCAACGTAGATGCGGTTGCCTTCAACGGTGGGTGTTCCGCGTGGGCCGTCGCCTTGTCCGTTTCGGTAGCCGCCGAAGTATCGGCGGATATCGGACAGTGTGAGGATTCCATCTCGACCGGGGTACGTCTTGGTGTAATATTTTTGTAGTTCTTCGACCGTGATCGAACCATCGCGGCCGCGTTCTCGGGTGGAGTAATACGTTTTGAGTTCTTCAGCGGTCAGTAGTCCGTCGCCGCGCCGTTCGCCGGGCAGGCGTTGATCGATGCGGTTGAACATTGATTGCATTGCTGTTCCGCGTGATTCTTGTTGCGAAATTCTTTCGTCGCCGTCTTTGTCGAGTTGTTTGATCGCAGTGGTTGTTCTCGTTTGTGCGAGTTCATCGACATTGGCGTCTTTTTCTGGGGCGTCAATTCGGCTGAAATCGTTCAGCATCTTTCGCGGAAATTCGGATTGCGAAAGTTTGCCGTCGCCGTCTTCGTCGAGTTGTTTGAAGAAAGTATTGGTCCGTTGTTCGGCTAGCTCGGCGATGTCAGCGTCGTCTGCCACGGAATCGGCTTTTGCGGCGTTGCCTCCTAACCCGGCAATGGCTTCTTGTTCGTCGAGTTGTCCGTCGGAGTTTTTGTCGAGCCCTTTGAACTGTTTCGCAATGCGTTCGTCCAAGGCGGCTTTGACCGGTTCGGGCTGAACGGCCCAAATTAGGCTGCCATCTTTTTCGCTTAAGCAGATAATATGTTCGATGCCGTTGAGATCGCCTTGCGTGAAGATTTTACCGTCCGAGACAGACAGCGATGAATAGCCGACGCCCACGTTTTCAACCTGCCAAGCAACGGGAGGCCCATCGCCGGACCATTCGGTAACAAGCCCCGTTTCGCCCGAACTGCCGTTGCGATTCGGACCACGCCACTGTGGCCAGTCGCCAGGTTTGGCTGCGAGTAGTAACAGTGAGGTAACGATTAGGCTGAATGTAGCCGAACGATTCATTTGCGGGCGAACGTTCATGGGAAAACTCCGTGGGGCTGTGAATGGGGATGGATGCGGGCGGGGAGATAAACAACAAGGGTATTTAATGTAACTCTTTAAAATTCATTCGTACAGAGAACTTGGCAGATTTGTATCTGTTCTCATTAATTACCATTCAGAAATGTCGTAACGAGATACGTTAATCTGTTATGTTTTCAATTATCGTGATCGTCATTCTTAATGTCTTCAATTTCCCATTCCGAGGCGGGAATATCTAACAAATCACGTGCTTCATCAACCGGTAAATTGTTTCTGATTTTTCGGGATCTGGATGCCATCGAATGGAGGTGCTGGAGGAAATTATCCCATCCCTGTGTGGCGAGCAGTGACGTAGGGATTTCACCGAGCGATTCGTTATTGTGATCGAAAACTTCGTAGTGCCATTTTTGCTCGTTGGTTCCTCTGTTGGAGTTATAAGCTGAATATTCAATACGTCGAATGTGAGCAAGTTGATCTGGTGTGAAACGTATGGTACTGAACCAGCCTCGTAAGCAGATGATTTCAGGGGTTGCAACACCGCCGATTTTCATCCACTGAACAGAGACGGTTACAAACAAGGGGCCAAGTACTAAAGGGAATGCTGTGCCACCTGGATTGGAAATGATTTCAGAAGGGTGGAACAGTAGATACAGGCATGCGAACACTGACGGTGCCGCTGCGACAATTCCAACTAATAAGCCGAGGTAGCGGATTATTGGTCGCATGCCAATAGTGACTGTATCGAGTTTTTTCTGCACTTTGCATAATCCTCATTAGGTCTGGTTGACTTGGGAAAACTTATTGCGCTTCATTGTTAGATGTTTGTATTTCAATATACAATGGCGAACAAGAATTTGCACTTCGTCCGCATATTATTTAAGTCAGGAGAACGAACCGTGAGACTTTCGTTTTATACCTACAGCTATACCGACCGGTTGAAGATGTCGATTCCTGATTGCTTCAAGCAGATTGCGGCGGCTGGTTATTCAGGTGTTGATATTTCGGGAACCAATGGGGCCTCGGCTGATCCGAAGTCGTTTGATGCCGATCGAAGGAAGTTGACGCGGCAGGCGGCGAAGCAGCATGGTTTGAGAGTGGAAGCCGTGATCACGCATGCTCAATTGACCGACACGCTGGCCGATCCGAAAGTTAAGCCGTTGGATTTACGAGGGTCGGTCGATTTGGCTGCCGAGGTGGGTGCGAATGTGGTGACTTTTCATATGGGGGGCTACCATGCCGGGATTCCGCGGAAGGTGATGTGGCAGCAGGTGGTCAGCGTGTTGAAGGCGGCCTGTGACTATGCTGAGCCGAAAAACGTTTCGGTAGCCGTCGATGGAATTTGGCCGGTGTGGATTAATGACAGCCCCGACGCCATGCAACGGATGTTCGACGATGTGGATTGTGAAAATTTTGGAGTGAACTTTGACCCATGTTATTTGACGTTGATGAAGGTGAACCCGGTGAAGTATTTCCACCGGTTTCGCAGCCGTGTGGTTCACGCGCATTTGAAAGACCACATGGGCGATTACCCGAAGTGGACACACAAAATTCCTGGACAAGGGACGATGAATTACGCGTCCATTTTTGCGGAAATGCATCTGTTTAAATTTTCTGGTTCGTCTGCGGTCGAATGCTTTACCGACATGCCTTTTGATGAGGCACGCGATAGTGGGTACAAGGCAATGGTGGCCGCTGCGAAGAAGGCGGATGTGAAATTCAAATAACGTATGTTGTTAGTCTTTCACCTGCAAAAATTTGGCGACTGTCATGCGTTGATAGCCAGCGGGCCATTTGCTTTCGAGGACGACTTCGCCGATAAATTCTTTTTCGCTAAGAACAGCCTGGTAGTTGTCTTTGAGTTTTCCAGCTTGGTCTATGTAGATTTTGACGCGGTATTGCCCGGGTGGCAGCCGGTGGATTTTGCGGAAACGTTGAGCGCGTTCCGACCCAGCGGGGCCGCACAGGCTAAGTGATTGTTGCCACAGACCTTTCGGCCCGAAGACCGGCCGGTCGGCAGTAGCCCAGCGGGTTTTCGACCAGCGTTGGCCTTCCTTGCGGTACAGATCGACCTGCAACAGCATTTTGTCGTACTTGGCTGGAATGCCAATTAACTTGAACCAGCTTTCGCTGGCGAGGGTGAATTCGGACTTGGGTTTTGGCAGTTGGCTGGGCTTATTGTATTTGCCGTTTACGACCGCGGCGTAGTCCTCGATGAAGGCACGAAACTGTTTGTAGCTGCGGTCGCCGACTAACATTTTGATCCCGCCTTTATGATCGACTTGCAAAGTAGGTTTGGTCAGCAGCAGGCTGTCTTCGGGGAATTCAACGTCAATTAAGCTGGCGGAAATTAGGTATTCCAATGTCTTTTGTGGGCTGCGCGGCGTGATCCAAGAAACTTGCTTACCATGTTCACGTACTTGTTTCTGATTTCTAAGCGGAGAATGACAGGCGGCACAGCGCATGACTTCCGACCAAACGTTTTCAATGAACGAATGGAGAACACGATCTTTGCGGGCATGACGGATGACGGATTCGGGCAGCCGGGCACCGATTAAGTCTTCGTCCGCCTGGGCGGACAGCAGTTTCGGGTCTTTCACTGCAGCGAGAATCCAGGAACGGAACGCTGTTAGTTCTTGTTGACGAATTTTCTCCGAAACCAGCGAAGCCTGTTTCGGTTTGCGAGCGATGAATTTGAGGATTTTCGAGTTCTCAGGTTCTTTGGTATTAATAAGCCCCTGCTCTTTAAGTGCAGCAAACGTTTTGGCTTGATCGGAAAAAATATAATCCTTCAAATCAACGCCACTGAGATGGCATTCGGTGCAACTCGAAGGTTTTTTCGATTGGAAGAATTCGCTTCTTGAAAAGCTCATCAGGGGTTGCCGGGTTGTTCGTATTTAAACTCTCTTGGGCAGACAGCATTGGTAGCTGCACAATACAGAATTGCATCAGCACGATGATCAGACAAAAAGAAACAGCGAACGTTTGTCGAAAGCTCATGTGTCGGACTCCGAAGGATATCGAAATTTTGGAGTAGCTATTTAGCCTTCATATTACTTTCTGGGGATTATTAAGAGAATGCACATTTTTTTTGCGAGGTTTTTATCCAATAAAAAAACCGCTTCCTGGGAATTCCAAGAAGCGGTTTCGAGAGTTATCAAACATCCGAGGTTGATTTTAGTAGCTAAGAATCAAGTCGGAACCGACGGTGAACTGGCTTCCGTCCGAACCATCGTCGTAAGGTCGTAAGCCGTTGTCGGCCCAGTCCCAGCGGACTTCTGGTCGCACAATTAGGCAATCGGAAATGTTCCAATTG
>Ga0115002_10008599_pt1 | contig 11285 bp, 7 predicted proteins | sample ArcticOcean_MG_C_8_FD_89576 | JGI IMG/M metagenome (GOLD analysis project Ga0115002, IMG submission 89576) | Marine microbial communities from western Arctic Ocean - ArcticOcean_MG_CB11_86 | ecosystem: Environmental > Aquatic > Marine > Oceanic | place: Arctic Ocean: Canada Basin | collected... | reverse complement strand
TCAACAAAGTTCACTCCTTCTTCTGGGTGGAACCGACCATTCGGATACCCACTGACAATCCCGTTGCTCCATGCGGCACAGATACTTTTTGCAAACCATGCATCGTGCCCGACATCTGGAAAGCTAAACTGAGGAACAACCAAATCGTCACTTACCGGAAGGTTTTCGATGCATTCGTCTATGTAGACGTCTGGATAAAGAACAGACATCAAGATCTTTGTAAATTCTGCACGGTTAATAGCATTTTCCGGTCTGAAAGATCTATTCTCATAACCAGTTACTACTCCTTCACGTGTCAAAAAGTCTATAGCATCTGCATAAGGATGATCCGGGGATACATCAAAGAATAATGCATATGCAGGAGCACTTGCACAGAAAAGTGCGAGTGTAAGAGTTACCGAAAATATTCTTTTAGAGAAAGGTATGATCGTAGTATACTACAAACTATGGATAATCCAATGAATCAAGAAGAGGTCCAAAAGAAGATCGAAGCACTACTTCAAGAGCTCGATGTACCAAGTTTTATTGTCTTTGGGTGGAAGAAAACAGAAAAAGAGTTCGGTGTTGTTTCTTCTCATCACAATATTCCACCAAATGCAGCTATTAAGGGTATGAGCTGGGCGCTTAATGATTTTATTAGTAAGAGTCTTTAGTGCTCCGCTTTCTCTTGTGCCTTTTTCTTGATAAAAAGGCACGAAAAATCAAGTCAGTTGCTAACTCACTCAAAGCAATAACTCTTCATCGTACCTGTGCGTACCCTCAACTCTGCTTTGCAGAGCATTCGGGCACTAGAAAAGAGTGCACATGATTATTCTTTTCGTTCAGACAAACGCAACTGACAAATGCTCGTCCAGCCACTGTCGGATGGACGAAGATCACACCGCCTCACATGTGCTTAGTGACGAAGAGCTAAGCTGCGAAGCAGACTTAGTCGAGGAGCGCACAACTCTGTTCTCTTGATATTTCTTCGTTCATATCAGTGGCTAAGATTTTTGGTTACTTTTCATCTGAAAAGTTACATATCGATACTACTTAAACATCTCTTTCAGAATCCAGTTCGCAAGTCCGAAGCAGACCGCAACGACAATCCATCCCCAAGGCCCTCCATAGATCTCTAGCTTTATAAGTGTTGGGTCCATGCGGAGCGTAAACAGGTGAACAACATAGATGAATGCTCCATTACTGATGATGATTGCGATAATAGTCGCAAAGAGTTTCAGTGGTAGCAGTAAAATATTGAGTATTGGCCTGAAGAACATGTTGAGTAGCGTAATAAGGGCTCCGACGATTACTATTGCAGGTACGCCTCCATCTAGACCAAAGTATTGACCAAAGTGTGTGGCCAGTGCCCATACAAGCATAATGTTTAACACAGACTTGATAGCCAGTTTTAGTGCGTGATGAGTATTATGTTCAGAAGACATGCGGATATATTACTGTTTTTCAAATCGGATGACTACTTTCTTTTCTCCCACATCGATGGTGTGATCTTCTCCCTTGTTCTCTTGGAGGGCTGCTTTTGTCTCCTGGAGGATCAAATCTTTAAAGGTCGCAAGAATATCATCAGCGCCTGTGATACTGAGAGAAATGTTATCGGTAAATTCAAATCCAGACTCTTTACGGATACGTTGAATGTTTCGGATAATGTCACGCGCTTCTCCTTCCAGTTGCAAGTCTGGGTAGATCTCTGTGTCTAGTGACACTACCACTCCTTTGTCAGCTGCCACGTTCTCTCCTTCTTTTCCTCTGTACACAAGAGACGCTTCGTCGGGAGTAAGGACGACGTCCATAATAAGTATTTCTCCTGATGGCTGAATCTCAAATGCACCTTCTTTTCCAGCAGTAATGATTTCTTGGACACGTTTACCGAGTCGCGGTCCTACTTTTCGCGCATCCACAAGAACAAAACTTTCTGCAAGGTCTTCTGGGTTTTCTGCAAAAGCAACTTCTTTGACATTGAGCTCTTGGCGGAGCACAGAAAGATCGCCTTCGGTTAGGCTAACGCTAGACTTCAGGTCTGGTGGAACCGCTATGGTTGCGCGCTTCAGAGGTTGGCGCGATTTGATAGTTGCCTCACTACGCACTGCGTTTCCAAGGCTCACCACACGGCGCATCACGCGTGTTTTCTCGAGGAGTTTCACTTCATCGGCACTGAGTTTCCGAACTTCTGGCCAGTCAGTCATATGAATAGAGTGATGTTCTTCTTCTACTAGGTTTAAGTAGATGGCATCTGTGATGAACGGGCAGAATGGTGCAAGTGCCTGTGAGATCGTCAGGAGCACATCGTACAATGTGGATAGAGCATCATTTCGGTCTTGCTCTTCCAGGTCTCCACTTGCGTCTACATTATCGATGGCACCTTTGCCCGCAAACCTTCTTCTGCTGAGGCGAACATACCAGTTGGTTAGTGCGTCGATAGTTTCATATAATTCTGAACATGTCCCAGACAAGTTGTACTCGTCGATCTCTTTAGTCATGCGGTTTACAAGGTCTTGTACTTCTGTCTGAATCCAGACATCCAAAGGATGGGCAGACTTCCTCCTGTTCTCTACAGCACTAAAATCACATGCATTGGCATATGTTACAAAGAAGCTATACGTATTCCACAAAGGAAGAAGAACATTTCGTACGGTTTCTTCAACCAATTGCTCTGAGAAGCGAAGGTCTTCACCGCGAACAGCAGGGCTGCTCATGAGTGCAAAGCGAACAGCATCCGCTCCATGCTTATTAACGACTTCCAAAGGATCTGGATAGTTCTTCAGCCTCTTACTCATCTTCTTTCCATCTTCTGCAAGAACTGTTCCATTGACGATGCAGTGTTCGAATGGAGACTTTTCAAAGAGGGCAGAGCCAAGAACCGTCAATGTGTAAAACCATCCACGAGTCTGGTCCATACCTTCAGCAATGAAGTTTGCAGGGAAGTTAGGGGGTAGGGGATGGGGGGTAGGGGATGGGGAATGGTGCTTCATTTCAAATGGATAGTGTTCTTGTGCGTATGGCATAGCCCCACTTTCAAACCAACAGTCTAAAACCTCTGGAATGCGCTTCAAAAAGGGGTGAAGTGGAATGTCGATTGCTTCTGCATTCTTTACAATTGTATGGGCAAGATCAACATACGGTCGGTTCTCCAGGCAGGAGAGCAGAGCCCTGGTTGTTCCTCCATGTGAAACGAGAAGAACTTTTTTACCAGGGTACATTTCAGAGATCTTTTGACATGCACCTTCTGTCCGCTTCAAGAAGTCTGTCAGACTCTCTCCATTTGGAGCTGTCAGATGATGGAAGCTAGAGCCTCTGTATCCTTTCACACCAATGAACTCGTCTGCGACATCTTCCATCTTCTGTCCGTCCCAGTCTCCATTACTTCGCTCTCGGAGCTCTGGCCACTTGGCATCCAATGTCAGTCCTAGTTCTTTTGCGATGATCTCGGCAGTCTCGATAGAACGTGAGAGATCGGAAGAGATCACAACGTCAAACGTACGACCCTTCAGAGACACGGCAGTTTCTAGTGCTTGTGCCCTTCCTGTTTCATTTAAAGGTTTATCAGTATGACCTTGTTGTCGCCCTTCTTTGTTCCAGTCTGTCTCTCCGTGACGCACAAGTGTGAGGTCGACAGTACTTTCGCTTTTGCTGCCTGGCCAGACAATATCGTCGATCGTATCATTATGTAGGTCCAGCTGTTGTTTCTTATCATGATCCCAGAAGTATGTCTTTGGTGTCGCTTTTTCAGGATATGGTCTGTGACTAAGTTTGATGGGATCTGTTCCTGTAAAGAAGTGTTCGATGTTTACAACAGGGTCTGCATGAGACACCACGACTATGTGCTCAGACCGATGCCGAGGAAGAATCTCTTTCATGAAGTCTGAGATGCGCGCTTGCACACTTTCCCAGTTCTCCATTCCATCAAAGTGATAGATGCTCTCTGGCTTACCTTCCTCGATCTTATGCGCTCGCCTTTCTTTCAGGAACGTTAAGTCCGAGAAGTCGACAGTTTTCCCTTCCCATTTTCCAAACGAGACTTCACGAAGACGCTCGTCCACAATAACTTCAGCCCCGGTCTCTTTCGCAATTGCTTCAGCAGTTTGGCGTGTTCGTGCAAGGGGTGAGCAGTAGATGACATCCACATTCTTCGTTTGCAGATACTGTCCTGCTTTCTTCGCTTGTGACTGACCAAGCTTTGTAAGGTCGGTCCCTGGGAGTTCTCCTTGGTAGATCGGAATGAGGTTACCCTCGCTCTCTGCATGACGAATAGCAGTAACTTTTGTAAACCGTATAGTCTTTTCCTTCATGAGGTCATCCCTACTTCCAATGACTGTCATATCTTCTCCGTCTTTTGTTCTCCAAATAGGAAGTGGTGCACCCCAGTATCTATTGCGGGAGATAGCCCAGTCACGCGCATTTTCGAGCCATTTACCAAAGCGACCATCTCGGATGTGAGACGGCACCCACTCGGTCTGGCTATTTGCTTTCAGCATGTCGTCTTTAATCCTATCGACAGCGACAAACCACGAACTGGTTGCGTAGTTTAAAAGAGGGGAGTCACAACGCCAGCAGTGTGCGTAGCTGTGCTTATATTTCTTACTCGTAAATAACTTGTTGTTCTCTTTAAGCCATGCAATAACTTTTTGGTCCGTCTTCGATGGATCATCACTAGGTTTTACGTGCAAACCTGCAAAGTCTGTTACTGCATCGATAAACATTCCATCCATGTGGACATGTTGCAAGAGCTCTAGTTTGTGCTTCTGTCCTAGGGTGAAGTCGTCGTCACCAAAGCCAGGAGCAATGTGCACAACACCTGTTCCATCTTCTGTGGTGACAAAATCTGCATCAACAATGGTAAACGCTGAGTCTTTATATTCATCTTCAAAGTACGAGAAGAGTGGTGTGTACTTTTTTCCAAGTAAGTCTTTGGCAGAAACTTTCTCAGAAGAGATGATCTCTTTTCCTTCAAATACTTTTTCGACTAGGTCTTCTGCAACAATGTATTTCTCATTATCAATAGTTACTTTTACGTACTGAACCTTTTTATGAATGGCCAGTAGCAAGTTTCCAGGTAGCGTCCATGGAGTCGTTGTCCATGCAAGGACAAATGTACCTGGTTCGTCTGCAAGTTCGAACTTCGCAGTGGCAGACTGGTCTGTAATGTCTACGTAAGCTTGCGTAACCTCAAAGTTACTAAGAGGTGTGACACATCGTGGACAAATATGCATGGGCTTATGCCCTTCGTAGATCAAATCCTTTTTGCTCAGCTCTGAAAATACCCACCAGATACTTTCCATATACTCTGGATCCATTGTTTTATAGTCCCAGTCCATATCAACAAATCGTCCAACACGTTCGACAACCGTACGCCACTCTCCTGTATACCTCTGTACAGTGCTTCGACATAAGTCGTTAAATGCACCAATGCCCATGTCTTCTATTTGTTGCTTATCTTTAATATCGTTTTCCTTCTCGATGATGTTCTCGATTGGAAGACCATGACAGTCCCATCCAAAACGTCTCTGTACCTCGTGCCCTCTCATTGTTTGATATCGAGGGATCACGTCTTTAATGGTTCCTGCAAGAAGATGCCCGTAATGCGGCACACCTGTAGCAAATGGCGGTCCATCGTAAAATGAATATGATTTAGATGGGGATGCATCGCTTGGTCCAGATGCTCTTTGTCGAATAGATCGCTTAAATATGTCCTCTTCTTTCCAATACTGAAGAATTCCAACTTCTAGATCTGAAAGCCGTTGTTTCGGGTCGACGGAGTCGAAGGGCATGAAAAGGATGGTAACCGTGCGTAGAGTTTACCTTAGAACTGCTCTAATGGGATAGTTTTCAATAGAATTATAGATTCAACTCTCGCTCCTGGAAGCCTTTTTTCAAGTCATTCTTTTTTCTGTTATGACGTGCCTCTTCTTGCCAGAGGGCAACTTCGTCTAAGAAGAGAGTAAAGATAATTTTGTCATGGAATGATGCCGCCATATGAACAGGGTCAACACCTCTATTCTGTTTTACTTTTACACCAACAACATGTCCATCTTCTTGATCGATAGATTCTGCCCATGAGGTAGTGCTAAGCCTAGCGATAACGTCGATAGTCTCTGCATTTACATCATCAAAATATGGTGCGTTGGATAGTGGAATGTTTTGAAAAATACGAACACTCTTTTCATCGGGATCTCGTGATGTGTGGATCTTACAGAGTATGTGATGTGGATTACTCAATGCATTATTAATAACGCTGTAATCCCCAAGTCCAAATGTGGTACCTGGAGCACATCCATCACTCTGACGCTCGTTAAGAAGGTCTTCTCTTGCTGCAGTACGCGTTTGAATAGACCCTGCACAAAGCGCAAGTACATGAACACCACTTCTAATCTGAGAAACAATCTCATCATTAATGCCAAGCTCTGTTTGGTTATTGAACTGTATCTTATGCCAGCCACCTGGAAGCACGATGATATCTGGGTTTACTGCTTTCATTTGATCTCCGTTTTGTACGAGGTGAACTTCTACATTGAAATCATCGATGTATTGCGATGCCTTTAGCAGTGCGATCGCATCTTTTCTTGCACTTCCTTGGACGTTTACAACGGCAACTTTTTGGGTTGTATCTCTACCCTCAATAGTAAATGGGTTGTCGAGCATTTTTGCAGTCTTTGGCTTTTTCATTTTTCCAATACGCAATTCATGAATACGTTGCGCCTGCTCCAATGTTGGAGTGTCTGTTGGGATAATGGTATCCACTTGGACATCAGCATTTTCCGATAAAAATTTTATAAGATCATCAGTTGGCATTTGCAGTCCCATAAATGGGCGAGCATGTAATTGGGGAGTTTCTAGTCCTTGCTTATAGTCATTCCATGTCTCGAAAGCTCTTTTGGCGTCATCTGGTTTTTGTGTGATGATTCCATTTGTTACTCCTTGCGTTATATTTTCAAAGAATGACTTCTTTAAGGACTTCTTCGCAGTCCCAGCTGGAACCATTGTAAAAAGAGGTAGGTCTAAAGCCTGTGGGGAGATAGCACCTTCTTCATCTTGCTTTGCCGCAAGTAATTCCATGGCATTTCCCTGTTTCTCTAGATAGTGTGGAATATCTTCAGCATTGGCCATTGCAAAGAATCTCGGCTTTGTGTCTTTGGCATGAGTAGCTGCATACCGTTCTACCTGTCCAAAGTATGCTTTATGCTTTGGTGGATTATATTCTCCAATGGCAATTTCTCGTGGATCTTTCCTCTCATTTGTGCCAATAAGACCACTGCCCTTTGGGATAATGTACGACGTAACACTTAGGGCATCTGCTATTTCACCTGATACAGTGTATTTGGCATCTAAAAAAGTCGTATTTCCACCTGTACAGAGGATATCTAGCTCTTTTCCTGTTGCCTGGTTTTTTGCTGCCAGTTCTTCGTCTATCAGCAGAGGGATATCATGCTCATTATCGTCGTTTGGTGTAATGTCTTCATTCATAACAGCTATTGCAGAGGAGGATAGATAGGAGATCTACTTTATGATAGAACAGTATTTACTGTAAAGGGTAAAGTCTATTAAATAACATGTGTAAAACACTGATTTAAGATGATATCGACCAACTATGTATACATATTTATCACAGATTTTCCTTGACGATCAAGCTTAGAAAAGTACAATGATTATGATAAATTCTACTATTATGTCTACTGCATCATCAATTGAAGACCGGCAAGCACTTCCTGCTAATGAGGAGGAGCTAAGGAAAATGGCAAGGGAGAATGATACCCCTAATGAGGAATTTGATGCATCTCTACAGTTATTCGTCAGAGGTGAAATTATAGCAGCGGTAAAACGGCTATTTAGAAAGTCTGAAGAGTAAAGGTCACAGAAGCCTATCACCCCAGAAAATATTCCGACAACACACATTTTTGATCAACCTTCTTCAGTAGAGCAGTAATCTCAATTGGAGCCTTTTTTGGCCAGATAATGTTCAATTATTCCTTTTCAGGGGAATTTCGTGCTACCATTAAAACACCGTGAACAATGCTATAGAATCAGTATTTCGGGCATGCCACTCTCTGACTAAAAAGGAGAGATTACGCCTTGAGCGTTCAATAGAAATTGGGAAAAAGGCACACGAAGGGCAAATACGAAAGTCTGATGGCAGTCCGTACTTTATTCATCCACTTTCTGTTGCAGAAATTTTGTGTAGATGGGGCGCAGACTGCGATACAGTGATTGCTGGAATTTTGCATGACACTGTCGAAGATTCATCACTTACTATTGAAGATATAGAAGATGAGTTCGGACTTTCGGTTGCTTCGCTTGTTGAAGGGGTAACAAAATTTACAAAGATAGACTTAAAAGAAAAAGATTTATTATCCGGAGAAGTGGAAACACTACGCAAGTTGTTTGAAGTGATGCGTACAGACATTCGCGTCTTTATTATTAAAATTGCAGATAGAATACATAACTTAAGAACTATTGAAGGGTTGTCCGATGAAAGAAGAATTAGCTTCGCTAAAGAAAGTCTAGATATCTATTACAAGATTGCATATCACTTGGGAATGGGTGAGGTGTGCAGAGAGATTACCAATATTTGCATACCGTATGTGTATCCAGAAAAAGCAAAAATTAGAGATAAATTTTGGAAAGATCAGAAGAAAAGCGTGTCTTCTGCGGTAGAGCAGATAGACAAATCATTACAAAAAGAAATGGAAAAGAAGCAGGTTGTTGAGGTTCAGTTTGTAAAAAGTTCTCATGATATACCTAGAGTAAACAACGAAGACGAGTCTGAAGATAGAGCATATTATTGCGTCATAATCGCAAAAGATGAAGATGGTTGTTATAACGCATTCAAGGCACTTCACTCTTTGTACCGCCCAGTACGTCGTAAGTTTCATGACTACATAGCGTCGCCGCCAGAGTCGGGATATAGAAGCTTACATACGACTATCATTGGACCACATGACAAGCAGGTACAAGTGCGTATCCGTACACAAGAAATGGATATCCAAAATAGATTCGGTGTATTGAAGACAGCATTTGGCTCGAAGGACGGAAGCATGAAAGAATTTTCTTGGCTAGAGCGCTCTGCAGACTTGGATAGGACAACACGAGAAAGCAGCGAAGCATTTTGGGATGCACTACAGTCAGACATTTTCCAAAAATCTATAGAAGTCACTGTCAATGGAGATGTTGTATCTGTTCCACTAGAGTCTACAGCCCTTGATGCTGTGTACTTTCATATTGGGGCAAAGGCACATGCAGTAAGTGGTATCAAAATAAATGGTCATGATGTAGAGCTATCAACAATACTACACCCAGATGATGTGGTAGAAGTTGCAATGGAAAAGGTAAGCTCTGTTCAGTTTCATTGGCTAGATCTTGTCACGACAAAGTATGCACGCAATCATATTGTCGAAGCATTAAAGGAGTTCGATAGCACAGAGCGGTTTGAGCTTGGTCAGCAACTTCTACAAAAAGAATTGGATCACTTTCAAAAAATCCTTGTAGGAGAAATAAGTAAGTACCAGCAAAAAATTATTACGGATCACTTTAAAAGAGAAACATTCGAAGATGTTATTGTGATGATAGGAGAGGGTGTGGTTCAGCCCAGGGAAATTGTTTCATTGATTCAAAAGAAAAAAAATATAAGTAAAACCAAAGAGTTTCACTTCCGTTTAGTACTTGAGGTAACGGATAGGCACCGTGAAGATATCTTGCCACAAATTTCCGCACTTGCGAGGATTCACAATGTTCAATTGGAAAATGTTCATATGAACCCAGTCTCAAAGCATGGAATGATTACGGTGAAATTAAGGGGATTTGCACAGAATAAGTCGTGTTATGCCGATTTCCTCTCGGCACTTGAAAGGCACAGTTGGGTTTCTCGATTGCAAACCATGATATCTATCAGGCAAAGGGCTGCTTTGGTTATATCATTCTGCATTGCTTTTGCAGTGTTAATTGCCCAGTTTATTCTACTGGCACAGTGGAAGGATTGGCTTGTGTCTTTACCGGGAAATTATGCCTTCTTCCTAGAGGTGGCATTTGTCATACCTCCACTCGTAGCAAACTTTTATATTTTGCGCATGCTAAGACACTTCGTCGTAGCAATGAGGAACGACAGATGGTTCCTCGTAATGGGATCGGTATTGAATATTGCTGTATGTTCTTTGCTTCTCTATGAGAGTGTCATTTTAGGATTTTCCAAAAGCATACTACCTCTGGTCGTAGTATTTATATTCTTTATGATCTACATAGGATATCGATTCATTATCACTGAGCGCTTATTTGCAAAGGTAGAACGGGCGACTGTTAAGCCATTAACAAAGAAGCAGTGGCAAAAGCTACGTCGCCAGAAGATAGCGGGTTATACATTCAGACTCGGTGCTGTCATTATATGGGGTATTCAGCCTCTGTATTTACGGTATACACCTGCGAATGAAGTGTCACCATTTATTAGAGTGTTCTTAACGGGAATCGGTGTCTTGATAATTACGGGTCTGTTTATTGGTATTAAAAAATTACGGAGTACGTCTGTTGTAAAGAAAGTTGCATTGCCAAAAAACATTCTTTTAATAAATATTATTATTGGATACATTCTCTTTACGTATCTTATTAATGCCAGCCTGCAGTTTACTACAAGTACAAATTTCATACTCTTTAATAACTTCTCTCCGGTCATAGCCCTTCTTGTTGGTGCAATGCTTTGGCGATCCTCTATCCCGTATCTTAGAGACCCAAGGAAAATGATGTGGGTATTTGTTATTTTTCTTATGGGCTCTACGGGGGCCGCTCTTATTATTTACAATACCATGAAGGGTGCCAGTGGTGGGTCTCTGTATGGAGATACACTTGGGCTTCTTGCAATGGCTGCAGATACTGTCCTTGTTGTATCTCAGATTAGATACATGAAGCTCTATAAAAATGTTTCTAGTCTATCTATCAATTTATATGTGTTCTCTTCACATATTATTGCAATTGCTCCATTGATGCTGTGGTTTGTTATTACCAAGAATCCAAATATTGTCAGTCTAACACTTGTCCCAGTTATGTTCGGAGTAGGTGCTGGTATTCTTGCAGGAATTGGACAAATACTAAATTATGAAACCTTTAGGCGCATAGATGGATTTATCGCATTCCTCATGTTTAATGTGTCTATTCTTATTACATTTGTTGTGGAGGTTTTCTTCTTAGGACAGTTCAAACCGTCATGGATTTTACTTATTGGTGGAGCAATTGTGATTGCATCAACAGTATTGGCAGAGCTTATCAATACCCATTGTCAAAAAAGAGGTCTATAGGGAAGCAGTCCTTAC
>Ga0115002_10008598_pt1 | contig 11287 bp, 6 predicted proteins | sample ArcticOcean_MG_C_8_FD_89576 | JGI IMG/M metagenome (GOLD analysis project Ga0115002, IMG submission 89576) | Marine microbial communities from western Arctic Ocean - ArcticOcean_MG_CB11_86 | ecosystem: Environmental > Aquatic > Marine > Oceanic | place: Arctic Ocean: Canada Basin | collected... | reverse complement strand
CCAAATTGCACTACGGACGGATTGATTCGGAAAAATCGTGACCCTGAAAAAAAGGAATAACGAGAAAGGTAATGTATTCTGTCGACAGCGAGTGGAGACCAGTTTCTGTATAGCATCATCTGAAAATCTCCTGCACTTGTCTCAAAGACTACAGAGAAAGAATCGGGAGATTGTTGTTGTAGATGTGTTTGAGATGGAGCCCATAGAGCCCGAGACGAGTCACACCCATTTTGCAGGAATAACATTGAAATCAGTACGAATTTCCAGGTAGTCATTTGCTGCAAGCCCCTCTTTGGCGGGGTCTAACCATAAAGCGGCAAGGTCGACCTAATGGTTACTATCTGGTGGTTTTGGTCCAAGTCTTTAATGGCTGTTAAGTGTTGCTTGAGTCGTTGTACGGCTTGTCTGGCTTCAGACTCACGTCCTTGTCCGCTGGCCTGCGATAGCAAGCTGATAGTTTTGAGTGCTTGCGATGCGTGTTCGATCCCTACAGTGCTATTTTGTTCATTCCAGAATTCTAGGATCTGCTCCATAAGGATCTTGAGGGCATCAGTATCAGTTCCTAGGTCTCCCCAGTATTTCTGATCGATGTGTAGCTCAGCATCTCCAATAGTAAAATCGATTTCTCTCATTAACGTGCTGTAATTTTCCTTGGTTGGCACCACTTGTTGAGCCAATATCATGGGCATGAAGAATAGGTTTTGTGAGGCAAGTATCGCTGTCATTATTAGTATGGAATTCCTTCTGATCGGCATGTCAGTATTTTTCTCCAATATTAAAGTCAGGGAACATCTTGGTTCAAAGAGTCACGAGTCTAGAGAGGTGGGAATCCTTCTGGTGGTTTGCGGTGCTGGGTCTCTTGTTCGTATGCGTACGCATATTTAAATAGAAGTCCTTCGTCATATGGACGAGCGGCCATTTGGAGCCCAGCGGGAAGGTTGCCGTAGGTAAAACCCATAGGGACTGTAATAGCGGGCATGCCTGTTGCAGGAGCCACCAATTGACTGTTGTCACCTTTGTATTCTTCATTGCCTTTGTCTAGATGAGCCGGTGGGTTTCTCCATGTTGGATAGATCACAGCATTGACTTGTGCAACGTCCATAGCATGTACTAGGTCAGATAAATATGCTTGGCGACTCTCGTTCTCAAGGTAGTCAGGGCAGGCAGGCACGTCCTTAGAAGGGTGTATGTCTTTCGGTCGATTCTCGTAGCTCCGCAAGGAACTCTGAGTGTAAGAGGAGTACTTTCCACTATCTAGAACTTCTAGGACGTCTTGGATAGGTGCATCCTCACCTAATGAGGATAAATACTGATGCATGTCGTAACGAAAACGACGGCAGGACATGTTTTCACGGTCTAGTTGCTTCTGTAGATCAAAGGGTAAGGAGTCTATGACTTCTGCTCCGAGTGTTCTCAAATCGGAGACTGCTTTTTCGAATAATCTCACGACAGCACTATCAGCGTCTTCTGCATAGACCATGCTGGGTATTATTGCTATCCTAGCTCCTTGGAGTCCGTCAATCTCGAGAAAACTAGTGTAGTCCGATTCCTTTCGGCCACGCCCAGCTTCCGTGTAAGGATCGGCAGGATCGTATCCTGAAACTACGTTAAAAATTCTTGCTGCGTCTTCCACAGAGGTGGCCATTGGCCCAGCAATATCTCGATCGAAAGAAAGAGGGATGACACCGTCTCGACTAGTTAGTCCGATTGTTGATCGTATACCTACCAGGGCCAAATGAGATGACGGTCCCCGAATGGAATTTCCTGTGTCACTTCCAAGGCCAGCAACTCCGAGACTGGCTGCTACCCCTGATGCTGTTCCACCGCTGGATCCAGCTGGAACTCTATCTAGATCATATGCGTTTGCGGTGGTGTCGTAGGACGAACTGACAGTTTGCTTGGCGCTAAAAGCCCATTCTGCCATGTTTGTTTTTGCAAGAACAATCCCATGGGCTTCACGAATCTTCTGTACCATAAACGCATCATCAGGAGGATAGCTATTTAACAATGCAATGGAACCTCCGGTAGTAGGTAAATCGTGAGTGTCGAAATTGTCCTTGATTAATAAGGGAGCACAGAAGAGAGGGCCTAATTCTTCACCGTGCTGAACTAGAATATCGATTTCATCTGCTCTTGAAAGTGCATTTGGGTTGGTAACGGTGATCGCGTTGATGGTTGATTCATCGTAATTACTAATGCGGTTTAAATAGGTTTGTACAACTATTCGACAAGTTGTTTCTCCCGAGAGGATGCTCTCCTGTATACTGGCAATAGTTATATCAACGACATCGATGGGCCTAGGCTCTGGTTCGCATGCCATTACAATCGTTGTCAACCAAATGACCAGCCACAGCTCCCCAAAGGAAGTCAGGTTGTTTCTACGGATCGTTTTATTTCTCATTTATCCATATATCTTCGAGTACATTCACCAGTTGTGAAAAGCTATTGCCGCTAACTTCCAGTGTGACTCTGTAGGTCCCAGGTTGTGCTATTGGGGCTTGGTTGCCGCCGAAGAAGCCCCCACGATTTCCTTCTTCCATCGGTGGATCATTGCCTCTCAGATCCCAGACAACTCGATTCAATCCTTTCATTGTGGGACCCGCTAACTCTCTAAAAATCTCACCGGTCCTTAGATCTGTCACTGTAATAGATACTGTCTCATCCACATCATCCTTCAGATAGTAACTGATATTGGTTCCGGCAGGGGCGTTCTTCCCCTGCCAGATCTTGGCACCTGTGACTGATCTAGAAAATCTTCGATCCTGTTTCCAAAGTACTGCTTCTCGAGGCTGGAAGAGATGGGCGTCCATTTCTAGAATTTGACTAGTCAAATTCTGTAAAGGGGTAATGTCATCGATTATTTGGATACTACGACCGTGTGTTGCGAGCACAAGGTCGTTGTCCCTAGGGTGCACTAGCACATCATCTATGCGGGTTGTACCGAGATTGTTCATGAATTGATGCCAGCTACCACCTCCATTTAGCGAGATATAGAAGCCAAATTCGGTACCTGCGTACAGGAGGTCATGATTCTTTGGGTCCTCGCGTATTGTACGAACATTTCCGAACTGAGGTAGGTCGGAGCTTATAGATGTCCAAGTTTCTCCAAAATCATGAGTCACGTAGATGTAGGGCCTCAGATCATCACTTCGGTGACCATCTAGGGAGGCATAGGCCGTAGCTGGATCTGCATGAGATGCCTCTACCCTGGAGACATAGTAATTCTGAGTAGATCCAGGCATGTTTCTTCCTACTTCAGTCCAGGTGGAACCTCCGTCCCTACTCATTTGTATGTTTCCATCGTCTGTGCCTACCCAGAGAAGGCCTGGCAAAAGGGTTGATTCAGTGATGGAAACGATAGTGCTATACTGGTTAACACCATCATTTCGAGAAATGATACATTCCTCTCCCCGAACCCAAGGTCTACAACGCGGAAGAGAGTTATATTGACCCATTATCTCCACCTCGTCTTTTGTTACACTCTTGGTGAGATCAGGGCTCATCGTCCATGTTTCACCTTGATCTAACGATCTGAAGAGTCGATTAGATCCAGCAAAGATCACTCTTTGGTTGTGTGGCGACAGGATAAACGGAGTATTCCAGTTCCACCGTATTTCTAGATCTTGAGATGGTGCAGGGCTGATATTGGAATCCCGATCATTCCTAGGTGGTTGGGGTCGGATATTCGACTGTTCTCCAGTTTCTAGATTCACTCTACGGATATTTCCATTTTGAGACTCACTGAATATCTGTCGATGATCGGTATGATCTACTGCCGTATAGAACCCGTCTCCACCTCCTACACGATACCAATCTTCGGACAATATCTGGTCACCCCTGACTGAACTGGGACCACACCAGGAGCCGTTATCTTGAAGTCCTGTGCACACATAATAGGGTCGACGCATGTCTACGGAAGCGTGGTATGGCTGTCCAACTTCCCAGTTTCGGAAGGATTCCCAATTCTCTCCTTGATCATAACTAACATCTAATGAGCCGTCGTTTCCGATCATGATATGATTGCTGTTTTCTGGATTGATCCAAAACGCATGTTGATCAACGTGTCCGTAACCTTCCAATGTCTTGAAGGTTTGCCCTCCATCAGTTGATTTGTGGACCCGTTGGTCAACTGTGTAGACCAAGTCAGGGTCCATCGGGTCGACTCGTATCTGGCTGAAATACATAGGTCTTCCGTTTTCGTTACTTCTGAACTCCCAAGTGCTTCCTTTGTCAGTTGATCTCCAGATACCGTTGTATTGCGGATCGTCGGGGAGAGAGTCTGATTGCGCTAGACGCTCCTGTTCAGCTATTTCCTCTGTGGATAAAGCATTTTCTTTGTCTGGAGCTACTTCGATTTGAGCATAAATAATGTCAGGATTTGCCTGGGTATTCGTCAGGGCAATTCGTCCCATCGTCCCATTGGGTAACCCATTTCCCTCGACCCTCGACCAGCGTTCTCCTCCATCAGACGAATGCCAAATTCCGCTTCCAGGGCCTCCTCCAACAAAACAACAAGCTGTTCTCCTGCGTTGGTAGGTAGCAGCAAATAGTACGTCAGGATTCGATGAGTCAATAATGAGGTCAGTAGCACCAGTATTTTCATCAACGTAGAGTACTTTTTCCCAAGAATTTCCTTTGTTTGAAGTTTTGTATACACCCCTTTCTGCGTTTGGACCAAACAGATGGCCGTTGGCAGCTACCCAGGCTACGTTAGGGTCACTTGGGTGCGTCACGATCCTACTGATTGATTGAGTTTCCTCTAGCCCAACCAACTCGAATGTGTCACCACCGTCTGTCGAGAGATAAACACCTGCTCCAAAAGAGGAACTTTGGCGATTATTGGATTCACCCGTTCCTACCCAGACGATGTTTGCGTCCGATTCACTAATGGCTATAGCACCAACAGACGCTGTGGGATGAGTGTCAAAGACAGGCTTAAAGGTGATTCCATTATTCGTGGTTTTCCAAAGACCTCCAGTGGCAAAACCGACAAAAAATACATGTGGATCGTCCTTTGATACAGCTATGTCATCCACTCTGCCACCCTGGCCGATAGGTCCGATACCTCTCCAGGAAAATGATTTGAGAATGTTGTTGTCAGTCTGATTGACGGTTGTATTGCGGGCTGTTTCTTGACCTTCAATTGTTAGACTGAAAAATGTACTAGAAAAGATTAGTGCAATGCCTAGCCGGACTCCATGATTCCTAGTGGTACTAAACATAGTTTTGATCCTTTTATATGTAGTCATTAAGAAATGATAATAAAGCGAAGATTTTTCCTTTGGTTAGAAATCTTCGCTGGTAATTCTCCTCTGTTCATTCTCTGGTCCTTTCAGATGTACATCCAGCCATGCGGTCCAGCGACCCCATAAGTCGAGGAGTGTTTCCTTAGTCGCTGGCCCGTGGTCTTCGAATGGGTAGAGGTACATGGCAGCTTTCTTGCCCAACCCATTTAAGGCATGGAAAAGTTTGGGTGAATGGTCAGGTGCCGTGCCTACATTTTGGTCATGCATTCCATGGTACATGAGTAGTGCGCCAGTGAGGTTGTTAGCGTAGACAAACGGAGACATCCCTAAATACACTTCTTTGGCGTCCCAGAAAATCCGTCTCTCACTCTGGAAGGATAGAGGTGTAAAAGTCCTATTATAATTACCATCTCCAGCGATACCTGCCTTGAAGAATGGTGTGTGTACCATAGCGTTGACAGTGCCGAAAGCACCATAGGAGTGCCCTCCTAAACCCAATCGCTTTCGATCGATGATTTCACGGTCATCCAGTTCGTCTATTACGGCTGCTAAATTATTACGCAGATCATGTTCATAGTTGTTATTCATTTGGCCAGGTTTACCGACTATAGGTGTATCTGGTTCGACGACGGCATAACCCATTCTTGTCATGTACTGAATCGATCTAGTACCAAAATTGGGAAAGGCGTTCTTGTTGTAAGTTCTTCCAGCTTCGTCATAGCTCTCTTGATCTTCGTATTCCCTGGGATAAAACCAGAACATGGCAGGCAGGCGGGTTCCGGGATTGTAATCTGAGGGCAATAGGACGTTGACCATGAAATTGAATCCGTCCGGACGCTCTACAACAAATCTGCGCCTGGGGGCGTTAGTCAAATCTGGAGTGTAATCGATATTCGCAGTTAGTTGTGTACGTCTACCGTTCGCTAGGAGATATGATTGAGGAATTCCGGTTGGAGTTTCTCTCGAAACTACGAATTGTTCCTGGTCTATATCTAGGACTGAAACAATTCGTTCGTACTGTTCCTGGTTGCTGCTCTCATAGACCCTTTCTTTTTCCCCTGTCAGGATCTCTACTTTATCGAGGAAATTCTTAGGTCCTTCTTGCATTGGATCAGCGTTGTAGTCGTGACCGTAGAAGAAGACACTTTGTCCGTCGATGGAAGTTTGTACCACACCATTGCCTACGTCTGAAGAACCTCGACGGTTGACGACAGGGACTTTCCCACTAGCCATCAGTAGAGACCCTGGATTAGAGTAGAAATCATCCGATTTGTACTGAGCTAGGAGGTATTTGTTACCAGCATCACTCAAGTCAATTGCGTATTGCGTTATCTGATTTTGGTCATCTCCGGTCTCTGGATTGCTTTCAGTAACAAAGAGCATTTCATAGTCTTGGGAAAAACTGTGACTGGATATAGAAGAAGCGCTTTGATACAGGACCGATAGATCTGAATCTTCGAAAGGGGGCGCCCATTGTAGCACCTGATCATTGCTTTTTTTATCTCCGTCGCCCTGTTCTTCACGTTGTAAGAAAGTTAGAAGGCTAGTGTCTTTTGCCCATCTAATCTGTCGTTTTTGTAACACATCTCCACTGCCTGCCACTCCAGGAGCGGACGGCCTTCGGTCGCCTAATCCAGTATTCATTTCAGTTTTGTCGAGATCAGCCAATAAGTTACCAGATCGGCTCCAAAGTTGTTCGACACGACCGAAATTGTTCACGGGCACAATGTAGCTGAATGGTTTCTGTAGCAGCTCTACTCTGGAGTATTGTCCATTGGGAGCAAAATCAAAGCCATAAATCATCGCTGGCCTACCAATTTGGTCTGTCTCGCCGCTCTCAACATTTATTGTGACCAGTTGGCCTGTAGCATGCCACTCTAGCAATTCCTCGTCGTGGGGAGTCGCCATAAGGCTTGCATAAGTTCGTAGCATGTTCTCACCATCTTGAGTTTGTTTCACTTGTGGTCCAGTTGGAACCATGCTCGGCAATGGTTTGGCTGATCGACCACCTGGAATAACTACGGTTGCAATTTCTTTTCCATCCCCAGTCCATTCGAAGGTGGTGACGAAGTTAGCTAGGACAGGGGGACTCGTAAGTTTTTTGGTGTCTCCGGTTTCGGGATTACCTATATAGATATGGGTTCCATCAGGGTTGTGAACAAAAAAAGCAACCTTGCTTCCATCGGGCGAAAAAGTAGCATTGGAAACTCGAGAACCAGTGGGTATTTGTAATGAGGTTTTGGATCCATCTGAGGCAGAGATGATGTCAATGCCGACGTTGGAACGGATGGTCAGATTACGGTGCCGATTTGCGGAGTAATCAAAGAACTGCCCACCCAATTCGTCGAAATCTTTTGAGAAGCGATCCATAGTGACTGGTCCATCACTGATTTCGTGAAGAAACCAGAGTTTGTTTGCGCTGACGTCCGACAAAGTCACATTCAGATAGCGGGGAGCTAAAACAGCGTCAGATATGTTATTAGGAGGATTGACAAAAGATTTGTCGTCTAGGATCTGTTGGGCATCCCACGCTTGTTCGCTGGTCTGCGATTGAGCCACAGATGGAGTGAACGAGACAAAGAAGAAGACCAAAGCTGTTAGGGCCTTAGGAAGTACTCGAAAAATTGAGGCATCTCGGCGACATTGGTTCATGCTGGTTTCCTCTTTGTGTACGTTTTTTATATGATTTTTATCATAGCGATTCTGACTTGGCTCACCTTTTCAACGGACAGAAAAAATTGGGGTGTGAGAGAAAATCCACAAGGGGTATCGTCATGGCTCTTGTGAAACGAGAAGGAGTCGCCTTATCAATTAGTGATATTTTATGAGGAGTTTACTGGATTTATGCTTTCACTATTTTTTAAAACCACTCTTCAATTAGGTAGCTAAAATTGATTATAAAGCAGGGATTTTAGGTCACTAAAATGGACGGGCCGAATAGAAAGACAAGTTTGCTTCGTGAGATTGGATTGACCGGCTTGGTAGCAACGGGGGTTTGCTCCATGATGGGAGCGTCTATAAACGTGGTACCCATCATGATCCAACGGAGTGTGCCAGGGATTGGATCCTCGGTAATAGAGGCTTACATTTTTTCAATCATTCCTGCCTGCCTAGCGGCTCTTTCCTATGCGATCCTCAGTTCAGCTATGCCTAGAGCAGGTGGCAGTTACGTGTACGCCAGTCGAGCCCTAAGTCCCTATCTGGGTTTTGTGGCCAGCTTTTCTCAATGGTTTGGTCTCTCCATTGCAATTGGAGTGATCTCGTATCTGATAGTTCCATTCTTTCGCGACATATGCTTGGTCATGGGATGGCTAGAATTGGGTAGTACTCTTGATTCAGGACCAGTCAGACTTTTTCTCTCGCTAGCAATACTGTGGAGCTTCGTCGCTCTGAATTTGAAAGGAGTTCGGATTTATGAAAAAACGCTAATCCCACTCATGCTAATAATGTTTGGATTGGGTAGTGTAGTGATAGTCTCAGGATTTCTTTTCGATCACCAGGATTTTGCTTCAGCCGTCCTCCAGGAGTCAGGGTATGTAATCCCAGAACCTGAAGTTTCTAAACTGGGAATCTCAGATTATTTAGCAGCATCTGCCATACTTTTCACTAGTTTTATAGGTTTTGATTCCATCGCTCAAGCAGGTGGAGAAGCTCGAAATCCAGGTAGGAATTTACCATTGGCTATCGGTATTGCTGTAGCGATCGTAGGTATATTCGACATGCTATTCACAGCAGCTATTTATCACGCAGTACCCTGGAATTACATCGCTGAGAAAGCTCAATCTCAAGATCTTACTGCACCTGGGCTGTTAGGTTACCTGCTTCCCAATGGTGTGACAGTAGCTATTATTCTAGGAGCGGCAATCTCTTTATTAAACGATCTTCCAGCTATGTTACTATCTGTTTCTAGGATGATGTTTTCTTGGGCAAAAGATGGAATTATTCCCTCGAGAATAGCACATTTGGACAAAAATACGAGAGCTCCTCGAACAGCTATCATCCTTAGTGGTTGTATGGCCTCAATCGGAATAGTAGGCAGCCATTTGGCTAGTGATTTCTTCTTAGGGATAGATATTCTCGTCACTTCTATGCTTGTCAATTTTATTTTCATGTGTTGGGCAGTTTTGGCTTTGCCACAACGGAATCGAGAGCTTGCCAACCAAGTTACTGTTTTGGGTTCTTGGGCAGTCCGCAAGACCGTGGCATTATTTGGAATAGCATTATTAACACTATTTTTGGCTGTTCATGTTTGGAAGGATCTAAACAGCGATTTAATTGCCTGGTATTTTCATTCTACATTTGTATGGCTCTTGGTGATGGGAGTGGCGACCCTTATCTATTTGTTTGAGGTTCGTCGCCTCGAGAATAGAGGAATACATATCATTGAAGTCACTTCTCGCTTGCCGCTGGAATAACCAATGAAAAATGTTGTAGAACGTATCAGTTTGAGTCCAGGATTAGAAATATCACGAGTTTTAACTGGTCTTTGGCAAATAGCTGACATGGAACGTCTCGGAAATTTGGATAACAAGGAAGCTACCAAGATAATCCATTCTTACGTGGAATCTGGTTTCACCACCTTCGATATGGCTGATCACTATGGATCGGCAGAAGCGATTTCTGGAAAATTTCTCCTTGAGTTTCCGGGACTGAATAGCCAGTTTTTGACTAAATGGGTACCTCAACCTGGCCCAGTTACCCGTGAAGATACCCGAGCGGCAGTGCAGAGATCCTTAGAGAGGGTAGGAGTCGATTGTATTGACCTTTTGCAATTCCATGCCTGGAACTATGCCGACCCAGTGTGGTTAGAGAGTCTGTTTTGGTTGCAGGAACTAAAAGAGGAAGGTTTGATTGGGCAACTCGGGTTAACAAATTTTGACACGGCACATCTTAAAATGGCTGTTCGGAGTGGTATCGAGGTTGTCTCGAACCAAATCTCTTATTCGGTGATCGATCAAAGAGCCAGTCAGGACATGACTGAATTTTGTCAATCGAATCAGGTGAAATTGCTTGCTTATGGTACCCTGGCAGGTGGTTTTCTTTCTGAAAAATGGTTGGGAGTAGCCGAACCTGAAGCACGCCAATTGCGAACATGGTCGCAAATGAAATACAAACGATTTATTGAAGTCAGCGGGGGATGGAGAGTGTTCCAAAGAGTTTTATGTCGTTTACATGAGGTGGCACTAAAGTATGATGTTTCAGTGGCTAATGTAGCCGGAAGATATATCCTGGAGGATCCAGCTGTAGCTGGTATCATTATCGGACTGAGAATAGGAAACAGAGAACATATTGTTGAGAATTCAAAAATATTCAGCTTCGAGTTATCCGAAGAGGATAGGTGCGATATAGCCGAAGCTTCAAATGTTTTGAAGGTGATTCCGGGCGATTGTGGCAATGAATATCGAGTTCCCCCATTTCTGACTGCATCAGGAGATTTGAGCCATCATTTTGAAGATACTCCGACACCTTACATTAAGAAGCAACTTTCCACTAAAAGAACTGTAGTCTCCTCGGGTACATCCTGGGAGGATGTTGGCGGTTATTCCAGGGCGATCAGGATTGGGGATCAGATTTGGGTTTCAGGTACTACGGCGACTCACGGTTCCCTTATTGTTGGGGGAAACGACCTTGAGTCACAGGCTCACTTTGTTATAGATAAAATTGAAGGTGCTTTGATATCTCTAGGTGGATGCTTGCAAGACGTTGTTAGGACTAGAATTTATCTTCGGGACATTTCTGACTGGGAGATAGTTGCTAGAGTGCATGGAAAACGCTTCGGGGATATAGCGCCCGCAAACACACTGATCCAGGCTGGAATGGTCGGTGACGAGTATTTGGTTGAGATTGAAGTTGATGCTCTTGTGGAGAATAATTGAACATGTTTAGAATATCTATTTTTACTACTAAGAAATTTGAGGATTACTAGGACATAATATGAACGTAGCGTCTGTAGAGGAGATTCGGGGATGTTTTCCGGCCCTGGAAAGGAGTCATGCTGGCAATTTGGTGGGGTATTTCGATGGCCCAGGAGGAACTCAAGT
>Ga0115002_10008597_pt1 | contig 11287 bp, 9 predicted proteins | sample ArcticOcean_MG_C_8_FD_89576 | JGI IMG/M metagenome (GOLD analysis project Ga0115002, IMG submission 89576) | Marine microbial communities from western Arctic Ocean - ArcticOcean_MG_CB11_86 | ecosystem: Environmental > Aquatic > Marine > Oceanic | place: Arctic Ocean: Canada Basin | collected... | reverse complement strand
GGTGAGCAGGCACCTCTCCGGGTCGGCAATGACCATGCCGACGACATGATCGCCAGCGGCAAGCGAGATGCCTTTCACGCCCCGCGTTGCGCGGCCCATTGCTCGGGAGTCCGACTGGGCGAAGCGAATCGACATGCCATTGTGGGTCGCCAGGACGACGTCGTCATTGGGGGAGACGATGCGGACATCGATCAGTTCGTCGCCTTCGTCGAGCCTGATCGCGATCAAGCCTCCTTTTAACGGTCGGGCGTAGGCCGACAATACCGTTTTCTTCACGGTTCCATTGCGTGTGGCCATGATGAGGGCACGGTCGCCATCGAATTCACGAACCGGCAAGCATTGCGTGACGCGTTCGTCTTCGTCCAACGAAAGTAAATTGACGAGCGCCCGCCCCTTGGCTGTCCGACTTTGCAGCGGCAAGTCGTACACTTTTCGCCAGTAAACCTTGCCTCGATCGGTGAAGAACAACAGCAGGGCATGCGTACTGGAGACGAACAAATGCTCCATCGCGTCTTCGTCGTCAGATTTCGCACCGGTGATTCCCTTCCCGCCGCGATGCTGTGCCTGATACACCGACAACGGAGTGCGTTTGACATACCCACGCTGTGAAAGCGTAACGACCATCGGCTCTTCGGTAATGAGCGCGTCACGATCGACGTCACCTAGCTCTTCCTCGGAAATTTCGGTCCGGCGCGCGTCACCATATTTTCGCTTCAACTCGACCATATCACTGCGGACGAGAGCCCGAATGTTGTCCTCGCTGGAGAGCAATTCGGTGTACTCCGCGATGCTGGCCAGCAGCTTGCGATGTTCGTCTTGAAGGTTCTCGCGTTCGAGGTTCGCGAGCGACCCGAGCTGCATCGAGACGATGGCTTCCGTCTGATTAGCCGAGAGCCGATACGACTCGGAGACTCCATGCTCTTCGACGTAGAGGCGAAACCCATCTTCGCCCAACGCGCGACTGATCATCGCCGAGGGGATTTCGATCTGTTGCAACGCCACGCGGGCTTCGGTTCGGCTGGATGAGTGACGAATTGTGGCGATAATTTCGTCGATCCGATCCTGCGCAATGAGCAAACCTTCGACGGTATGCTTCCGCTTACGAGCTTCACTGAGCAAGAACTCGGTGCGACGACGGATGACATCCACTCGATGCCGCAAGAACTCCAACAGAATGTCTTTGACAGACAGCAATTGTGGACGACTGCCGACCAGTGCCAGCAAAATGATGCTGATCGTCGATTGCAAAGGCGAAAAACGGTAGAGCTGGTTCAGGACGACGTCGCGATCTGCATCGCGTTTGAGAACGATTTGCAGTCGGACCTGCCAGGGCGGAACCGTGCGGTCGGTGAGGTCGACAATTCGCGAGATCCCCTTGATGCGATCGTCGCGGACGAGTTGTTCGAGCTTCTCGCGGATACGGTCACGAGTTTCCTGATAGGGAATTTCCGTGACAACGATGACGTCGGAGTTTTTCTCAGTCTCGAAATGCGTTTTGGCTCGCAACGTGACAGTCGCTCGGCCGGTGAGATAGCCTTGGCGAATGCCGTGACGTCCGCAAATGGTGCCGCCGGTGGGGAAATCGGGGCCGGGCAGCACTTCCACCAGATCGTCGATGGTCGAGTCGGGGACGTCAATCAGTTTCACCACCGCATCGGCGACTTCCCCGAGATTATGCGGCGGGATGCTGGTTGCCATGCCGACGGCAATGCCGTTGGAACCGTTGACCAGCAAGTTGGGAAACTTCGACGGCAGAACGACCGGCTCCATGTTGCGCTGGTCATAAGTCGGTACGTAGTCGACCGTGTTGCGGTCAATATCTTCCAGCATATCCGCAGCGACTGCGGATAAGCGGGCTTCGGTATATCGCATGGCCGCCGGTGGCAGACCGGCCAACGAACCGAAATTGCCCTGTTTGTCGATGAGCACGTTCCGCATCACCCAAGTTTGAGCGAGTCGCACAAGCGTGGGGTAGATCGAGCCGTCGCCGTGTGGGTGATAATTACCGCTTGTGTCGCCGGAGATTTTGGCGCACTTGACCCGCGACGTATTGGGGCCGAGATTCAGGTCGTTCATGGCGACCAGAATCCGGCGTTGGGATGGTTTCAGCCCGTCTCGCGCATCGGGGAGCGCTCGACTGACGATAACGCTCATCGCATACGTGAGGTAGCTGGAGCGCATCTCATCTTGAATATCCAGCTGCTGAATTCTCTCATCAGCTGGTTGACCGCCCGCTGCGTCCTCGTCGGGGCGATCATCACTGCGACCTGTAGACAACTGCCGTACTCCTTAAAATGTCGATCTCTCTCGATCCGCTTGCCGAGATGTTCTTCACGGTGGATGTGGCTGTACGCAGCCGAGTGCGAAAGCTGCCCAACGACGACGCCCGCGAACTCCAGCTCGGGCGACCGCGATCTCAGCGAGGAATTCGATGATGGGCAACTCCATTCTCCCGGCATGACAAGCACATTTTTCGGCAAACCAGCCGAAAAAGCTCGTCACATGATCCCCCGTCAATTCCGGGTGTGAACCGGCTGCCGAGCGGGCCATTTTTGACGTCCGTCACGACGAGTCCATTTTATCGAAATGAGAGCCAATCGACAACGTCACGGGGAGTAGTTTTGGTGCTCATAAATCGGTTCGACGACACGAATTCGGAGATTCTCGTCAAATCTCGGTGTTCGCCGGATGAACACGAGAACTTTGACGATTTGGCCTCTGTGAGACCTGTCTGCCGGTTGATCTGAAGAGCGTGGCGTTGACGGCTGGCACCGGCTCTGCACAATGAGCTAACAGTGTGTTGACGCCTGCCGACATCAAGACTCCATTGCTCGTGTCACGACCGAGGAAACGGACGTGACACGAATGGTCGCATCAGGAACTCTGACAAAGGTCATCGAATGGATTCCACCGACGACCAAGAGCCAAGTTCAGCTACGAACGACGAACAATCTGCTGCGCTCGACGACACTCTCCCACAGGACGAAGCGTCCTTGGAGCGGTCGCGAACATTTAGTCGTGGGCAACCCGGCCCCCCGGTGACCATTCCAGGTTACGATTTCGTGACTTGTCTCGGCGAAGGTGCCTATGGAGTTGTCTGGCAAGCATGCGAGCGGAACACGGGCAGGCAGGTCGCCATCAAGTTCTATACACACCGCCGCGGTCTTGATTGGTCCCTCTTGAGCCGTGAAGTCGAGAAGCTCGCCGTCTTGTCGACTTCACGCAATATCGTGCGGCTGCTGGAAGTCGGATGGGACAGCACCCCACCGTACTACGTGATGGAGTATCTCGAAAACGGCTCGCTGGCAGCATTTCTCGAAGAAGGTTCGCTGCCCGTTCACGAAGCAATTCGTATTACACGTTCGGTGCTCCAAGCGCTCGTTCACGCACATGGCAGCGGTATCTTACATTGCGACTTGAAGCCGGCCAACGTGCTGCTCGACGCGGATTACGCACCACGGATCTGCGATTTCGGTCAATCGCGTTTATCCAGCGAACAAGAGCCTGCCTTGGGGACGCTGTTCTACATGGCTCCCGAACAGGCAGACTTGAAAGCAATTCCGGATGCGCGTTGGGACGTTTATGCTTTGGGCGCGTTGCTGTATCAGATGCTTTGCGGCCAGACTCCGCACCGCACCGCCCAGAATGAAACCCGCCTTCGCGAGGCAAACACTCTCGACGACAAACTCGCCGTCTACCGCGAAATTCTGGAAGGAAGCCCCAAACCGAACGAACATCGCAAAATTCCCGGTGTGGATCGTCGACTCGCAGAGATTGTCGACCGTTGCCTGCAAGTCGACCCGGCGAAACGTTACCCGAACGCCCAAGCCGTGGTCGACAAGCTTGAACTTCGCAAGCGGCAACGCGCACGACGACCTTTGGTCGCACTTGGAATTCTCGGTCCAGGACTCCTGCTCGCCGCGATGACGCCCATCGTAGGCGATGCGATGCGCAGCGTGGTCAATACGGCAGAACAGAACTTGACCGCCCGTGCGTTAGAAAGTGACTCGATTGCCTCTCGGATTCTCGCCCAGAGTCTCGAACGAGAGTTGGCTGATCGCCGATTGGAATTAGTCGACATTGCGGCCGCCCCCGCAGTTCGCGCAGCAATCATTGCTTCATCGTCGAAAACTTGGGAACAACGAACCGAGCTTCGTGATGTTCTTGAGGATTGGAAACAAAAGGTCGACGACAACCGTCGCTCCGAACATCGCGAACTCGACACAAGTTGGTTTGTGACCGATAACACGGGCGTGCAGCTCTGGCGTGCCCCTTACGACCCGAACACGATCGATCACAAATACGATTACCGGGAATACTTCAACGGCGTCCGCGCCTACTCACCCGACCAACGGCCCGACAATCTCGAGCCGTTGAGCAAGCCGCATGTCAGCCGGGAATTTCGTAGTCAGGCAACCAATCGTTACATGGTGGCCATTAGCGTACCCGTGCGAGATGAAACCGGAAAGATCATCGGCGTCCTGGCGCGCACGTCGCATTTGGGGGAACTGCTGGCAGAATACGAGCAAAGTATTCAGGGGGATTCGACAGATGGAGTGAATCGGGTGATTGCCTTGGTCGATGTTCGCAGCGGGCGGCTGCTCGATCATCCCTGGATGACCAAACAGCATCTGGAAAACATCCCCGACGTCACATTTCGTAAGTTGGCCGTGTCGGATGAGGTCACTCGTCGGTTACAGCGCCTCGGCAAACGTGAGAAGACATCGAAAACTAGTGGATTCGATGATCGTATCGACGCGTTCGAGGATCCCGTGGGGCACATCAATATGCCGGCCACCAAGCGATATCGGGAGCAAAGGCTGGCTGCGTTGCGATATCGGGGGCAATGGCTGGCTGCGTTTTCCCCGGTAGGCCGAACGGGGTGGGCGGCCGTCGTGCAGGAACGACGTGCCAGTGCGTTATACCCCATCGAAGAAATGCGCGGCAACATTCTACGTTACGGCATCTGGGCCTTGCTTGTCGGTTGCGGTCTAATCGGCCTGTTGTGGTACTTCGTCACCCGCGCGTTAAACGAACAGGGACTTCGTTTCTGGTCGACACGTGGCGGTCAAGGGATTGGTGAAGTCCGTAATCGAACGGAAGACGACACATAAAGGGGATTGCGAATTGCTGGAACTCGTGGCCAAAGGTGTTGAGACTCAACAGCGGTGGCGTTGTGCGCTCCCCCCGGGCGGACCGTACATTCTCGGGCGGGATGTCGAGTGCGACTTTCCAGCTCCTTGGGACCGCTACGTCTCGCGGGCGCATGTTCAAATTACGTTAGAAGAAAGTGTCATTCGGATCACGAAACATCCCCAGGCACGAAACGGCATCTTTGTCGACGGCAACCCTGTGGAAGAATGCGAGCTGAGCCTTGGCGACACATTCGTCGTTGGTGAAACACGTTTTCAGATCGCCGAATCATCGGTCGCGATCGCATCGTCTCCGATCAGGCCGATCGAAGAAATGACGTTCGATTCTCAGGAATTGCGGAAAGTGCAATTCCGCGATGCGGACACTCGCATCGAAGTGTTGTCGCATCTGGCGGATGTGATTTGGCAGGCGCGCAGTGATATCGAGTTTCACCACCGACTTGTGAATCTGATTCTCGCCGGAGTGACACACGCAGACGCCGCTGCGATTGTCGAAGTGGATGACAATGGCGAAGTCCAGGTCGTGCATTGGGAACGTCGAAACGAAATGGCCGGCGAGATTCGGCCAAGCGCCCGGCTGGTTGTCGATTCAGTTCAGGAACGCCGCCGCAGCATTCTTCAGGTCTGGGAATCGTCAGAAACTTCCGACGACGACTACACGGCGGTCGCGGAATTCGATTGGGCCTTCTGCACGCCGCTTCCCGAACCCTGTAAAGACAAATGGGGCTTGTACGTCGCCGGTCGTCTCGACCAGCAAGTTCTCGCCAGCGGACAGCGTGTGGCCGACGATCTTCAACTTCAAGCCGACGTCAAGTTTACTGAAATCGTGGCTGAGATCATCGCTGCCGTGCGCCGCGCCAACGAACTCGAACGGCGGCAAGCTGGTTACCGGCAATTCTTCGCGCCTCCGATTCTCGCAGCGCTCGGCGACAACCCCGATGCCGAACTGCTCGAACCTCGAGAATGCGACATTACGGTGATGTTCTGTGACCTGCGAGGTTTCAGCCGCAAGAGCGAGGAATCGGCCGATGATTTGCTCGACTTGCTGGATCGCGTGAGTCGTGCTCTGGCAGTGATGACACGATCCATTCACTCACATGGCGGCGTAACGGCCGACCTACAAGGTGACTCCGCCTTGGGATTCTGGGGTTGGCCGTTGGCTTCCGACGAGGCACCGCTTAACGCCTGTCGGGCCGCGTTGGCGATTCGCGAGGCCTTCGCTGAAACACGCAATCAACCAGATCATCCCCTCGCAGATTTCCACATGGGAATCGGCATCGCACACGGCCGGGCCGTCGCCGGAAAAATCGGTGCGAGCGAGCCGGTCAAGATCACAGTGTTCGGGCCGGTCGTCAATCTCGCCAGTCGGCTGGAAAGCATGACAAAGCAACTTCGAGTGCCGATCGTGCTTGACGAGAAAACGGCCCAAATCGCACGGGTACGCCTCGATCCCAACGAAGGGCGAGTACGCACTCTCGCCAAGGTACTTCCCTACGGGATGAAGAATTCCGTGGTTGTTGAGGAACTGCTACCACCGGCGCATCAAACCCCAGAGCTGACCGACGATCTACTGGAAGCATACGAGCAGGGCGTGGCTCATTTCATCGCCGGACGCTGGGAGGAAGCTTACCACTGCCTGCACGGCATGCCCGCCGATGATCGTGCGCAGGATTTCCTCATGATGCTGATCGCCGAGCACAATCGTGTGGCACCACCCGGTTGGGACGGGATCGCCCGACTTTCAGCCAAGTGACACTCGCAAGCCTTGCTCGCGAATCGGGCCACCCCCGTACGACCATTACGAATGTCACAGACAGTCGTAACGCCTCGATCGAAATAGGCGGCATCATCCGGTATCCATCGGAACGTGGCGGGCATTTGCGAAGCCATATGGCGTGCGACTTTGTGAATTCGCTGAAACCGGAACACTTTCCCTGCGTTTCTTTCCAGCAACACCCTGCGTCAACGCCAATATCGGCCTACACTTCCTGAGGAAAGCAGCATCGGAAACAACTCCTCACAGCACCGACTCACGTCCAACGATCGAAACGAGATTATGGAATCGCAGTTGGCATTCGATTTGACTGCAGGGACAGCGACTGCCGAACCGGTGTCGCCGCTGAGCGATCGTCGTGAGCAAGAGATTCTGCGGATGTTCAACGACATCTTCGACACGCTCGGTTCGACCGAAACCGCGACGACCGGCATTCCGAAGGACCTGCACACACTCTTGCTTCGACGCCGAGACGTAACGGACAAACAAGGACGACAGAGAACCGATGGGTAATCACGCACGTATTCTCGTCATCGACGACGATCCACTGTTTCGCAGTTTGATTGTCTCTTTGCTGCGCAAGAATTACATGGTCGCCGTCGCGAGCGATGGGTTGGAAGGTTATCACAAGGCACTTCAACATCCCCCCGACATTGCTCTTGTCGACATTCAAATGCCGGGCTGGGATGGCCTGAAAACACTGAAGGCATTTCGGGATCATCCATCACTGGAAAACACCAAGATCTTGATGCTCACCGGAGACGCGTCGCGGGAAACCGTTCTTGCCGCGATTCAAGGTGGTGCGAATGACTACGTCATCAAGACCAGCTTCTCGAAAGTGGAATTCCTCGAGAAGATCTCCCGCTTTGAACGGCGAACCAACTCCATAAATTCACCTTCATCACACAAAGCTGTTTACCAATCGACCAATCCTGGGACTGCCACCGCGCCAGCTCTCGCCGTTTCATCGCCCGTCGCCGAACTGCCTTCAGTAGACGATCCACAGCTGCAAGACTTGATGAATGACTGGAAGTGAGACTGGCTTCTCGATCGCATCCGGCCATTGGACGCAGGACGCGAAACCCCAACAACGGCCGATACACAAAAAATTGTAAGATGAGGCTTTCCCCGTTTCACGATTTCTGTTTACAATCGAATCTACCTTTGGGAGTGGGCTTTGGCATGTAGCCGGCCCCGCCTTCGGGAAGGATTCGAGACTCATGTTGCACTTTTCGTGCGATCTTTGCGGCCGCCATCTGAGCGACCAACGCTTCGTTATCAAACTTGAGGTCTTCCCGGCTTTCGATCCGGAAGAAATCTCCGAAGACGATCTCGATGTCGACCATCTGCAGGAAGTCTCCGAGTCACTTCAGGAAGCAGAAGCAACCGGTCAATTTCCAGTCGTTGAGTGTGGCCCGAAAGAGTTTCGCTTCGATCTCTGTGAGACCTGTCACGGCTCATACGTGAAAGACCCGCTCGGTCGAAACGGCCTGCGGCGACTCAATTTCAGCGAAAATTGAGTCACGAACCGAACGCCCTCACGGGAATGACGGCCCGACCCGCCCAATTCAGAGTTTCGAGCGGAACTCAATCCCTATGGCGATTTCGATCCGGCGCTGGCTTCGATCAGGATTTCTACGGAGACGCCCCGGTTGGTTGTTCGTCGTCATTGCGCTGCTCTTGCTGGTGCGCGCATTCCGTGACGAAAAGACGCCGTCCGAATTCGACTACGAATCGTCTCAGGCTTACCGCGTCGCCCGCGTCATCGATGGCGACACCCTGCTACTCGAAGGCGGACACCGTGTGCGACTTATCGGCGTCGACACACCAGAAACAAAACACCCGCAACGTCCCGCTGAGCCACTGGGGCCGGAAGCCACGAAATTCGTTCGCCAACAGATCGGGGGTAAGACCGTCACGTTGCAATTCGACCGTGAACGTCGCGATCGATATCGGCGTATTCTGGCTTTCGTGTACGTCGACGGCCGCCTACTCAATGAAGAGTTGATCCGCGAAGGTTACGGTCGTGCCATGCTCAATTACCCATACAGTCGGCAGATGAAGCGGCGTTTCGCCGAAGCGGAACGGCAGGCACGCGAAGCCAAACGCGGAATTTGGGGGCTCACTCCAGAGTTCAATCGGTGAGTTTGAGCACCAGCAAAGTACGATCGTCGTCTGTCACGCCGCCGGTGTGCGAATCGACTTCTGCCATAATCGTCCGCAAAATGTCATCGGCCGTGCCACTTACGCAGCCGTCGAGAGCATCCACGATTCCGTCGGAACGAAACAGTTGCCGACGCTGGCTCATCGCCTCACTGATTCCATCGGTGAACATCACCAAAACGTCAGCAGGTCGAAGTTGGATGGCCGATTGCTCGTAGGTGGCGTCTGCCGTAACTCCCAAGAGTAAGCCGTGCGAATTGAATGTAGAGATTTGGCCTTGACTGGCAAGCAGCGGTGTCGGATGCCCCGCGTTCGTGTACGTGAATTTCTTCTCGACCTTGTCGAATACTCCGAACAACAAACTCATGAATTGATGTGGGGGCGTGATGCAATACAACGCCCGATTGATCTGCTCAACCACTTGATCGGTTCGGCCGAGGTCTTCACTCTCGTCGACCGTCAATGACCGAATCGCACCGCGCACTGCCGACATAATCAAGGCGGCCGGCACGCTGTCGCCGGATGCATCACCGATTGCCACGACAATTCGTCGATCGTCGATCGGAATCAACTCGCAGAGATCTCCTCCCACCTCGCCGCGACTGAGGCATATCGCGGCGGCTTCAAAACCGATGTTCGCCGGGACATGGCCGACAATATTCTGCTGCTGACTTTGCGACGCCACCTCCAACTCTTTTTGTAAGCGATGACCGGCTGCGTTTTCTCGCAACATCACCGCGCGCTCGAGCACACCGGCTAATTGGGCGGCGATCGATTCCAGAACGTGGTATTCCCGCTGATGTGGTGTGCGGCTACGACGATCGAACGTCCAGAGAGTTCCAATCGGCCCTCGATCCGATGCAACCGCCACGCACAGGCCTGTCGTGATGTCCGCCGGTAGCCAAAGTTCCGCGTCATCTCCGTCGCACTGTCGCAACAGACATCGGTTCTCCATCAAGGCGCGGAGATCGGGAGGATTGTCAACCAGCTCACGTTGCCGAGAGGGAATCTCCGCTGCGGCCGCTCCATGAATTGCGCGCAGTTCAATCGCGTTGCTTTCCGGATCGAGCAGGAAGAACGCGGATGATCGAAATTCCGTCAGTTCCACGCAGGCCCGCATGAGTTGCTTGAGTGATCCCGACAAATCGTTGTCATTGGGAAGCGAACGACCGATGGCCACCAAGGTCGATACGTCGCGCGTCCGCGACTCCAGCGCTTGATCGGCTGCACTCAGACGCCCCACAAGTTCAGCCACAATTTCGGCCAACGCACTGACCGGAAGAAACGACCGACTAAGAACGTCGTCTTCCGGCAAATCAATGTGCAAGAAACCAAGGCAAAAATCGCCGTCGTTGATCTCAGCATGCCAGCAACACTCTGGATCATCCTGAAACGTCGCCTCCCCCAACACTCCACCCGACGAATCTCGGGACGTGTAGCGCAGCGACCACCCTGTCGCATCGGAGAATTGCCGACAAATGCCAGCGATCCATTGGTTTGTGGGAGGAGCAACAATCTGCATGCGGACAGCACATCCGACGCCGACATGAGGCGGGAAACTTGAGGACGATGCGGTCTTCCGAGCGATTCGGACTACCAGATATCGAGAGACATCTACCGACAGACACCTATCGACGGACATCGGCCGTTCCCAGCCGGAGTTTCAGGAAGGGGCGGAATGAACCGGTTGCGTCGCTCATAGCGGATGTGACGACCCTCGACCAGATTGCCAGAGTCTCCTTGGCCACGCCCCATTCCGGCAGCCGGTTCGCCCCGACGTTCATATTCCCGAGCGAATGAAAATCTCGTCGCCGTCCTGGACGATGTACTCTTTGCCCTCGACATGATTCAGGCTGGCCGCCTTCAATTCGCGTTCCGATCCCAAACGGATCAGATCATCCGACGCCCAGATTTCCGCCCGCACGAAACCACGTGCCAAGTCGCTGTGAATGCTGTCAGCCGCTTCCAAAACGGTTGACCCCTTTCGCAACAACCAAGCGTGAACTTCTTTTTCGCCCGACGTGAAGAATGTGATCTGGTTCGTCACCTCGAACAGGGAACGCAGGAGGATTTTGCGGCTGGACTCGCCTAAGCCCATTTCGGCGGCGAATTCAGCGCGTTCTTCGTCGGGAAGGGCCTGGAGTTCAAGTTCCAACCCGAACGGGCCGTCCACCACACGATGTCCCTGCTCTTCGAG
>Ga0115002_10008594_pt1 | contig 11289 bp, 16 predicted proteins | sample ArcticOcean_MG_C_8_FD_89576 | JGI IMG/M metagenome (GOLD analysis project Ga0115002, IMG submission 89576) | Marine microbial communities from western Arctic Ocean - ArcticOcean_MG_CB11_86 | ecosystem: Environmental > Aquatic > Marine > Oceanic | place: Arctic Ocean: Canada Basin | collected... | reverse complement strand
AGCAGGGAGCTACGCCCGCGAGGCACTGCAAGGCATGGGCCTCTGGGAGCAATTGGAGAGCAAGCTCGTTTACGGATTGAACGTCAGGACGGCATTGCAGTACGTCAGCACCGACAACGCAGATGTGGCCATTGTGTATGCGACAGATGCTGCCAGCGACAATACTCTCCGCGTGTTGTGGGCGTTCCCACCCGAATCCCATTCGCTTATTCGTTATCCTGTAGCCGCGCTGAACACCGCCGATAACCCATCAGGCGCAGAGGCATTCCTGCCGTTCCTTCACTCTGAAGCGGCCAGCTTGGGGTTCAGAGAACAGGGTTTCACGCCCATAGACTCCCAGTAGCCACCCCCGTCCTACGCCTTGGCATATTCGAGCGTACCAGCTACCATTTGCATTAACCCAACCTAAGAGGTAGCACCAAGTTGCCAACGTTTGAAGAGTTCAGTGTCCTGTTTCTATCGCTGCGTGTGGCGGCGGTTGGCACGGCTATTGGCCTACCGCTTGGGCTTCTCATTGCCTGGACACTGGCCAAAACATCAGTACCAGGGAAGGTACTCCTAGACACCCTGGTATCGTTTCCGCTGGTGCTTCCCCCGGTAGTAACCGGCTACGCGCTGCTGCTGCTGCTGGGTCGCAATGGCCCTCTAGGCGGACTGCAAAACGACCTTGGAATTGAAATTCTGTTCACCTGGTTTGCTGCGGCCCTTGCGGCGGGGCTGGTCTCTCTGCCGCTGATGGTGCGGTCTATGGAAGTAGCCATGGCGGGCGTTGACCCTCGACTTGAGCTTGCAGCGCGGAGCCTCGGCGCAAGCCGGTGGAAGGTGTTCACCACCGTCACGGTCCCTCTGGCGTTTCGAGGCATCCTGGCAGGAGTGGTTCTGGCCTTCGCGCGAGGCATGGGCGAGTTTGGCGCGACGATTATTGTGGCGGGGAACATCCCGGGCCATACCCAGACGCTGCCCTTGGCCATATTCACGAACTTACAAGTGGGGAACGACGATGCGGCGGTACGGTTCATCGTCTTCTCGTTGGCGGTGGCCCTGGCGGCGTTGCTGGCCCACCGATGGATGCTGAAACGGGCGGTGATCTAGCTATGGGTGAAGCGTTCCTCAACCTACAGTTCCGTAAGAGTTATCCTGACTTCACGTTGGAGCTAGACGTAGCACTGTCTGCGGGAATCACTGCCATCTTCGGGCCCTCCGGCAGCGGCAAGAGCACCACTCTCAACTGCATTGCAGGTATCACAAAGCCGGACTCCGGGAGCGTGGAGCTTTGGAGTAGGCCGTTGTTCTCGTCGCACAACCGGTTCCGAAGCATCAACCGGCCACCAGAGAAACGCAGGGTAGGGTATGTTTTCCAGGACGGATTACTCTTTCCTCATCTGCGGGTGAGAGAGAACATCCTGTACGGGTATAACCAGACGCCAAAGAACCGCCGGCACCTACACCCCAACCATCTTGTAGAGATGTTGGAGCTTGAGCCGTTGCTCCAAAGAATGCCTAACACCCTTTCTGGCGGAGAGCGTCAACGGGTGGCCCTGGCACGCGCCATGGCGGCATCACCGGAAGTATTGTTGCTGGATGAGCCGCTGGCGTCTCTGGACATGCCCTTCAGGGGTAGGATTCTCCGACATCTAAAATCCATTCACAAAGAAACCGGCATCCCCATGGTCTACGTCTCCCACACCCTTTCCGAGGTGCTGGTTCTCGCCGAGCAAGCCCTGGTGCTATCCCAGGGGAAGCAAGTGGCATTGGATACGCCTCACAAGGTATTGCACCAAAGTCCGGTTCTCCACCTGGTGGATCCAACCCACCTGGAGACCCTGCTGGAAGGGAAAGTGGTGGCCCACCACCCTGTAAGCGGCACCACAGAGGCGAAATTTGACGGTTTCACGCTGTGGCTTCCAATGGTTGACCGCAGTGAGGGTGATAACATCACGGTGTCTGTAGCCGCATCCGATGTGATGGTGGCGGATGAGGCTCCTACGGGACTGAGTGCACGCAACGTGCTCAAGGCAACGGTATCCGCACTGGACCGAGTTGGAGAAGTGATGCTTGTCACCGCTGAGGCTGGCTCGCCAATTTTGGTTGAGGTAACACCGGAGGCCGCATCATCACTGGAGCTTCAGCCGGGGTCAGAAGTGTACCTAGTGTTAAAAGCTAGCAGCATCATTGTGTTAGGGTAGGCATATGAGTACAGCACATACAGAGTCACCACAGATATCCACAAGGCCTGCACAAGAGGCTGACATTGCGCCCCTGGTGGGATCCCTTACCCCAGGAGTGAGCGCTGAGCAAATGCGGGATCGATGGGAAGAACACACATCAGGAATCAGGCGGATACTCGTAGCGGAAATTGACGGAAACCTGGTCGGCACCATCAGCATTGGGGAGACACGACACTACAAAACGGATTCGCTGCGGGCCTTGAGCTTGGACGTGGGGGTTGCTTACCGTAGACAAGGTGTTGGCGCAGCACTTATTGCCTATGCCGAATCAGAAGCTATCCGACTCAAGTTCAAATCTATTCACCATGAAGTAGGAACCACTAACGATGATGCGGTACGGTTGTATGAGGCCCAGGGCTACAAACACATCAATAAGACCGTGCAGAACCAGTGGTGGGTGTTCCAGGGGGACGGCAGTCGCAACATGGAAGAAGAGACCTCATGGGTCATGACGAAACCTCTTGAGTTACTAGACGCTTAATTCCCAGTCCTTCTCCCCGCTACGCCCTCAGTGAACAGGTAAAGCGTAAGGCCAAAGGCCAAGAGCAGGACACCGGCAACGTCCATGATGTACGCAAGCTGGGGCGCATCGTCAGACTTCACCCCAATAATGATGCCGCAACCCAGCAACGCGGCACCTACCGCCAGCAGGCCATAGGGAGCCCACTTGAGCAAGTGAAGCACCCGACTAGCCAAGCCCCGCTAGGACATCCTCAAGCTCCCCGGAAATACAGGTGAAGATGGGCGTGTCGCGCTCAGTGAAGGGCCTTGCTTCAGATTCCCGCAGTTCCATCAGCAGCTCCAAGAACTCATCAATGCTAGAGACATCGAAAGCCACAACGTGCTCCTGATCGTCAATGCCAAACGAGTAGCTGGTGTTGTTCCGCACTCCTGGGTACTTATGCCCCACCTCAAAGTGCTTATTCATCATCCGCTGCCGCTCTTCCAATGGAAGCTGGTACCAATCCGCAGTCTTCACAAAGGGATACACCACCAAGTAGGGGTGGTCAGGGCTCTGGGGGCGAATCACCTTCTGCCTACCCTCCTGGTCGGCGTGGATATGATCGTCAACGTAGGGAGACGGGCGTGAGAGAGACAAATACGAGTAAGCAGTTTTGAGGTACTTGCCAAGGCCGGTGGAGTTCACCGCAGCGGAAAATTCCTGCATCTCTTCCAACGTCCAACCCAGCAGCCAGAGGAGGAAATCCACTTCCGCACGCAGGCCTACCAGTGAATACGGGCGCACTTCTATCCTACCTGAGAACTTGGCAACCGCGGCGTCAAATTCTTCGCGATGGGCTTGACGCTCAGCATCAGGCAGGCGACGCCAAAGCGGGTCTACCTGATAGAAGTTGTACTTGACCACCTGTCGAACCGTCTCCGCCTTTGATTCAGGCTTTGTCTTTGGCATAGCTGCCTCCCGGCCATATGATGTGCAGGCACATTTAAGATGTTGCCAATACATTATAGCTTTTCACGATCACCTGATGCATGGGCCTCCATCCCCAACTTAACTAGCTACCGCCAGGTCCCACCCGTGGATGAGTGAGTCCATGAAAAGCTGCTTGGTATAATCATTGCCGGAGTAATCACCAAAGGAGAGGTGACACACAGCCTCCATTGCTCCTGGAGCTTGTGCAGCCTCTGAAACGTCGACTTTCGGAAGCTTCCGTTACGTTGGGCTGATTAGTTTTCTCCAGCACACGAATGGCCTCTTTATTCAATGCAGAAGTGGTAAACAGCTACAGAAACATAGCACAAAGTATGTCATTGGTGTAGATGAAAAATTGGAGAACAGAGGGTTGTTAGCGGTTAAATCGCTTGCGGAATTTATCCCACATAGAAGGCCCGCTCGGGCTCTCATCATATTCCACAAGCTTGCCCCGCCAATGGGGTTTAGAGGCGGCTTTGTCTGCGCGTGCAAAGAAGAGAGCGTACCCGGCAATGGCCAATATCAACCCTGCCCAGAAGAACACCATCTGCCAGGTGCCGTTAGAGACGAGGGCAAAGGTGAGAAGCAGCAGCACGCTGAAGACGATTAACCTACCAGACGTAATGGAGCTCTTCCACCCTGAAGAGGGGACACGGGGGGACCTAGAGGGTTCTTTGGGTGCCTTTTCAGTGTCGCTTGGCGGAGGAAGATTCTCCGTCTGTTCCAGGATTTTTTCAATTTCCAGCTGAAATCGCTCGGGCATCGTCCACCCCCGGACTTTCCGTCTACTATGCGTTCCCGCATCCCTGGTAACAGCTAAAAATAAGCAATCGCCACAATTACAGAAGACTATTGAAGCTCTCGCTTCGGTACGTCATAGTCGCCACCCGCCACGGACAACAACTACTCTTAAAGAGGATGCTACCGACTCTACGCAGGGGTTGTCAAGATTGTGCAGAATCTATCAAATACCAGCAATGCATTGGGAGCGGTCTTGCGGTACCATAACATTCGAAACATCTAATACCCAAACGGGGCACAACTATGGAAGCCACAGAACAAAGCGCGTTTCTCCGTCGTGTCTACCCTCTTGACCCTCGAGAGGTGACTGAAGAGGAGTTGGCCGTCATATTCGCCATGACCTCACGCAGGCCAGAGGCGTTTGATGCCATCAAGGAGATGGTGACGGCAGAGAAGGCCGCAGACTTCCACGAGCGTTGGGTACTGGGTTACGGCCACGCCTCTGTGGCAGAGCATGCCATCATTCACATGGCAGTAGAAAACGTATCGCGGTTGGCCTGCGATACGTTAGAGGACAACCGCCTTGGTTCCTACACAGAGAAGTCATCACGCTATCAACTGTTGGAGCGTAACGCCTTCTACACCCCTCAGGAACTGGACGACGCGCCTGACGCCAAAGCCGTGTACGTTGCGGCATGTCAGACGATGTTTGATGTCTATCAACGGCTAGTAGAAGGCACCATGGCCTACCTGGCCACAATCCACCTACAAGGTGAGTCCGAACGTGACGGTTCCTACAAACTGCGCCTACGCCGAGAAGCAACGGACTCATGTCGGTTCGTGCTCCCTGCATCTGCCCTGACCAACGTTGGTGTGACCATGAACACAAGAACGCTGGAACATGCGGTGCGCAAACTCCTTTCATCTGCCCTCCAGGAAGAACGGGAGTTGGGCGAGGAGATGAAGGAGCAAGCCAAGACTGTTACCCCAACCCTTGTCCGCCATGCGGAACCCAACGATTACATAGCATTAAGCAGGTCGGCACTGGAAGAGCAGACGGCATCCCTGCTACCAGAGTCGCCAACGGCAGACCCGGGTCCCCGTTCCGTGAGCACACGGCTGGTGGACTACGATGTTGATGCCCAGACTCGGCTAGTGGCAGCGCTCCTGTATCGCAACGCCCATGAGCCATATGACGATGTTTGGAAGCACGCACAAACCCTCTCCGATGAACAGCAAGAAGGGGTCATCACGGCGGCCCTGGGAGCCCTAGGGCCCCATGATTCCACAGTGCGAGAGTTGGAGCAGGTGGAATACACCTTTGAGTATCTGATGGACTACGGCGCATATCGGGAGTTCAAGCGACACCGGATGCAGTCATACCTCCCACAGCCCTTGACGGTAATTGAGGGATACGTGGAGCCGGAACTCATCGTTGCAAGCGGATTATCAGATACCTACCGCGAGGCTATGGACGCCTCTGCCGGCGCATACACACAACTTGCAGCCATATCGCCGCGCGTGGCCGAGTACGCGGTGACGCACGCTCACCTACGTCGCGTGGTGACGCGCATGAACCTACGAGAGTGCTATCACTTCTTCAAGCTCCGCGTTCAGCCAGAAGCCCACTTCACAATCAGAGACGCATCCCAGCAGGCCATGGACGTCGTTCGGGGCGTCCACCCCCTGCTTATGAAGTTCATCAACCTCCGGCAGAGCTAAGTCAATTTCGGGGGTTATATGCGCTTTCCTCCCCTCCATGAAGCCAAATTCCTCACACGACTCAACCGTTTCGCCGCGTTGGTGCTACTGGACGGCAAAGAGGTCATGGTGCATGTAGCCAATTCCGGTCGAATGCGGGAGCTGCTTGAGCCGGGGAACACCTGCTACCTGACCCACCAACCGGGCGATCACCGCAAAACAGCCTATGACCTCACCCTGTTAGCCATAGACCGTAATACCGGGAACGTTGTTGCAGAACAACAGGCTGGATACGCAGGTCACTCCCCATCAACCAGTGCCACACCGTCTCAACAGAAGGGTCCAGGGCAAACCTTGGTTTCTGCCGACTCCCGGGTGCCCAACACGCTGGTCTGGGAATCATGGTGTACCGACGCGCTACCGCACTTCTCCGGGTACACCAATGGCAGGCGTGAAGTCTCGTTCCATGACAGCAGGTTGGACATGATGCTGGAAGGGCCAGCGGGCCAATGCTACATCGAAATGAAATCGGTCACGCTGGTGGTAGACGGCATAGCGCGCTTCCCGGACGCACCCACAGAGCGAGGGCGAAAGCATGTTGGAACCCTGATGAAGGCAGTGGAAGAAGGGCATCGTGCTGCGGCCGTCTTCGTGATTCAGCGCGACGACGCCACAGGCCTTAGCCCCTATGACGCCAACGACCCTGCGTTTGGAGCTGCGCTACGGGAGGCGGTATCGGCAGGGGTGGAAGCATACGCATTCACCTGCGCGTTGACCCGGCAGGAGATTAGCATTGTCGGCGAAGTGCCTGTGCTCCTGTAGCATCCGTAGGGCATAATGAACCCATGACAGAGGACACGGCATCTCCCCTTATGTTGCCAACCAGCTCCGCAATCTCCACTAGGCTTCATGAACTAGCGCGTACGCAACGGATGGTCTTTTTCGCAGGACTACCGGGCGTTGGCAAGAGTCTCTTGATTCGAGAGCTAGCCCATATAGCCCACGGTCTTGGTAGGCGCGTGCACCTGCTGCAGTGGGACGTAGCGCGTCAGAGCTTTGTCTCTAGCGCCGTCTTAGCCAAATATCCAGACGCCGCTGGTGTCACCCATGCAGTCATCCGCAAAGCGATGGGGCTATGGTCGAGGAACGCCGTTGTTGCCTGGGACGCGTCCAACCCCGATGCCACCGACTTGCTCATTGGCGAAACGCCCCTCATCGGCAATCGCTTCATCGAGCTTGCGACGCCCATGAACGACGATGCCGAGGCCCTCTTATCTGCAAAGACCACCTGCTTTCTCGTTCCTCTGCCCTCTAGAGAAGTGCGTACTGCCATCGAGAAGGCTAGAGAATCAACTACTGTTAACCCAAAGCATGACCGTGAACGCGGCGACGCTCGACCAAACGTGATGCGCGCAATCTGGGAAGAGTTGAATCGCGCAGCGGCCCTTTTGGGAATGAGTAACTCAAACGACGCCAACTACAATCTCGACACATATAAGGGCGTTTATCTGAACGTGTTGAAACATCGACGATGCGAAGTCCTCCCGGTGGACATCGTCCTACCGCCGAGCAATCGCTCCGTCTACGATTTCCAGGTACTGTCCCAAGACCTGGCCCCAACCTCAGCCGAAGGGCAGGCATTCATTGAAAGGGTGGAGCAAACGTACCCGGATTTAGCGGTCTTAGAAGAAGAAATTGCCCACTGGTATGCGGTATGAGTGACAACACCGCCAGCGCTTTGATACCAGAGGTCTACACCAGGCTGCTGGCCGCCTACGGCCCTCAACACTGGTGGCCCGGCGCAACAAACCCTTTTGAGGTATGTGTCGGGGCTATCCTCACACAATCTACGGCGTGGACCAACGTAGAAAAGGCAATAGCGCAGTTGAAGGCCGCCATGGTCCTGTCCCTTGAAGGCATCCACCAAACGCCGGTAGAGGAACTGGCGGTGTTGGTACACTCGTCCGGCTACTTCAACGTGAAGGCACGTAAGCTCAAAGCGCTAGCGCAGCACGTCTACGACAACCACGGCGGCGACCTTGCTGCGATGCTGGTTCAACCGTGGGAGGCCCTGCGGACGGAGTTGCTTTCTGTGTACGGTATCGGCAAGGAGACTGCGGACGACATTGTTCTCTACGCAGCAAACGCGCCGAGTTTCGTCAATGACGCGTACACTCAGCGCATTGTGAATCGACTCGGCATCACGCCGGCGAAAGACGATTATGAGAGTCATCGCGCCATGTTTATGGGTGCGCTACCCGCTGACGTTCTGTGCTTCAACGAGTACCATGCACTGATAGTGAAGCTGGGCAAGGACGTCTGCAAGAAAACCTTGCCACGCTGCCAGGAGTGCCCGTTACAAGCAATATGTATTACAGGAAACAGGGGGCCAACGTGAAGTTCATCGCGTTACTTTTGGTTGCTTTTTTGTTCATTGCGGCGTGCGAAGAAAGTGGATCTAGCGGCAGCATCGGATCCCTTTCCGCTGTGCCATTAGATGTCCGAAAGACGGAGTTCACCAGTGTTCAATCAGCGATAGCACTTGCCATGATTGATAACAGCCTGCGCTAATTACCCCTGTTTCCACAGCTACAAACGATATGTCAGCGTTCCCGGATACCACGTGGTCTAATGGGCTGCGATTCACTGCACCTGACTCGGCTGGGCTGGTGCTCTTTAGCCATGACCTTGTGAAGAATGATGGTAAGCCCGGGACCACAGAGTACATGTCAGACCAATTCACTAGATGTAAATACCTAGCTGACGAAAGTGGATATGTCTCTTGGGTCGACATCAACGGAGACCCTACTGATGATGCAGAAACCGCAGACTGCACGTAGCCAAAAACTGCCGCTACCTAGCTCGTCCCTGGTTAACTACGGCTTGGTAAGACTTCGCAGCTATTGCAAACAGCCCGAAGCTATCGAAGCGGATGTTAGCCAACTTAATGCGATCATCGGGGTGGAGAGATAGCCGAAGGTCGTCCAGCGGGACACGGTTATCCAACCGCTGATAGTCGTAGAAGAACCGGCGGTTATCATGATCAACCTCTTCCACAATCCCTATCCCGGGTACCGATTTTGGGTAAAGCGCATAGCTGCCGGTGCAGTAGAGCAGCACATGGTCGCCCTCTGCGAGTGATGATGGCCAGCCAGAAGAAACGCCAAAATGGCCCTCCTCCACCGTCACATGGTCAGGCAAAGTAGGGTCACCAAAGACCGCCAGGTAGTAGCCAGGCTTGCGGCTCAAAGCGGTTTACCTAAAAGCATCAATTGAAAGGTACCCACTAGCCTCCTCGCCATAAAATCATCTATGCCCAATCCATCTCCCTGCCGTTCGTCCCTCCGCGGGCCCAGTATCCTATTGATAGCCGCTAGGAGCATAGGTCAGAGCTAGTCCTGCACAATTAAAGTATCGTCGCGATTACCCCACTCCGCAAAGGATCCATCGTAATTCCGTACCTGATCATAGCCCATCAGCTTCAGGGTCAGCAGTCCGTGCGCCGCACGGATACCACCCTGTCAGTACGTAATGACCTCTCTGTCAGGCGTCACTCCCGCAGCATCCAGCAAAGCACGTAGCGCTTCCGCAGACTTCCACGTCCTGTTCGGCTCCAAGTTCATGAAGTTTGTCCATTCCAGATGCACTGCGCCCGGGATGTGACCGCTCCGCTTGTTTCCCCTGGTGGTCTCGCCCGTCCATTCTCCCTCAGAGCGCAGGTCCATGTAGAGCACCTTGGAGTTTTCTACATGAGCCTTACCATAATCAAGGGGGCACAGGAGGCTTTCGTTTGCCACCGGGCTGAAAGCTGCCGCCGAAACCTTTGGTACCTCTCGGGAAACCGGCCTACCCTCATGGAACCACTTCTCCCAGCCGCCGTTCAACACCTTTGCGTTGGTGTGGCCGTAGTAGTTCAACGTCCACCACATCCGTGAGGCAGGGACGCCGCCAGCAGTGTCATACGTGACAACCATCGTATCGGGGCCAACGCCCAAATCGCCCATAAGCTTTGCAAACTGATCCGGCGGCATCACATGCATAGTGTCATCAGCGTCCTTGATGTTTGGGTTTACTCGAAGCCCTACGGCGTTGCGGATGTGCGCCTTCTGGTACAGATCGAATGTCGCGCAGTCGATTACCCGAACGTTGGGGTCATCCAAATGGGCTTCAAGCCAATCGGCTTCGGCAAGGAGTTCGGGCCGAGCATAGCCGGCAGATGCCTGGGTCATAAGTAACCTCCCTAGTGGAATGGGCTCCAGTATACCCCACGGTCCAACGATTAATGCGCTATCATGAAAGCAGAAAGTACCATAGGCCTATTAGAAACTCCAGGAGGGTTCATGCTCTACGATTTTCACACCCACACGTTCCTCAGCGATGGTGTCCTGTCTCCCGTTGAGCTCATCCGCAGGGCAGTGGCCAATGGCTACACGGCCATTGCGGTCACAGACCACGCAGGGATTGGCGACCAGGAGCGTGTGCTCGACATTCTGGTCAAGGAATGCGAAATGGCTTCGGCGGAGATGGGTATCATGGCGTTCCCCGGCGTGGAGCTAACTCACGTGCCACCCAAGCGCATTGCCGAGGCCGCACGGAAAGCCAAGTCTCTTGGCGCAAAGATTGTCCTTGTGCATGGAGAAACCATCAAGGAGCCGGTAGCATTGGGGACGAATCAAGCAGCTTTAGAGTCTCCAGACGTGGATATCCTGGTTCATCCAGGGATGTTGACTGAGGCAGAAGCAGAGTTGGCCAAGAAGGCTGGAATCTACCTTGAGCTGACAGCACGTGCAGGCCATAGTCTCACCAACGGCCATGTAGCCCACACAGCCTTAGCCGTTGGCGCCAACCTGGTGGTTGACTCTGACGGGCATGCACCGGGGGACTTGCTCACAGAGGAGTTAGCCCGACAAGTGGCAATTGGGGCGGGACTCTCTCTGGACGTGATAGACAAAGTGCTCCATACCAACCCGCAAGCGATAATCGCAAACATGGCGAATTAGCATAGAGCACTTATTGCGTCCGTTCCTGAACGAGAACTAGATTGTTAAGCCTTGCCGATGCGGAAAATCTTAGTGCCGCACGTGGGGCATACGCCTTGGTTGGCTGGACGACCGTTCTTCAACGTTACGGGCTGTGCGTCCTTGATTTCCTTCTTGACTCTGCACTTAAAGCAATAACCTTCGATGT
>Ga0115002_10008593_pt1 | contig 11289 bp, 9 predicted proteins | sample ArcticOcean_MG_C_8_FD_89576 | JGI IMG/M metagenome (GOLD analysis project Ga0115002, IMG submission 89576) | Marine microbial communities from western Arctic Ocean - ArcticOcean_MG_CB11_86 | ecosystem: Environmental > Aquatic > Marine > Oceanic | place: Arctic Ocean: Canada Basin | collected... | reverse complement strand
TGTCGAGGCAGTGGCCAGTGTTTGTTTCACAAACACGACCGACATTCTCTAGCGTTTTTTACCAACACAATCGCTGTTAAATTATCTTTTACATTAATGTTGTGACACCATTGTGACAAGAATTCTTTACCTAGGTTTAGCTTGGTTTAGAAACCTCTCTTTGTAAAGGGGCACCCCAAAAAAATACTCTCGCACTATATTAATTTAAGTGACTCAAAAAATTTTAGTAACTTTCTAGACCTTTATAAGCTTTGCATCTTTACACCCTTGCAAGAAAGAAGGCTCAGCATGACCTGTGCCCCTTTATGATCTCTTTGTTGGTTTAATAATTCTATTTATTTATAAGAAAATTAAAAAGATAAAGCGATTATCTTAATACTAATTTAATCTTTCTATAATTTTTATTCAATTACTTTTAACAAAAAAATCGAGCTCACTATATTCCTTAGATTTATTAGTCAAAAACATTTTTACTCTTTAACTGCCCCTCCAGTTAATCCAGCAATGATATATTTTTGTAAAATTAAAAAAAACACAACAGCTGGAATTAAGGTCAAAGAAACATATGCTAATATTTTAGACCAGTCTGTAAAGTATTCTCCTCTAAAAACCATAATACCCATAGGCCATGAATAAAGTGATTCGTTATTTATCATTATGAGCGGTAAAAGATAATTATTCCAACTTCCTGTTAAAGTTATGACACTAACTGTTGCTAAAATAGGAGTTGATAAAGGTAAAGTAAACCTAAAATAAAATTGGGTATAACTGCAACCATCAACAAAGGCAGCGTCAAAAATCTCATTTGGCATTTGCTTAAAGAAACCTCTAAATAAAATAATAGCAAACCCTAGGCCAAAGGCTATTTGGGGTAAAATTACTGCCCAACTTGTCCCCAATAATCCAAAATCTCTAACCCTAAGGAATAAGGGTAAAATAGCAGTAGCAAAAGGAAAAAGAAGACCTAAAAGAAAATAATTATAAAGAAATTTATTGCCTGCAAATTTAACATGAGCAAAAACAAATGCAGTCATAGATGAAAACAATAAAACAAAAAAAGTTGTTCCTACGGCATAAATAACTGAATTCCATAAATATAACCAAAATTTATTATTTATAAGAATAGAAATATAATTATCAAAATTCCATTCAGTCGGCAATCCGAGAGCATTTGTACGCAATTCTCCTACCGTTTTAAATCCACCTAATATAGATACATACAAAGGAATAAAAATGGTTGCAGCCATTAAAAATAAAAACAAATACATGTAGTATGTTCGCATACTAGTTTTCATCAATCATCCTTCATTAAGGTTTTCTGATAAGTTATAGCTATCAAAAAACAAATTAAAAATATAACAACGCCAACGGCACTTCCAAATCCATATTTCATTCTCATAACACCAAAATAATATAAATATGTTACCATTGAATGCGTAACATTTGAAGGACCTCCTCCAGTTAAAGGCATAATGATATCAAATAATTGCAGTGAACCTAATATAGAAATAAATACCGAAAGACGTATTGTGGGAAGCAGTATTGGAATTTTAATTCGCCATGCAGTTGTAAATGGACCTGCTCCATCAACTTTAGCGGCCTCTAGCACTTCTTTGGAAATGGCTTGAAGACCTGCTATATAAATCATCATGTGAATACCAAAATATTTCCAAAAAATAACTATCAGTATAGCTATCAATGCCAGATCTTTATCGCCCAACATGAAAGGGGGGTTCATTCCTAAAAATCCCCAAATTGAAGCAACTAAACCATAGTTGCCATCATAGATATAAGCCCATATCAAACCTGTTACAATTTCAGCTAAGATATAAGGAAGGAAAAAAATTGTTCGAAAAAATGTAGCGCCTTTTATTTTATCAGCAATCATTAATGCAACTAATAAGGCGAAGGGTAGTTGAACAAATAAAGATAAGGCGATAATATAAAAATTATTTTTTAAAGACATTATGAACACTCTATTTTTGAATAAGTAAGAATAATTTTTAAATCCTACAAATTTTTCTGGATCGCCGTAACCATTCCATCTAAAAAAACTATAATAAGCAGCTTCACCAATTGGCAAAACTACAAACAGTGTAAATACAGTTAAGGCAGGAATTAAAAAAATTACAAGAGTGGAATATTTACTTAATAATGCATCAAATTTTGGAGATTTCATTAAAATAAAAAAATGGAGGCTTTAATAAAAAGCCTCCATTAAAAAAATATTTACTGATTAAATTCCCAAGCTTCTTGCACTTGAGCAGTTGCTTCTTCTGGCGAAATAATACCAGCCGCTAAATCAGTTGAAACATCATTAACAACTCTTCCAATATCAGCGCCTAAAAATTGATCATAAAAAATTTGATGATATTGTGAATTAGCAATATTTCCTGCTACTTGCTGCAAGAAAGGATTTTTAATTGAAGTATCGGCACCTTTAACGATAGGGATATAGGCGCCTATTGCTGCATCTGCAGATTGATTTTGCAATGATACATAATGCATAATGAGTTCTACTGCTTCATCTGAAGCAGAACTAGAGAATAACCATCCATTAATTCCACCCAAAGTATCACCAGCGTCACCTAAGCCGCCCTTAGTTGCAGGCATATTAAACATTCCCATATTATTATCATCTAATCCATTGCCGCTAGCACTGTTTGCTGCTTGTGATCCATACATCCAGTTACCCATCAATTCCATTGCACATTTGCCATCACCAAACATACCAGCTGCATCGGGCCAAGTAGCTGCTAAATATCCATCTTGAAAAGGATCAAGATTAACAAGTTCTAACATCTGTTCACCAGATTTGATATATTCAGGTCTTCCCCATCCACCATTATTTAGTGAATCTAAAAATAGATCTTGTCCACCATTTCTAATATGTAAGTGCGTCCAAATAAAGTGAACAGGCCACTTATCTTTTCCACCTAAACAAATTGGAGTGATTCCTTTTTCTTTAATTTGTTTAACTGCATCTAATAAATCGTCCCACATAACTATTTTACTGACATCAACACCAGCTTGATTTATTAAATCTTTATTATACCACCAAGCAACTTGAGATACCTGCAAAGGTAAGCCGACTCTTTGATTTTCAAAAGTGAAAGCATCTGCTGCTGCTGCACTTATTGAATTTAGGTACTCATTAGAAACGACACCGGATACATCTCTTAAGAATCCAGCTCTTGCTTGATCATACATTACACCACCACCCCAACTATAAAAAATATCTGGTCGGTCATTCGATTGAAGCATAGTTGGGAGCTTTGCCTTAAAAGACTCATTTTCTAAGTATTGTAATTCAACAGTGTTCCCTGTCTTTGTTTCATATTCATCAACTGCCTTTAATATTGTACGTAATTCTTTTGCATTATCAGCGTATAGATGAAGCCACTTAATTGTCACTGCATTTGCTGAGCTAAATAAAGACAAAACAAAAACAGAAAAAAATATTTTTACAAATAATTTCATTGTTATCCTCCCATTTTAAATTAATTATCTTACGTTACGTCAATAAACACTTTAATGGAAGAATAATAACTTCAAATAATTAATCTCTTAAATAGTAGTCTATAAGTAATAAAAACTGTCTTTTTCTTATATCGAGAACCTACTGTATTAAACAATAACTTAAAAGTAAATCTCACCAGAGATAGAAATATTTACATAGTCTGACTAAAAGAAGAAAAAAATTTTAGTAAAAGAGCAAACTATAAGTTCATACCTTTAAAATATAATAAAAATACTTATAAAGTGCCTAGTTATTTACACGATCATTTTAATTTTTCCCATGATAGGGAATTATTTAAGGTGTTGATTTATCAGCTGTATTAATTTTGTAGACGCTAGTTTAGAAGCTTCGTGATCACGCCCATATTTAACACCCCATTTTTCACATTCCTTTGCATATTCTTTATAAAATTTGTCACTACTTACATTCCAATCAAGATAATTATCTAATTCTATTCTCATATCATTGAGTCTCCATGACCTTGTATAATCTTTTGCAATCCAAAAATTACATTTATCCGTTACATACCACTGTCTAGGCTCAAATTGTGGTTCTGAATCCCAATAAGGGTCATCAAAATTATGATATGCATTAGGAAAAACATCAATAGACATATCAAAACCAAGCTTATTAAAAGTAGTCACCATATTTTGGCAATGTATTGGTGGAACAGAGTCTTTTTCACCAATAAAAAAATGAAGCTTATTTTTAGAATAGTTAGGATCGTCAAAATAACGACAATAAGGGTAATAAGGCACTCTTAAAACAAAATCACTTTCATCACCCACGATAGATTTTCTAATTATATCTAAACCTGTCCAAAGAGCTACTTGTCCACCCCAACTAAATCCTGTAATCCCAATTTTATCTGGATCAACTTTTGGATGTTCCTGTAAAAATATTAAAGCATACAGTGCATCAGCAGCTCCCATCCAGGGAGTTAAGATATTGAAATTTCCAGCACCAATTGGATTAAATCTACTTAGTCCTCTTGATTTGCAGTTATCAAGTTCTAGTGTAGCAACACCTTCTTTTTTTATATCTACACCATAGGTAAAATTCCTCATATTGTAATCGCAACCTGAATTCACGATCATAATCATAACTGGATATTTATCTTTATCTCCGTCAGGAAAAGTTAACAATCCTGGTATCGTAAATTTCTCATCATTCTCTACACCATCAATATAATCTAAAAGATTCTTTGGGGCGTAAGATTCAAAAGATATTTCTTCAGTTCTGTGAAGTGTAGCCTTGCAATCATTCCCACTTTTTACTTGTATTGTGTTATTACTAATTAATTTACCTTTCCACTTATCTGTATCATTCCAAGGAGTTTCATCTTTAACTGTGAAAGAATTTTTTTTAAATTTAAATGATTGTATTTTGCTAGTTCTACCTCCATGATCAATCCATCTATCATTCTTAAATTTTTTTTTGCCATCTTCTTCTAAAATTGTAAAATTCATTGCGGCAGAGAATTTTCCATTACCGAGTTTGTATTCATCACCTCCCCAATAATCTTTATCCCATTTACAAATAGTAATTCCGCGCCATCTTCCATCTATAGTTGCATCGGGATCAAGAGATTTTGAGAAAACATTTTTTGAGTAAGAAATAGTAATTAGTATAATGGATATTAACAAATAATAGAAAATTTTTTTCATAAAAAAACATAACACTAATACAATCAGAAGTAGATCAAATAAGTATGAAAAGCAGGTGAAATTGAATCTAAATGAGAAGTAAAGACAATTTAGAGAGAATCAAAAGTCTAGGGTTTTAAAGGAATGATTCATTAACTTCTACTTCTTACACAGATCTCTCCCATAGAAAAAATATTTGTCAAAGTATTGTCAAAATGAAGTTGTAGAATTAGTCATTAAATAATAAAGTGTCTGAGACATCGCGGAAAAAAAAATAAGAAAACCTTTCCTTCTATGGTGAGTGCGACAGGATTCGAACCTGTGACCCCTGCCTTGTGGAGGCGGTGACCAGTGTTTGTTTCACAAAATGATCTGCACAGTCTTTAGAATTAGAATTTTAATTTACCTTCTAACCTTCTAATTAGATAAGAGATTATAACAATTAAAAGCAAGTATTCTAAAACTAAGAAGGAGTATATTTCTAAAGGCCTATATACAGTTCCAACTAATTTATCACCTACAGCATTGGATATAGAGTTGATAGATATGGCTTTAGAGAATGGATCTAAAATTACATATTGTCTGAAACCAATTAAATTTTCTTCATAGCTTAACAGTGTTGTGACACCATTGTGACAATGAATATCTAGTATTCATAATTATTTTATTAAAATTAATTTTTTCTGATAATATAAATCATAGTTTAATTAAATAAAAAAAAGGTTAAAAATTATGAGTTCTATAGAGGTAAAAAGTTTTAATAATCCCGATGAAGTAAATACTAAATTTAACAATGCTAAAATGGAATCTGTTAATGTTGGTGGAGAAAGAGTAATAAGAATTACTTTGCACCCTGGTTGGAAATGGTCTAGCGATGTAAAACCAGTTGTTCAAACTGAAAGTTGTCAAACTAAACATCTGGGCATAATAACATCGGGTACTGTTTGTTGTAAACACGATGATGGCACAGAAGTAACATACACAAAAGGAGATGCCTATTCAATTGATCCTGGTCATGATGCCTGGGTTGTAGGTGATGAGACTGCAGAAGTAATAGAGTTTCATGGAAAATGGGAGGAATAAACCGATCTCCATAATTAGCTATGAAGATTATTCTTAATTAATATTCAAAGGTGGTAACTGACTTAATTTCTGTTAAGTTTTTATTTACACTTTCGTTATGACTTGATTGTAATAGGGGAAAAAAAGGGCCGGAAAATGTTGGGTGTGACAGGATTCGAACCTGTGACCCCTACCGTGTCGAGGCAGTGGCCAGTGTTTGTTTCACAAATACGACCAAAATTATAAAAAAGTTTAATTATCATGCCAACAACGATGCAATACCACAACTAATAAAAGGCGTTTATTCGTATTTCTTGCAATCTAATATAAATCAACTAACATTAAATATCTTTTTGGAAAAAGATACAAATTATAAGATTTGCAGAGTAACTATTAAAAAAAAAGGAGAGATATTATGTCTGAAAAATTTAGCGGTGGTTGTGAACATATAATTACTCGTTCTTCAAGTGATCCAATTGATAATCACACTTGTCATTGTTCTGTTTGCAAGCGAGTAACTAAACAACCTACAACTCATGTTGCTTTTTTTAATCATGGAGAATTAGAGGTTGAGAATTCAGATAAGATGAATAAACAACCTTTTAATGATCAAAATCCTGATGGACCTTTGGAGTTGTGTACTTGTTCAGAGTGTGGGACACCTATAATGTTGGATGATAAGCTAGGTCGGATTAGAGGGATAGTGCCAAACATTATGGGATATGATGAGGGGTTTCCAGCACCCACATACCATGCCTTTTATGATCCAACTACTGGTATTCCAAGGCCTGATGATGGAAGAGAAGTTTGCGAAGGACTTCGTTCGGAATTTGTTTGGCCTCCTGAAAAATAATTTTTATATACAAATGATAAGAAGGGAATTCTCCCTTCTTACATTATAAAACTAAGCATAGAAAATAACTTTACAGGAGTAATATCCAAATACCTGCACCCTATTTTTATGTAGCTGATATCAATGAACCTCCCCAGTACCTCAAAGTCTAAATAAATAAATTACATCTCCGCTATCCTCAGTAGCACATATTGAACATAGATTGGAATTATCAAAACTAAAAACTGCACAATGTAAATACCTATAGATTTACTTGCGCGAAAGGTTAAAAATAACGCAAAGAAAATTTCTATTAGGAAAAGAATATAGCCAAGAAAAAATAATCTTACTTTATTATTATGGTAATCCAAATGTGAAAGATTGCCCAAAGCAAATTGACTAATGCAACTACTTTATGATTAAGAATTATTTTTGCATTTAAATTCATATTTATCTTCTACATATTAATTCTTTAACAATTTTTCAATAAATGTGATAGAATTTATTCACACTAGGTTTAACTTGGTTTATAAACTTGCTTAGAAAGCATGTTTACGGTTAACCGTAACGAGGTTTCGAATCCCTCCTCTCTCTAAAAAAAGGATGCCTTTAAGAAATTTAATTGTTATTCTTATTATTTCTTAATTTTTGATAAGAGCTATTTGAGCCATCGTGAAACGTTCCAAACCACTCATCAAGAGGAATAATAATATCACCATAATTGCAATCAAAATATTTATGATGCAGATAATGTTGTAAATGATCAGCATGAATAATTTTTTCTTTATTTACTATAAATTTACCAAATCCTGAATGAGTTAGAGCAGGACCAATTGCGGCTCTAATTAAATGATAAAAAATATGAAATGGGTGAACGGGTATAATAAAAAAAATCAGAACTCCTGAAAAATAGAGAATATGTTCAATGGGGTGCATCGATAATCCAGACCACGGACCTGGATTAATATTTTTGTGATGAATGTAGTGAATGCGTTTATATATCGGAGGCCAATGAATTATTCGATGAATACAATAGAAATGAAATTCATGATAAATAGGTATTAAAATAATTGTAAGTAATATAAAATATATTGGATTTGATAAAAAATTAATTTGATATAATAAATTATTTTTTAAAGCCCACAAAGAAATAATTTCATACAAACTCCAAATTGGAACTCCGCTAATTAGTGTCCAAAATAAATTTTCATAGGTCTGGTTTTTAAATAGAAATATCCTATTATTATCTTTGGGAAATTTATGATTATATTTATATTTATTTTTTTGTACTCTTGATACATAAAGAAAAAAATGAAGTAATCCCCAAAAAAAACATATTAAAAAATAATTTTTAAAAAATATAACACTTATTAATTTTAAACTAAATATTTTTTCATAGTTTAATATTGGCAATATATAAAAACATACTATACTTGATATAATTATAAAAAAAATACCCCAAGGTAGAATTAATCCAGGATACATAAAAATCCACTGTAATATTTTTTTACCATTTAGTGGGTTTGTAAAAATGGGACTAAATTTTAATTTTGTATTAGGTTTCCAATCTACATTTTCTTTATTCATAATATTGATAATTTGATTAATTAATATCCACCCCTTGCCCTTAAAGAAATTAAGATGACCCACAATAATTTTTTAATTTTTTTCTCATCCTTGATCATTTGATGGCTCCCATAGATAATCCTCTGACTAAATTATCTCTTAATAATATAACTATTAATATTATAGGAAAGGTGGCAACTATTCCTGCGGCAGATAATTCTCCCAAGTTTACAGCAAGATAGCCAACATATTCTGTAGTTAGATAAATAGGAAGTGGAACAACATCAAAACTTCCAAGAGTTAATCCAAAAAATAAATCATTCCAAGAAAATAGAAAAGATAAGGCTGTAACTGTTACAATACCAGGGCGAGCTATAGGTAAAACAATTGACCAAATAATTCTCAATCTACTTGCTCCATCAATTAATGCTGCCTCTTCAAGATCAATAGGTAAATTTTGAAGAAAAGCTCTCATAACCCAAACTACCACAGCTAACATTAAAAGCATATGAGCTATACTTACCCCAATATAAGTATCCAATATGTTTAGGTAGTTAAAGGCTTGTATAAGGGGAATTATAATTACTACTCCTGGCAACATTTTTGTTGAAAGAATAAAGTGCGCAATTTCATTTTTACCTTTAAAATTAAATCTTGCTAAAGCATAAGCAAATGGAATTCCTACTGCCAATGCTGCTGATACCGATATAAATGCAACGATAGTACTATCCAAAGCAGATTCCCAAAAATAATCATTCTTTAATACATTAATATAATTAAATAAGGTTGGAGAAAAAAATATTTTAGGTGGAATAGCAATCGTATCTTTTGCATTTTTAAAAGATTGCAATAACATCCACAGAATAGGCAAAATAAAAAAAATACTAGACATAATTAATATAAAATAACTAAAAAAAATGTTTGTTTTAAAATATCTCATATATTTTCTTGCTCACCAATCTTAGTTCCAGCCCATCGTGTGCACAATATAGTGAAAATTAATATAAAAATTCCAATCATACTTGTGATCTCAGGTTTGTACCATCGAAAGCCTGTAAAATAAGCTCTGATAATCATTGTTTCAGTTGAGTTTCCTGGCCCACCTTGAGTTATAACCATGATGCTATCAAAAGTTTTAAAAGCTTCCATAAATCTAAAAATTAAAGTTATTAACAAAAGATTAAATAACATTGGCAAGCTAATATAAATCAATTCCTTAAATGAGTTAATACCATCTAATGATGCGGACTCCCTAACGTCTACAGGTATAGTTTTTAGCCCTGCATAAATTAATAAAAAGCAAAAAGGTGTCCATTGCCAAATATCTACTATAGTTATCCAAAAAAGAGCCGAACTAGTGTCGGTGACCCATTCTATTCCTTCAAAACCAAAATACTTTAAAATACTATTGAGTATACCATACAAGGGATTAAACATTGTTCGCCAAGTAAGTCCAGAAACTACTGGCATTATTGCCAAAGGAGATATTAAAATAATTAAAAAAATTGATTTACCAAATTTAATTTGATCAAGACAATATGCAAGCAAGATACCTAAAATAAAGGTTATGGATGTGGAAAAAAAAGTTAATGACCCCGTATGAAGTACATTACCCCAAAATCTATCATCTGCAATAAGTGTATTAAAAACATTTAATGAAAAGGGAAGAAAATTTTCACTATTTTCATCATAAAAAGCAATAGTAAGTGTGTACAGTAGGGGGTAGATCAAGAGAGCCAACAGAAAAATTACTACTGGTAGCGTGAGCATAAGAGGGAAAAAATTTCTTGTTTTCATATTTTAAAAACTCGCCTCATTATTTTTGAGGCGAGTTATTTAGTCAATATTTTTATGGTTTATAATTTAGACCATGCATCTGCAGTCACGTTCATAGCTTCAGTTGCAGTTTTATTGCCAAGTATTGCCTCTTGCATCTCAGCTCTAAAGATATCAACTCTTTCAAAAAATCCTGGGGTAACCCTAGGAATTACAGCGCCATTTAAACTTTTTTTAGCTGCATCTAAAAATTCATCGCCTAATTGTTCACTAAGACCATCAACTTCCCAAGCAGAAGTCCTTGGTCCTAATATTCCTGCTAAAGCAAGACGAGATTGCATATCTGGAGATGTTGCCCATTGTAGGAAAAGCCACGCTGCTTTTTTATTTACAGTTTCTGAATTCATAGAAACAGTCCAGTAATGTGAGTTTGGCTTTGCTCCTTTAGGTCCTTTTGGGAAAGGGGCGACACCAATTTTACCAACAACTTCAGAAATTTCAGCATTTTGTAATCTTGGATAAATAACTGAAGAATCTACAAACATTGCTGCTTGACCACTCAACATAGCAGTATTAATTTCATCCCAGTCAAAGTTTGTTACACCTGGGGGAGCTTGTTGTGCAAGTTTTATATAGAAATCTGCACCTGCAATACTACCTGGGGAATTAATAGCAATATTTAAATCGCTATCTAAATATTCACCTCCATATGATGCAAGATAACCTAATCCAGGCCACCAAATTGCTGGTCCACCTCTGGTAGCAATACCATATGCTTTTCCTGATTCAGTAATTTTTGTTGCTGCATCAAGCAATTCATCCATTGTAGTTGGAACAGAGATATTTAATTCATCTAAAATATCTTTTCTATAAACCAGTACTTGAGA
>Ga0115002_10008591_pt1 | contig 11289 bp, 5 predicted proteins | sample ArcticOcean_MG_C_8_FD_89576 | JGI IMG/M metagenome (GOLD analysis project Ga0115002, IMG submission 89576) | Marine microbial communities from western Arctic Ocean - ArcticOcean_MG_CB11_86 | ecosystem: Environmental > Aquatic > Marine > Oceanic | place: Arctic Ocean: Canada Basin | collected... | reverse complement strand
GATTCGTGATCGGTGGACCCCATGGTGACTGTGGACTCACCGGCCGCAAGATCATCGTCGATACCTATGGTGGCATGTGCCCCCATGGCGGTGGGGCATTTTCGGGAAAGGATCCCACGAAAGTCGATCGCAGCGCCCACTATATGGCTCGCTATGTGGCCAAGAATGTGGTCGCCGCAAAACTCGCCGATCGATGCCAAGTGCAACTGGCCTATGCCATCGGCGTTTCCGAACCCGTGTCCATTTTCGTGGACACCTATGGTTCGGGGCAGCTGCCGGATGAAGAGCTTGCCGCTCTGCTCCCGGAGGTTTTCGACCTGACTCCGAAGGGAATCATCACCAAGCTCAACCTTCGCCGACCTATTTACCGCAAGACCTCCAATTATGGGCACTTTGGACGCACAGATGTAGACTTTGTTTGGGAAAAGACCGACCGTGTGCGCGCCCTCACACAGGCTGCGAAGTAATACCCTATTTTTCCAGAGCCAACCTCCCCGCTGGGCGGTTGGTCGACAGAAGGTTCTCCAAATTGAGTGCCACCACCTAAGTATACGAGATTGAGCCGCTGTATCCGCACGTGGTCAGTGTGGCCACTACGGAAACGGCAGATCAGATCTTTTTGAAAAAGAGAGGGCAGATGATACCTGTGACCCCGAACAGGGTCTCTTGGCGACTCGGTACGATCGCCGCGACGCTGGCCGCCAGCCTCTGGTTGGGTGCCTGCCAGCCCGGTAGTCCGAAAATTCCGCGACTCGAGTTCACTCTCAGCGTATCCGTCGCCAATGACACGACGACGATCGCCGAGGTGGCTTCCGATCGGTCAGAGTTCCTCGAGATCAGCAATGATGCCCTCGGCATCAAGTTCAGCACTGAATTCGGTGCTGATTTACGCCAAGTAGTCGGTGATCGCCTCTCGGTGACGCCCAAATCCAATAGCTTTTCTACTCGGTTGGGAATCATTGCGCTTCCTCTTGTTGCTGTGCCAGCGCTTCCGCCGATCACTCTACAGCAGCTCGTAGGTGATGCTGTAGAGATCACGGACGGCGCGACGATCCCTTTCCTTCCGGCGCAATCGATTTCCACTGAACTCAAAGTGCCATTGGAGAGTGTAACTTCTTTGGTGATCGAGTCTGGTGGCATCGTGTTGGCAGTGACCAACACCTTCCCCGTCGCTCTTGAAAATGTGGTGTTCAACCTCGTCGATAATGGCAAGGGCGGACGCGTTGTCGATACCATCAGCATGGGTACCATCGCTGCCAACGGAGGTTCATCCACAGACAGTTTCGATCTGGCAGGAGCAACCATTTCAGGCGATCTGGAACTCGGCATTTCCGCAGGAACAGTCTCTGGAACCGGTGTCGTCATTCAGGGAGATCCGGGGATCGAATTCAGCCTCGAAGTGTTGCCCCTGGCGGTGTCGGAGGCGACAGCCTTGATCCCCCAGCAGGAATTTTCTGACGATCAGTCCTTGGATTTTTCCGATGATCGCATTCAGGTCACCGAGGCGCTCATCAGCGAGGGTGGCCTGACCTTGCGTGTGACCAACGAGATTCCCTTGATCATGGAGATAGAATTTACTCTCAGAGATCTGCAGGATCCCAGTGGCACACCGCGGACCTTACTGATCGATTCCCTCAGTGCTGAACCGCTGGAGATCACATTCGATCTGACGAACAACCGCTTTGCACCGGTCGATCCGCTCGCATTGCAGTTGTCCTATAATGTCCGCACTTTAGACACGGGTGACGAAGTGACGATCCGATCCGATGGTGAGATCACTGTCCAAGCCATCACGGAAGCGTTGACCTTCGGTCGTGTTGCCGGAATTCTGGACAATCTCGAACTGGAGATCCCAGAGCAAACGGAGACCGTCGACTTTCCACAGGGTCTAGACAACCTCGTCCTGGCCGCGACGGACCTTGCGGTGTATATCACGTCAGCCGTCGGTTTCAATTCGGGTATCACTCTCGATATCCGTGGGATCAACCGTTCCGGTCAGACCGGCTCGCTGCTTATTGACGAGGTCTTCCCTGCTGGCAACCCCGATTCGCCGCAGAGCATCGTCATTCGTCCAGAGTCAGAAGATTTGACCGCGTTTCTGAACCTGTTGCCAACAAGCATCACTGTCACACCCTCCGTCTTTGTCGGCGACGGCGTCTCCCAGGAAGTGATCGAGCCCGATCACTGGGTACAGGTGGATAGTGTTCAGTTTGGTGCGCCCGCCGCTTTCCAGGTCCGTGAGGCGACGCAGATTCAGCCTGATCCGGTGCGTCGCACGTTTGATGACGACACGACGCGTGAACGGATCAGTTCGAACGTCCGCAGTGCGACAGTGCGCACGACCATTGAGAATCACATTCCACTGGCAGTTGGCGTCCGACTTTACGTCGGGGAGACATTCGAAACGGTCTATACGAATCCGACCCTTGTCGTGCCTCCTCTTGGCGAGCCAGCCTTCGGTGTAGAAGCGGCACCCTACAGCGGTGGTAGTGTCTCGGCCAGCAGCTTCAATACCCAGAACGTGACACTTGAGAGTGACGAAATCCTCAAGCTCCTCGAGCCAGTCTACTACACCGGTATTCAGATCGCTATCGACGGTACCGACGGCGACGTCGCCCTCGCTGGTTCGGATTTTGTTATCGTCCAGGCGGGCGCACAGATCATTCTCGAGCTCAACGAAGACCTCTTCGACTAAGGATAAGGAGCAAGACTGATGAAATTCCGCCTGTATCTTGGCTTAGCGGCAGTCCTGGTCCTTGGACTGCAAACAGCGTCTGAAGCGATCGGCGATGGCTCGCCGCGTGCCATGGGCTTGGCCGGATCCTACACCGCCCTGGCCCGTGGGCCGGAGGCTGTGCAATGGAACCCTGCAAATCTGGGCCTGCGTTCAAGTCCTAGTTTTAAGTGGGAGCTGATCAAACTTGGCCTGAACATTTCGGTGGAGAATAATGCGTTCTCCGTGCAGACCTACAACGACAATTTTACTGATGCTGATCACTTCATCGGAGTGGCAGAGAAGCGCGATCTACTCAGCGATGTGCCGAATGAAGGGCTTCGCTTCAACACAGATCTTGAGCCATTCGCGGCTCTCGGTGTGCCCCTCAATGGTGGCGTTGCCTTTCCTCTGCCCAAGGAAATTCAATCTGCTATCACTACGACGTTTTTCGGCGGAATGGAGGGCGAACTGCCGAAGGACATGTTCGAGTTAATGGTCTTCGGCAATCAGTTCGAAGGGGATCGTATCTCTGAGGGACTTAACGGCAACTACGACATCTCAGAGTGGGATGGATCGGGTTGGGCAATCGGCGGGATCAACTGGGCTTTCGCCCGTCCCGTAAATATTCGCACCAACGAGACGCTCAAGCCCTATCTGCGCGAGTTGTCCGTCGGGGCGACGTTGAAGGTTCTTGGCGGCGCCTATGGCGAGGTCGTACGCTCCGGAGGTAATGGGTTCGTTTCACGCGTGGAAGGAACCGATTTAGAGAGTTATGTCATCGCTCAGTCGGCAACTGGCTTCGGTTTTGGCATTGATCTTGGCGTCGCAGCCGTGTTGAAGGATGGCAAGACAACAGTGAGCGTTGGTCTGCTCGACTTCCTCGATTCCTACAACTGGAGCGGTCAAATTCCTCTCGAAGTCTCGAATATCCCGAAGGTCGGTGAAGATCTCGCCATAATCTTTTCCGCTGACGCGACACAGGACTGTGTTTTTGTCACGGCCTCTGATCTTCGCGTGACGAGTCTGCTCGACGTGGAGAACGCAGAAGACATCTTTGACAATCCTGATGTGGATGGCGATGGAGATGCCGACTTCAGCCAGGAGATCGGCTCGGCGAGCTTCAGCCGTTCCCTGCCGGCGCGATTGCGCATCGGTGTGAGTCATCAACCGATAGAGCGTCTCACTGTGATGGGCAACTACGATCAGGCCTTCAGCTCTGGATTTGGTCTCGAGACGACACCGAGAGTGTCCTTTGGGGCCGAATATCGCCTGGTCCCGTGGTTCCCGGCCAGAATCGGCATGTCCGTCGGAGGACGCAGTTCATCCTCTGCGATCGGTTTTGCCTTCGGCCCGTTCAGTGTCTTCCGCATGCAGTTGGAATTGCTGGACATGGCTCTTTCCACTCGCGGCGGCCTTTTGCCAGGGGCGGCCAAGGGAACTCAGATCGCGGTGATGTTGTTCCGATTGAACCTAATCTGAACAACGCTCAGCACGATCGGCAATATGGAGGGCGGCCATTAATGGTCGCCCTCTTTTTTTTGCAAAAAAACCACAATTTTTTCGGGAAACACTCAAAAAACCCCTCATGCATGTGCAGACCGGGCCGATACCTATGAATGGCGGGTAACCAGAATCTCCCCAATCCCCATTTCCCCTGCGCCCCAAGGAGGGAATCATGCAAGTCGGGACGACTCAGAGCCAGCAATCACTGATCGCATCGATCAGCGTAACGACTCAACTCGATACCGAGGCGGTCGTCGGCAGCGGCCAATCGGGAAGCGATGCCGCAGTACTGCTCAATCTGGGCGGTGATATCAACAGTGGCTATGCAAATCGCGTCCTTGAAGACAACCTGGCAGCCAGTTTCGATGCGGCTTTTTCAAAAGCCGGCCTCGATCTCAATACAGAGAACATTCTGTCCAGTGGCCTCGATTTCTCACCAGAGGCAACGGCAAACAGGATCCTCGAGTTTTCTACGTCCTTTTTCGACGGTTTCATGGCCAATCATGCCGGTGATGAGGACTCAGGCCCGGGACTCGGGGGCTTCAAGGACCTCATCAAAGGAGCCGTGAAGGAGGGTTTTACCCAAGCCAAGGGTATTCTCGAAGGGATCGGAGAGATCCCTGGCGGTGTGTCCGACGACATTGAAACAACATTCATTCTCGTCATGTCCGGAATCGATGCCTTTGGTGAGGAAGATGAGGAAGACGCTCCACTCGACGCCCCGGTGCCACCACCGGAGGTGATCGACGAGGGACAGGACAGCCTCCTGGCGATCTAACTGGCTGATTCCACCCTCAGCCTGGATGTTCTTCAGGCGCGTTGTCTTGTAAGCCCCAAGACTCGCAGCAGACGCACGCCCCGGTCGGTCCTTCACCGACGGACCGGGGCGTTCTTATGTTCTACCACGACCAACAGGCACACCAGCACGCTGCCTGTGGCGTGGATGGATGCCAGAATGGCAGCAGGACGGTCATCTGGAGATGAATCCCAGGTCACCTCTAAGACTCTGTTAATTCTTGGCTTGGGCCGAATTCAGCCTGAGATACTTGCAGGGCACGTGATTTGCCTATACGGTGAGTAGTCAATGCAAACGCTAGGAAGCGACAGATGAACCAGAATCGACTCACACATAAGACCTCGGAGGCTCTCCAGGAGGCGCAGAGTCTCGCCCAACGCCGCGCCCATCCTGAAGTCGATACGCCCCATATCCTCGCCGCCCTCCTAGATCAGGAAGGAGGTGTCTTGCCGCGGATCCTTGCCCGTCTCGGAGTCGGGGCCGGTGACCTGACGACCGAGTTGGAACGAATCCTCGCCAGCAAGCCCCGCGTCTCAGGCGACCACTCTCAGGCTCGAACAAGCGGCGGTTACCAGGCACTCTTAAGTCAGGCTGAGACGGAGGCAGAAACTCTGCGTGATGAGTTCGTGTCCGTCGAGCACCTGATTCTGGCAATCTTCCATGGCCCCCCGAGCGAGGCGCTCAAGGCCCTGAAGCTGGCAGGGGTCACAGCGGAGGGTTTCGAGGCTGCGCTGCAGCAGGTCCGCGGACAACAGCGCGTGACCACTGCCGATCCTGAAGCGACGTACGAAGTACTCGAGAAATACGGAGTAGACCTGGTGGCTCAGGCGCGTCAAGGCCTGCTAGACCCAGTGATTGGTCGCGACAGTGAAATTCTTCGCGTTATCCGAATTCTCTCACGAAAAACCAAGAACAACCCGGTCCTGATCGGTGAACCTGGCGTGGGCAAGACGGCCATCGTTGAGGGCCTGGCACAACGCATCGTTCGTGGTGACGTACCAGAATGGATGAAGGGTCGAACGCTTTTCTCCCTAGACATGGGTTCCTTGATCTCGGGTGCGAAGTATCGAGGCGAGTTCGAAGAGCGTCTCAAGGCGGTGCTGCAAGAGATCAAAGCATCCGATGGCGGGATCCTGCTGTTCATCGACGAGGTACACACCATCGTCGGTGCCGGTCGCACGGAAGGCTCGACGGATGCGGGAAATCTCCTCAAACCGATGCTGGCACGGGGTGAACTCCATTGCATTGGCGCCACGACTCTGGATGAGTATCGACAGTACATCGAGAAGGATGCCGCCCTTGAGCGGCGCTTCCAGCCAGTTGTCGTTGAACCTCCCTCTGTGCAAGACTCTGTATCTATCCTGCGCGGTCTGCGGGAACGTTATGAGATTCACCACGGCGTACGAATTCAGGACAACGCGCTTGTGGCGGCAGCGGTGCTCTCAGATCGCTATGTGGCTGATCGTTTTCTTCCAGACAAAGCGATCGATTTGGTGGATGAGGCCTGTGCCAGCATTCGCACGGCTATCGACACCATGCCATCAGAACTCGACGAAGTAACTCGGCGAGTCATGCAACTGGAAATCGAAGAGGCTGCCCTCAAGAAAGAGAAGGATGCCGCTTCAAGGCAGAGGCTGGATTCCTTGCGGCGGGAGCTGGCTGATCTCCGCTCGCAGTCCGCCGCCATGACATCCCAATGGGAACAAGAGAAGCTCAGCATTGCCTCCGTTCGCCAGCTGCGCGAGCAGATCGAAACGGTGCGGCGCGAAATCGAAGAGGCTCAGCGCCACGCCGACCTCGATCGGGCAGCGGAACTGAAATACGGTCGGCTACCGCAATTGCAGGAAGAACTGACCGCGCAGGAGCAGGCTCAGTCCACCGACGATGGCTTGCGTCTCTTACGCGAAGAAGTAACAGAGGAGGAAATCGCCGAGATCGTCTCACGTTGGACGGGAATTCCCGTGACACGTCTGGTGGAGGGTGAACGCGAAAAGTTGCTGCGACTCGATGAGCAACTTCACGAGCGCGTGATAGGACAGGACGAGGCGGTTCAACTGGTTGCAGACTCCGTCATTCGAGCTCGAGCCGGGATCAAGGACCCGCGTCGGCCGATCGGTTCCTTTCTTTTCCTTGGACCCACGGGTGTTGGTAAGACCGAACTGGCAAAGGCACTCGCCGAGGCCCTGTTCGATTCAGAGGAGAGTCTCATTCGCATCGATATGTCCGAATACATGGAAAAACACGCAGTATCTCGACTCATCGGCGCGCCCCCAGGTTATGTCGGCTACGAAGAGGGAGGACAGCTCACAGAGGCGATACGACGACATCCGTATCGGGTGGTCCTCTTCGACGAAATCGAAAAGGCGCATCCGGACGTCTTCAACAGCCTTTTGCAGCTGTTGGATGATGGCCGTCTGACTGATTCTCAAGGACGAACCGTCGATTTTAAGAATACGGTGGTCATCATGACGTCGAATATCGGCTCGACCCAGCTGATGGAGAGCCTCGACAAGGAGTCGGCCGAGATCCCGCAACCGGTGCGCGACGCAGTGATGGGACAGTTGCAGCACCACTTCCGACCTGAGTTCCTCAACCGGATCGACGATGTGGTCCTCTTTGCCCCATTGACCTTGGAGCAGATCGAGCGAATCGTTGACCTCATGTTGGCAGATCTTCGTCAACGTCTGGTGGATCGGCACATTGACTTCACTACGACACCTGCTGCTCGCAAGCACATCGCCCTTCAGGGATATGATCCGGTCTTTGGTGCAAGGCCGCTGAAGCGCTATCTACAGCACGAGTTGGAGACTCAAATTGCTCGTGCACTCATTGCAGGAGACTTTGATGAGGGTGCTACCCTGGTCGTGGATACAGAAGGTGGCGCCCTGGTCGTTCGCCAGGAAGCGCCGTCAGAGATTGCCGCATAGAGACGGGAACCACACGTGCCGTGCCCTCGTCTGTATCCACGCAACCACAGCAGCCCTTTACCTTGGCGTCAGAGACCGACGTCTCAAAGAGGAAATAGAAAATGCGAAGCGCCATCTTGCTCGTGATATTGGCCACCGGTGCCGCCTTGCAGCCTGCTCAGAGTGATGCTGCGGGCTTGCAGGACCTGCAAGCTTTCAGTGATGCCTTTGCCGAATTGACATCCCAGGTATCCCCGGCGGTGGTGGCCGTCAAGACAGAGCAGGAAATACAGAGCGATCGTTTCAATGATCCACTGCGCAACCACCCATTTCTGCAGCCAAGACAGCGGGATGGAGAGGTCCGCGAGAGGCTCGGCTCAGGCGTCATCGTCAGCGCCGATGGGTATATCGTCACCAATAATCACGTCATCACCTCAGGTCGCGAGCGCGAAACCGTCGCCAGTCGAATCCTGATCGAGCTTGCCGATGGGCACAGCTATGAGGCGAGTGTTGTGGGTCGTGATGTACGCACCGATCTCGCGGTGTTGAAGATCGACGAGGTGGAAGATCTACCATTTTTGACCCTTGCTGACTCAGATGAACTCGATGTTGGTGAGTGGGTTGTCGCCATTGGCAATCCCTTTGGTCAATTACACACGGTGACGACGGGCATTGTCAGTGCTGTGGGACGCAGTGCTCATCTGAGTGACTACGAGGATTACATCCAGACCGACGCCGCCATCAATCCGGGCAATAGCGGTGGCGCTTTGGTGGATACACGGGCTGGTCTGGTTGGTATCAATACAGCGATCATGTCTCGCTCAGGTGGCAATCACGGCATCGGTTTCGCGATCCCCGCTAATCTGGTCCAAACCATCATGACCCAGCTGATTGAGTTTGGCGAAGTCAGACGTGGCATGCTCGGTGTCCAGATTGACGATGTCGATGCAGATCTTGTGCAGGCTCTCGGATTGGAGAAGAGCCAGGGAGCGCTGGTAGAGCGCGTCTTCGATGACACGCCGGCTGCCGAGGCAGGCATAGAGGCTCTCGATGTCATCATCGCCGTAGATGGCGAGCCGATCGACGGTCGCTCGGCTTTGAGGACCTACATCGCTCACAAACGTCCGGGTACGGACGTATCTGTCACGTTGTTGCGTGACGGTGACGAGCGGCAGGTTACCGTCACCCTCGTGGCGTTGGAAAGACCCGTTTCTGCAGCTCCTTCGGAGCCACCCATGGACGAACGCCTCGGTCTTCGAGTTCGACCCTTGACCGAAGAAGTCGCTGCGCGCCTTGGCTTCGAGGATGAAGAGGGCGTCATCATCACACGCGTGCTGCGAGGGTCTTCTGCCGGGCGTGCGGGTCTGCAGCCAAACGATCTGATTGTCGAAGTGAATCGAGAGTCCATTGAGGATGTCAGCGACTATGAGGAGGTGATCGAGGACGCATCCGGCACTGCGCTGCTCATGATTCGTCGACCAGGACGCCGTGGGATCCAGACGGATGTCGTTGCCTTGCGATTGCCTGATTAACCGCCAATTTAGCCTGATTTCAAGCGCGGATCCGATCAAATCGGGTCCGCGCTTTCCATTTCAGTATGGGCATCACTTGACGCCAGGCTGAGCAATGCGGATCTATGCAGGGTGAATTCTTCGATCCCCATCTGGCCTGCCGGTGGTTCGCGGGACGTTTTCCTGCGCCTGACCCTGCGCCTTTCAAGCCAATGCCGTAACGGTGAGGTCCGCTGCAGTGCCAGCGGCCCGTACCAGATCTACCTCAATGGCGTTCGACTCGGAGGTGGTACAGGAGGTGCCCTGGTTGGCTACCCAACGTGGGAACACACCACACTGGAAGGGGCCTGGGACTCTGGCGAGGGGGAACTCGTCGTCGTCGCCGAAGCGGGGATCGCAGATGATCCATGGTTTCTTTGCGAAGGTGCGCTATTCGTTGGCGGACGGCAGGAAGAAAAGATCCCGTTCAGCAGTGGCGTCGACTGGCAAGCCCGGTCGCGACGACAGGATCCGGTAGGTGGCACGGCCACCTTCGAGCGTCACATGGCCATTGACGCGCCCGTCGCTGGAGATTCCTGGGAGGGTGTCGCGATCATATCCAAGCCGCAACCGACACAGGACCTGGTCGGTGCCGCAGAATTTTCCGAGGCCCCACTCAAGCTCACCGATGTCGGATCTGTCCCCGCCCAATCGGACATTCTGGCAGCGCCAACCCTCGCGCATTCACAACCGCTTGGTTTGTGCAAATGTGTTCACCAGGACGCGGTGGTCGTAGGTGGACACGGCGCGACGCAGATCCGAACCAGTCCGGGCCAGTGCGTTCAGTTGTCCTTTGATTTCGGTCGACAGATTAGCGGGTGGCCACTTCTCAAATTACGCGGTGGACGCGGTGGGGTGATCGATCTCGCTCTTTCGTCTCGACCAAATACGGTCGAACACCTCCTTCGGTATCACTGCGGTGAGGGTCGTCAAGATACAGCGGGATTGGTCTTGATCAGCGCGCGATATCTCACACTTCGCCTGACAGGCTTTGACGACGAGGATCTGACCGTCGAGGCCCTGCAGATGCTGGAGCGGCGTGTTGCGGAGCAGGTTGAGGGGCAACTCGAGATTGACGACGACCTAGATGCCGCCTGGGTGGTCGGTGGCGAGTCCATCAAGGGGCTCCGACACGAAGTCTACGGCCACCGAGCATTGCCGCATCGATACGACTGGCTCGAAGGCTGGATTCTGCAGAATAACGACCTAAGCCATACGGGGTCGGCCAGAGTCGCCCGCCAGGCACTGGTGGGTCGCGCGCCCGCCGCACCCTTTGAGCCCGCTGATTGGGCCTATGCGCTGGCTCTGGCTGATTATCAGCTTCACGCGGACGATGCCGAGACGGTCGATTCCGCTCTCCCACATCTTCGGTCCATGCTTGAGCAGACCCAGACTTTGCTCAATCGACTGCCAGCTGCATGGTCGGAGGCTTCATTTGCAGCGTTGGCATTGGCGTCAATTGATGCGACACGCGCCCTATGCGAACACGTGCAAACCAGCGACGATTCTACGTCGATGGACCTCGCCGATCTACGCCAGCATTGTTACGATCGATTGGAGGCCTGTTGGAATGAGGGGAGCGAACTCTACGCCGAAACGGCCGCCGGTGATACGTATCGACAATGGACGAATGGTCTGGCCTTGCTCGCTCTCGGTGACACCTCTGGGCATGCGGCTCGTATTGAGAAAAGCATGCGACGGGAGGGTGTCGAACCTGTTGCCGATCTGACACAAGCGTGGATATTGGCGGCAGGATTGGGTCGCGCCGGCCGGCATCAGAGGATGATGGAGCACATCCACAATCACTGGCTGCGCCGT
>Ga0115002_10008589_pt1 | contig 11291 bp, 11 predicted proteins | sample ArcticOcean_MG_C_8_FD_89576 | JGI IMG/M metagenome (GOLD analysis project Ga0115002, IMG submission 89576) | Marine microbial communities from western Arctic Ocean - ArcticOcean_MG_CB11_86 | ecosystem: Environmental > Aquatic > Marine > Oceanic | place: Arctic Ocean: Canada Basin | collected... | reverse complement strand
GACCGTAAGGACCTTACGGATAAACAAATAAATGACACGCTTACCAACTCGATACTGCGTACCCCCCTGCACTGGTACATACTTACTGGGTTTTTCGCTACAATAGTTTTGCTTGGGTTTGTCGCAGTTGGAATACTCGCTAATAGAGGCTTGGGTATGACGGGCATGAACAGGCCAGTATATTGGGGATTCTTCATCACCAACTTCGTTTTCTGGATCGGAATAAGTCATGCTGGAGTGATGCTATCTGCTATCTTGCGCTTGGCTCAGGCCGAATGGCGAAGACCTGCAACCAGGGCTGCTGAGGTGCTTACAGTATTTGCTTTAGGCACAGCTGCCATGATGCCAATAGTTCATTTGGGAAGAATGTGGCGGTTTTATTGGGTGTTCCCGTATGACTGGGCTAGGGGAATATGGCCAGATATTCGGTCGCCGTTGGTTTGGGATCCACATGCATTATCGACTTACCTGATTGGTAGCTCGCTCTTTATATTCGTAGCTCTGATTCCAGACTTTGCGGTGTTGCGGGATAAGACGAGTGGTATGGCTCATTCCATATATGGCGCGCTATCAATGGGCTTTAGAGGCACGGTTCGGCAGTGGCGCCTTCAAGCTATCGCTGGGATAATACTTTCGGCGTTGCTGTTGCCTGTATTCGTGTCTGTCCATAGCATAGTCTCTTGGGATTTTGGGATGGCAATGGCTATACCTGCATGGCATACGACAATATTCGCGCCGTACTTCGTTATAGGAGCGGTTCATTCAGGAGTGGCAGGTGTTATCACTGTGCTGATTCTCTTGAGATGGCTTTTTAGATGGGATGACTTTATAAGAAGGGAACATATTGACGCGCTTGGCAGATTGCTTTTCGTAGTGGCTAACGCCTGGCTGTTCTTCTTCGCATTGGAATTCATGTTTGGTTTGTATCACCAAGAGGGTACAGAAGTTGTGGTTCGCGACCTGTGGCTATTCCAAACACCTTGGAATGTTATATTCCTAGTGTTTATATTTACCGGCTACATTATACCTGTGCCGATGTGGTTATTCCGTTCGGTGCGCCGTAGCTTCCCGCTGATGTTGTTCACTACGATACTTGTGAATATCGGGATGTGGCTTGAACGATTCTTGCTGATCATTCCCAGTATGGGCAGGAAGCATTCGTTCACCTTCGTTTGGGGTGACTTTGCCCCTAGCCCTATAGAGTTGATGATCGTGACGGCTACGTTCGCGCTGGTATTTATGTTGATGTTGCTCTTTGCTAAAGTATTTCCTTTGATACCTATTTTTGATATCAAAGAGGGGAACGTCTTGAGAGACGAGATACAAATTGGCAGAAGAACTGTCCAGGCCGTTATCAGAGAAGAATGACCAAATGACGTCGAGGGCCTGAAGCCCTCTCTGACGTAGTGAAATCTGAGTTAATCACAGAAGGTGGGAGAGCATGAGCACAAAAGCGCTACTAGGGCTATACGAGACTCCTGATGCGGCAGCAGATGCAGTCGAAAATCTTCAGAGAGCTTCTATAGAATCGAATGACTATGAGATCTTATCTGGTACTCCATATCCAGAAGGGACGTTTGGAGAACCACCGGTACAGCACAAGCTATATGTATTCCCGTTGGTGGGAGCAGCTATTGGTATCACACTAGCCTTGTTTGAGGGGTTTGGGACTCAATTGGCCTTTCCTATGGTGACAGGAGGCAAGCCAATTCTATCTGTACCACCCATGATCATACTTTGTTACGAACTTACGTTGCTGGGCGCAATTCTCTTTACTGTCTTGGGTATTATATTTGAGTCAAGGCTGCCAATAGTGACGAGAGGTCTTTACGATGAGCGGATTACTGAGGGACTGATTGGAGTTGTTTGCACCTTTGACGAAGATAGAGATGAGGAAATTACAAAGTGTCTTAACGATGCTGGTGCACTTGAGATCAAATCGGAAGAGTAAATTGTTGGAGCGGTCGTACTGATGAAAATACTATTGGGTGTAAGAGGCTATAGTCTAAGCACAAAAATAATGGAGACGAGATATCTTGTTGCCTTGGCATTTGCATTGTTGATGCTTGTGTCAGCTTGTGGGCGGGGTGCTTATCCAATTGAACTGTTTCCTGAGATGCATTATACACAGTCGTTTAAGGAAGGCGAGCCGGATCGTTTATCGCCGCCATCCGAGTCTGTTCCCTGGGAGGGAATGGGTTTTGCTGCGGTGTATGTACCTCCTGCTTCTGATTCCATTGTAAAACATATGGATTTCTATAAAGCCTTCACCAATCCAGATCCCGGAATTTATGACTCGCAGGTAGGCGGGGAATTGTTCCGAGTGAACTGCTCGATGTGCCATGGCTCTAAGGGGGCTGGTGGCGCGACTACGGCTAATGGTGATGCAGGCGGGCAAGGGAAGGTAGGATTCCAACTTCAGGAACACGGGTACTCTTTGCCACCCAGTTTGCTAGAAGACTTAGGCAGTAAGAATCCTGTGTCAAAAACCGATGGTGAATTGTTTGGCACTATTACCCACGGCGCATATGTGATGCCAAAGTTTGGTAACTTATTGACCCAAGAAGAGCGCTGGCAGATAGTCGGTTACTTGCGAGAGTTGCAGACACGCTCATAGGTATTTTAGATGCCCATTTGTCTGGGCATCTGAGCCAAAGAAGAGCTTGCCTCCGTAGCTCTGGCCTTTCCTTTAGGACTTTCCCCACGGGATGTGGGGAAAAGGGTGGGTACTTAACGTTTTGAATTCACTTCTCTTTCGGGATGATAGTGTGCATGTTTCCAAAATTGACTGAGCTCCGAGTCGTTGCTATGTAGGGGTATTATCCGTTAGGCTAAGATGATAGAACTGTAGAGCGGAGTGTCTGATATGAAAATAGCTGTTGGTGCCGATCACGCTGGATTTGACCTGCGTGAAGTGCTTGTGCGTGAATTGGCTTTTGCCGGGCATGAAGTGAAAGACCTTGGTGCGTACAAACTGGATGCAACTGATGACTACCCGGATTTTGCTTTGAGGGTGGCGTCTGCTGTGCAGTCTGGGGACGTGGATAGGGGGATAGTTATCTGTGGTAGCGGTATTGGAGCAACGATAGTTGCTAATAAAGTCCAGGGCGTGAGAGCTGCTACATGTCATGATACTTATTCAGCACGTCAGGGAGTTGAACATGATGATGTGAATGTGCTTTGCCTCGGGGCACGGGTGGTTGGGTTCGAAGTGGCCAAAGAAGTATTACTTAGTTTTATGCGGGCTACCTTCTCTGGAGAAGAGAGGCATGTGCGAAGACTTGAGAAGATCCAAGCTCTTGATCTCAGGTAGATGCTTTACCCGGGATGACGGGGCTTGGAACAATAACTGTCCCAGCCCCTAGGTGTGAATAGGTCACTCCTGAATTGTTAATGATTTGAGTTTGTTGAGGGTAGATTGCAAGTCTTGTAACTTTGACTCCAATTGAGAAATGACAGCATCCAGGGATGTATCGAGCAGACTACTGGAACCCACTTCCTCTTGGTTCGAAGCAGCAGACGGAAGCGGAATTGTGCCCCCAGTTAGAGAATTTAGGGCAGCAGGCAGTGTTGCTTCCATCACTACATTTGTTGCATCGGCAAGGATAATTCTACGCAATTCTGGAAAATCCAACCCTTCCGGTTTCAAAAAGATCGGCTCTGCATAAAGTATAGAATCACCCACAGGGATCACAAGAAGAATTCCTCGGGATACTTCTGAACCAACTTGGCCCCATAAGGTGAATTGTTCCGATATTGTGGCGTCGTTATCGATTCTTGCTTCAATCTGGTTCGGTCCGTCAATGTGCCTGCCTGCGGGGAATGTATAGAGAACCAGTTCACCGTAGTGAGGGGCATCGTTTCTTGCTGCAACCCACGCGATCAGATTATGTCGTTCTGCTGGTGTAAATGGCTGTATTAGCAGGAATTCCTCAGTCCTCTGATCGGGGAGGTTTGCAAGGATATAGTAGGGTTTAAGGTCGGTAGTCTTTCCGAAAGATGATTGTACAGGGAGGGACCACTGATCTTCTTTGTTATAAAAGACTCGGGTATCAGTCATATGGTATTGGAGTAACATTTCTGTTTGAACTGCGAAGAAGTCTCGGGGGTACCGGATGTGAGCTTGGAGGGAAGCGGGCATCTCAGATAGAGGAAGGAACACATTTGGGAATATATTGGCGTAGGTGTTGATTAGTGGGTCAGTGGTATCAACCTGATAGTAATCAACGGTTCCTTCGTAGGTATCGATTACAACCTTTACGCTGTTTCGGATGTAATTAGCTCCCTGGTTAGCAAGGCCTTCCAATTCTCCATCAATAGCAAGATCAACGGGTGTTGAATATGGATAACGATTTGTCGTGGTATATGCGTCAAGAATCCAATACAATTTGCCATCCGCAACTACTATGTAAGGGTCACTATCGGGAGTTAAGAACGGGGTGAGTGTTTCGAACCTGCTTACCACATCTCTTTGGTATTGTATCTTGCTTTCGTCGGATAACTGATCAGATATCAGTATATTCAAGTCTGCAAATTCCCAAGAGTAGATCAGTTTGCGAAAGAACGACTTGATGGAGACGCCTCCATTGCCCTCGTAGTTCTTATATTGAGATTCATCTCCCATAGAATAATCAAACTCAGATGTTTTGCTGCCAGTGATTAAGAAATTAGTACTATCAAGCCCGTAGTAAATCTCTGGACGGAGTATTTCGGGATTTCCTACAGGAGGAATGTCTTGTATCAGGAAAGATGGACGTCCATCTGCTGCTACTTCATTTACAGGACTCGCAGCAACGCCGTATCCGTGTGTGTACACGAGATGTTCATTTACCCATGTGCGAGCGCTTTCATCAAGCTTTTCCGGTGAGATTTCTCGAGCTGCAAGCATCACCTGCTGCTTTTGTCCATCAATAGTGTATCGATCAGATGTTATTTCTCTAAAGTCATAATACAGTCTGAAAAATTGTATCTGGTTATAGATATCAAGGAGTGGCCCTTCATCCCAGAGCCGGATATTCCTTATGGTTCCTTGGTTTGCATTGATTGTAGCCTGATCGAGCACGCCCTCAGCCGCATGTATCTGGGTCGCCATATCAGATATTCCATAGGCAGCTCGCGTGTGATCTATATTGTATTTCAAATATGGTTCCTCACGGGCTAGCTCATTGGGTTCGACGCGTATTCGCTGGATCATGCTCGGGTATAGCGTGCCAGCTAGAATTGATAGGCCAACCCACAACGTTATAGAACCCAGTGCTAGACGGTAGCCCGATAGAAACCCACTAATGATTAGTATAACCGCAGCTACTAATGCAACCGCACTGAGAAGCATTCGTGCTGGTAGTCTTGCAACATTCTCGGCATAACCAACACCGAACACAGCCCCCATTGATGAGTACAATAATTCGTATCTTCCGAACCAGTGACCTACTGCAGCAAGCACTAGGCCGAGGGCAGCTAGGGTGAGAATATGGATGCGTATATTGCGCACTTGCCTTGAGGAAGGATTATTCAGTACCGATTGTATTCCAACCCCTTGGAAGCTGAATGCAAGGAAGTAAAGACCAGCGGCTATCACTAATGCCACAATTATCACTGTGATAAGCCATGATTTGACTAATTGGATTACTGGCAGAGCAAATACGTAGAAGCTGATATCTTCGTTGAATATGGGGTCTTTTGCGTAGAAAGGCTCCCCGTTTAGGTACATCAACACAGCGTTCCATTCAGTTGCGACCATATAGCCAAAAACGCTGCCTATAATGATTGTTACCGAACCGAGTATCCAGATAGCAAATTTTCTTATCTGCAAGTACGCCTCTTGTGTTACCGGCGCTCCTGAGCCCGCAGTGATTCCTCTTGTATTTCGAAAAATTATGACCAAATTTGTAGCAAGAAACATCGCTACAAATGCTAATCCAATAACGAACAGTGTGATTTTAGTAGTTACAATGCGCACTAGGATATCGTTGTAGCCAACTGCCGAGTACCAGAGCCAATCGGCATATAATCCTCTAGCCCAGTTAATGAGTAGGAGGACCCCCAACAGGGCAACGATGCCTATCAGCCATTTTACTATCTTACGGCCACCGGGTATTACCAAGTCGCGGATATCTATTGGTGATCCCAACCCGCTCCCACCGTTCCCTCGAAAACCTTCCAATTAGATAACCTCGTGTATTCATTACGTTAATACAGATCAATTCTGCTGTATCAATTATTCCACAGACGTGACCGGTGGTCAACATAACTTGCCTGCTTTAGCTGAGAGGGCCTATTCCCAGCCTTCGACTAAGGGACACATTTCACAAACCTAAAAGAAGGGGGCAATTGGGGTTTCGGAATAGGGTGAAGTATTGAGAAGTGACCTAATTCATGTCGCTTGACACTTGCATTTAGGTCATCTACGCTATAATTTGCTTGAAGCTGATAGGGTAGATAGTGGAGTAAATAAAGGCCCCCTCGGGCCCGTAGCTCAGTGGCAGAGCGCCCGGCTCATAACCGGTCAGTCGTAGGTTCGAACCCTACCGGGCCCACCATTTACCTTAATGCCAAAAAGTATAAGACTAGGTGCAGTGATGGTCGGTAAGCCTAGAATCAGGTCCATCCTTATCTTAAAGTTACTAGTGGCTTAGCTATCAGCCAGTAAATCTATGGAGGAATGTTATGAGTATACGCTTGGGTGATGATGCTCCCAATTTCGAGGCTATGACCACACAAGGGCCGATAGACTTTCACAAATGGGCAGGGGATTCGTGGGTAGTCCTGATGTCCCATCCAGCAGATTACACTCCGGTCTGCACGACAGAGCTTGGTAAAGTGGCGTCGTTGCAGTCGGAATTCAATGCAAGGAACACTAAGCCTATTGCAATCAGTGTTGACCCGGTGGAGTCGCATGCTGGCTGGGTAGGAGATATCAACGAAACTCAGAATACCAACGTTACTTTTCCACTTATAGCTGATCCAGATCGTATCATTGCGGATTTATACGATATGATTCACCCTAATGCTAGTAATACCAACACAGTGAGAACGTTATTTATCATTGGGCCTGACAAAAAAGTTAAATTAAGCCTGACATACCCGCCGTCAACGGGTAGGAATTTCAATGAAGTGCTGAGGGTGTTGGATTCCCTACAACTTACAGCTAACTATCAGGTGGCAACTCCTGCAAACTGGGAACAGGGAGAGGATTGCGTAGTGGTTCCGGCAATTAAAACTGAAGATATACCCGCAAAATTCCCCAAGGGATACACTGAGGTGAAGCCATACCTTAGGACGACCCCCCAACCGAATCTGTAGGAGACTGTTTCGTAGATATAGGGGTGTCATCACTGATCACCCCTATATCTACCCGTACCCCCTAGTATTGATCTGGAGTTGTTGCACCCGTGCTCTCAAGATATGGACTGAAGTCGGTTATGCCATCTTCTCTCAGAACCTGTTCGTCGGTCACGGTACGACCTGTGTAGGTAGAAGGATCTTTTTGCACTATTGTGAACGCAGCTTCTGCGAAAAGCTCAGGTGAAGTGTGTCCGTAGTTTTCAACTGATCTGGCAGCACGCATACCTTCTGTATTTCTTGGTCCTCCTGGCCAGAGACAATTTACTGCAATGTTATGACTTGCCAACTCGCGTGAAAAAGACATAGCCAGTTGGGTGGCCCATTGTTTCGGCAATCCGCCGGACGTCCGCGCATTCAAAACCCCGGTGTCTTCGCCAGGGGAAACGTTGATAATGTGGCCACCACCTCGGTTTATCATGATCTCCGCTGCCCCGGAGGCAAGAACGTATAAAGGACGGACATTTACGTTCCACAAGAGATCCCATTTACGGCTTGTTAAGTCTCGTATTCCCCCAGGTATCAGGGCGGCTGCGTTATGTACGACAATGTCAATGCCTCCAAACTGATCCACTGTTGAGCTTAGGAGGTTTGTTAGGTGCTCGTCATTTGAGACATCGCATTGTATAGCTACAGCTGATCCTCCATTTTCGTTTATTTCATTTGCGGTGTCAGTAATGGTTCCAGCTATGCGAGGGTGCGTCTCTGTGGTTCTTGCTGCCACGACCACATTCACTCCATGTTTTGCTAGAGTGATGGCTATCGCTTTCCCCAAGCCTCGACTGCTTCCTGTTATAATTGCTGTCTTACCCTTCAATTCTGTTGCCATTAGTGGCCCCCTTCTCTCTTCAGTATCCTGAATCCGGTTTGGCTTAGTGAGGTATATACTTTCGCTGGACTTGGCACACTGATTTTGCTACTATTGGTCATGTTATAATTATAGCATTAGTTTATTTGTCACTGCGTGGTGACGTAAGTTGATAGAGTCTACAAGGGTGCGTTTAAGCTATAGAGTGCATCATACTGAAAAAAAGGGTTGCTTATGATATTCACTTACATCATATTAGGGCTAGTCGTGTTAGCTACCGTTGTCTGTTGGAAAATATTTGCGAAAGCCGGATACGGTGGATGGTTGGGAATATTGGCACTTATACCCGGGGCGAATCTTTTGGCAATATCGCTGCTTGCATTTACAGAATGGCCAGTCATTACCGAGCTTAAACAGCTGCGTGCACAAGCTAATCGAGATTGGATGGAAGGCGGAACTTCGGGTGCAGGAAGAAGAGGGCTTTAAGTTGTAGGCAGTAATGATCTAAACATAAGTATTTGTGATACCGTGGAGTGCAGAATGACGAAGATGACAGAAGCCGAAATACAGGAAGCATTGCAAGAGGGCTTAGAGTTGGCAATTGACCAGGCAGGAGGAGCTAGATTGACTCCTTTTACACTGGCACAATCTCGCTTCCTAAAGGTTTTAATTGGCGATGTGATCGCTAAGGTTTTAGAGAGATCTGAGGATCAGGGGTGATGGCTCTACTCACAGTATTAAGCGTCCCAAGATTAAAACATTGTTCAGTGAAGCGGGCGCTTGTATGTGGAATACAGTTTATATGTAATGAGAAGGAGACGTATTGATGGTGGATGATCAAACATTGGCTCTTCAGGAGAGAATACTTTTCGGGAAGAGGCTTAAACGCTTGCGGTTACAGGGGGTTACTCCTGTCCATGTGTATGGGAAGGGAATGGACTCGCTTTCTCTTCAAGGAGCGACAGAAGATGTCCGGTCACTGATTTCTGGCTACTCCTTGGGTTCTGACGTGAAACTTAAGGTTAAAGGCAAGAGGACTGCGCTAAAAGCGGGTATTGATAAAGTAAGTAGGCATCCGTTGACAGGCCAGATTCTCCATATTGATTTCCTCTGTAGGTAGCGCGCGGCTTATTTGAGACTTAAAAACGTTCGAAGTATCAATAGAGAATGGACCAACTGCTCATGAGCAGTTGGTCCATTCTCTATTGATACTTCGATATTATTAATGGCTCATGCAGTGGTAGGGTATACTATCTCACCACCAGCAGCCCCTTGTAGGGACGGCTGTTTAGTGGTTCCAGCTCCTTTGGTTTGCCAGAAAATCTCAGCGATTTCTTGGGTTCTTGCCAGTAATTCCTGAGCAGCATCAGCGTTGACTTCCTGTCTGACTCGGGAAGCGATTTTCATTGCTCCAAATATAAGGTCATGTAGTTGTGGATGTTGTTCCACATGCTCGGGACGGAAGTAATCACCCCAGAGAACTCTTAGCTCGTGCTTGCAAAGTTCAGCATGTTCCTCTTTGGTTGCCGTGTATCTTCCTAAGCGGGCGCCTTTTTCTGTTGCGTTCAAATCTGCACTATCCAGCGCTTCGATTAGTTGCACCATTCGGATGGTAGTCAATGCGGCGATTTGTGCTTGGTGTGGGTCGTATATGCCACAGGGTATATCACAATGAGCGTAGGCGGTCTCAGGATTAAAGGGTCGCGCTATTTGAGTAACTAACCTATCTAATAAATCCACGTCGTCCTCCAGTGTTTCTGTTTAGGATTAATTTACAGTAACTTGCTATCTACTGCAAGTCCTCTGATGTATTGTAACCCGCTTCGAAATTGTTTGTATCGATACGGTCTTCAGATAGGCATCATCAAAGCCAAGGGATATGAATGCTTCTTTCTCCTTGTGCCTCTCTAATTTGGCTAGCTCAGCCAATAATGCTTCTCCATTACTTCTAGCTGATTCATTCTTTTGAAAAGATTGATAATCCCATGAATCTTCTCCAGATTAACACCTAGGTCATCTGGGACTAGGTGTTAATCTCATGGGGGCTGTACAGGCAGGTTTCCTTGGATTTTTGGCCTTCCAGTAACCCTTAATTCTGTACGATCGTAAGACCGGATGATTTGTGCCTGTATACTCACTAAGTGTGCAGCCACGCAGGTGAGGCAGCAAGACTCGTCATCACACCTACCTTCGTTCAGGAAGGCCCTCTTTCTTGAGACCGCATAGTATGCCACATCTCTACAAGTTCGGTCTCGGCAGGGCTGAGATTGGTTGGTATGTCGATTGTGGTCGCGAGCAATAAATCTCCAAATGTGTCTGGTTTTCTTGAGCTGGGCATACCTTGCCCGGAAATCCTGAAGACTTTACCTGTTTGTGTCTCTTTAGGGATACTTAACTCGATCTTTCCCTTTATGGTTTCCACTTCTATTTTGCCACCGAGAAGTGCCGTATGTAGATCGATGGAGACGGGTGCGTTGAGGTCGTCTCCATTTCGTGTGAATTTGGGATGGATTTGCACTTCTACCACAAGAATAAGCGGTGATTCATTGGGCATCCTCCCGATACGTATGCGTGACTGACGGTCTACTCCTCTTGGAATAGTTACTTCTAGTTTCTGGACTGTGCCATCGTCACGACGTAGCCCTATAACCCGCTTGGTTCCTGCGTATGCTTCTTCAAGGGTTATTGATATAGCCTGTTCAAACTGCTGGGTATTCTGTTTGATATGCCCTTGGTTCCCAGTATTCCCAAGCCAGTCACGTAATACATCGCTCAGGTTGTCAGAATCCATGTTCCGGCGATTAGCATTCATATTACTATCCCGTTGGAAACCGGGAAAAGCTCCAGCATCTTGAGCGTTGTTTCTATAAGGGCGACTATTGCCTTGCTTCCACGCTTGCCCAAATTTATCGTATTGGGATCGCGATGTACTATTAGACAGTACTTCGTAGGCTTCTCCGATTTCTTTGAAATTTTGTTCTGCTTGAGGGTTGTCTGGATTAACATCTGGATGGAATGTTCGTGCCAGTTTTCTGTAGGCTCGGCGTATATCAGACGATGGAGCACTACGCTTCACCCCTAGTAGTTTGTAGTAGTCTTTTCCCACTGGCTATCACCTAAATCTATAACAATATTATGTTAT
>Ga0115002_10008587_pt1 | contig 11292 bp, 10 predicted proteins | sample ArcticOcean_MG_C_8_FD_89576 | JGI IMG/M metagenome (GOLD analysis project Ga0115002, IMG submission 89576) | Marine microbial communities from western Arctic Ocean - ArcticOcean_MG_CB11_86 | ecosystem: Environmental > Aquatic > Marine > Oceanic | place: Arctic Ocean: Canada Basin | collected... | reverse complement strand
TTGCCGCATCCGTTCAGCGACGTTCCCCCGTTGGCCGAGATGGCCATCGAAGCTTTTGGCCCAAGTCGGGTGATGTGGGGCAGTGATTGGCCTCCGGTCAGTTCGCGCGAAGGTTACGACCACTCTTTGAGCTTCCCTATGGAACATCTTTCTTCACTGAGCGATGATGAACGAGCCTGGATATTTGGCGAAACAGCACTCAAAGTGTGGCGTTTTTAATACCCGCTCCACCTATCCAGAAACGAATCTGAAGTTTGATCAGATCTTGCCATATGTAATTTATATCTCGATAACATACAGTATCTTAGCCAGGTGAAATATCTTCTCTTGCCGATGAAGAAGTATATAATTACCCTTGTTGTATCTGTGCTAAGTCTCCCGTTGTCTTCGCGATTTGGCGAATCGCATTCCGCGGTCTTTCGATTTGCAAAAAACATATCCTGGTTATAGACGACGAAATGGTCGTCACCCAGGTTTTGGCGCAATTGCTGATTCGCTGCCCCTATAAAGTGACGATTGCGCTTAATGGCCGACAAGGCATTTAGCTGTTCCGCGCCGATCCCGCGGATTTCGTCATTGTCGATATATATGCCGGAAGTAGACGGCATTGAGGCTGTCGCCACGCTAAAAGCAGAAAAATCCGCAACCAAGTTCATCGCCATTTCGGGAGGGCCCCTGCGCAGTGAAGGGGATCGCCTGCCGGAAGCACTGGAGTTAGGTGCCGGTTACACTTTTGGCAAACCAATCGACAACAAAGAACTGCTCGAAGCCAGCGAAACCTTGCTCGGGGTCTGACGACAATATTGGCACAGAACACCGCCTAGAATTCCATACCAAAAACACCTTCCGCAATTATGTAACGCACGATTCGCGGCTATACAGCATCGTCCGCGGCCTCTACCACCGACACGCCTAAACCCTCTCCGCACCGCACCAGCCCCAGCGCCAAACCCGTCCACAGCCAATACGTCATGCGCATCGTCGGCTCGTTCAAAATATCCCAAGTCAGCATGTTGACGGCCAGACTGATATATCCCACAAGATAAGCCCAGAGCAAATCCTTACCCGCCCCATCTACCGCCCGCCGCCAAGCTCGTAACACCACGACGAAGATAGCAACCATCAAAATCAGACGGCTTATTAGCCCCAAGATCCCTGTTTCGGCGAGAAACATCAGATACATATTCTCAGTTGTGTGTTCGGGGAATTCTCTCACCATGTAGTTTTCGCTATATCTATAGCGTTCGAATTCCCTGGTAAATGTTCCGAAACCGACCCCTAATAACGGATGCTCCGCGAGAATATTGCCCACAGTATAGTACTGGGCGATGCGAAAGCGCTCGGTATATTCTAATAGGGAACCATACTCGTAGACTTTACTGTCCCCCCCAACCGTTACCGACCGGGTTTGCAAGGCCTCCTTCCAGCGCTGCTCAACTTGCTGCAAGACACTACCAACCTTCGCATTCTGCGATAATACCCCTAAGCCCACCACCACCGAGACCACAACAAGCCCGCCATAGAACTTGCTCCGACCAACCCGCCGGAACATCGGTCCCAATTTCTTCAACCAAGGTCCCATTAACAGACAGCACAAAAGCGTCGCCACTTGCGTGCCTCGGGTCTGCGTCAACAACACCACCGGCACAAAGAGAGTGCAGACCAGCCCCCAGCCGATCTTGAGCCACACCCGCTGTAAAACCGACAAGGTCCACACCGCCAAGGGCAATAGCAACATCGCGTATGTCGCGGTAGCTACCGTATGGCCAAAAGGCCCCATGGCCCGGTGGCGCGTGTGATACGGACTATACATGCGCTGAACCGCATCCCAAAGCGGTTCGTGTCCGGTTATAGCGTAGAAAAATGTATAGCTCACGGCACACCCGCAGAGCAATGCCATAAAAAATGCCGCCCGGCGAATCACCTGCCAAGACGTGCAATACTGAACCACCAGTAGACACAAAACGCCACCGGTAATATTGTAATACCCCCACTTGCTCAACCCCGTCAGCGCGTAATTCGCACCGAGTAGACTGAGTAAAGCGACCACGAGATATAACCCCAGCAAACGATTGATAGGTGCTTGGAGAACCGGCTTAGAATATTTGACGATATCAAAGCACCACAAAAAACAAGCGCTTCCGGCCAAGATAAAGGGAAGGTACTTAACCAACGAGAACACTGGGGGGCCATCGAGACTTTGCGATTGAAAATAATAGAAAGGCACTAAGGATATATAGGCGAATAATATCGCCAATAAGACCCAGATTGTTTGATCTACCTGTTTATAGAATCTCACCAAAACCCTCATCCCCCTCAATCACCTACTCGCAATTAAATAAAAAGGACTGTAAATAGGTCTACAGTCCCCAAAACGGCGAAGGGACTGTAATACTTCTACAGTCCCCTCTAATTTTCATATGGTGCCGAAGCGGGGACTCGAACCCCGACGCCCAAAGGCACTGCCCCTTCAAAGCGCCCAGTAGCAATCTTTTAACATCCAATATATCAACCACTTACAACCCAAGGCCACAATCATCAATCACTTACCTATGACAAAGTTAAGCTCTATTAAGTTCCAGTCAACTCCGAGTTTAATGGAGTGGTACGTTTCGATGAAGACGCTATGGAGACCCTGGGCTACCCCGCGCTCTGCCGCTCTAAATGAACCATGCGGATCCATTCGCGAGGAGGAAATTGAATCCAGACTTTAAGGAATAGATGATAGAACAGGCCCGATAGGACATCGAGGTCTGGCAACTGCACTCCAGTTTGCAACAGGGGCCCGCTGCGTTTGTACCGTATTTATATGGTCATATTATATTAGATATAGTGCGGAACGGCCCAACGCCTCTGAGCCGTGTTTTTTACCGCGTGAGATCGAAGTATTTGATCGATCGAATAGGATTTTTATTTAACCAAAGTGAATAGCGTTTATAACGCTGAAGGACTATAATAAAATGAAATTTATTCTTTACGGCGTTGGCAGCTTTAGCACGCTGTGCACTGTCGTGATCTTTATCTATCTGCTTGACACTGGCCCTGCGGAAACCGGCTCCTCAGCATCCAGTGACGCCGCCAGCGAACCCCTTATGCCGTATATCGCCCTTTTATTCGGAATTATTTTCATCCTTGTGTTTGGCGGCGTCATCCTCCACCTACTGAGTGCGCGTAAGCAAAGTCTAAGACTGATTCAAACAGAGTTAGATGAAGGAAAGAGAATGTATAAAGAGACCTGGGTTAGTGGAGTGGTCAATGGCGTGCGATACCGGGGCCCTCTTTTAAAGTTGGCAGTTTTTGATGACTGCTTCATCATCAAGGACAAAAAAGTTCTTTTTGCAGATATTGAATCCATCAGTAAATCGCGATTCTCTGGTGTCAGAGTTCAGACTAAAAGCAATAAGGCGGATATTTTCAAGTCTAATAATGGTCAAAGTATTGTAGTTTACAGCAGTTCTTTTTTGCAATTCATTCCCAAAGAACACGGTGGGCAAAAAGAACCGGGAGCTTGATTCTATTGCCCCTACCTTTTTGCTCTTTATGGAACGGGCTAATGCCAGACGACCTAAAGAGTTAGAAAAAGAAAATGCCGAGTTGAAAAAGAGGCAGGCCGAACCGATGCTGGAAGATCGCGTGCTCAAAGAGGTCAATTCAAAAAAGTAAGCCCGGCGCAGGAAAAATCAGCAGTGGCCTATACAGTGGATCAGCGACTGTGTAAGAGGAGGGAGAGCACGCTGGAGCGGTCCCGGGGTGCGGCTGCAGGTATCTCCTAGCAGACATGGGCCAGGAGGCGGGAGCAGCAAGGTTTGGATCGGTCGCGGAGGAAATGACTGGAGGAGGCGCGCCGGTTGATCGAGATAGCCGCCGATCCAGCGGGCTGCACCCAGGTCGCGGCGCGGGAGCTGGGTATGGGTTAGCAGACCTTACGCAAGACCTTCGGCCGCTCGCCACTCTTTTACTCCCGGTACTACAAGGGCCCTACCTCGGCTTCCGTGTCGTACGGACTAACACCGTCTCTCCCACGCTCATCGCTATCGGGCGGATTTCGCATGGGCAATAAACCGCGCCTCTTCCACGATTTAACTTTGTCCAACGAATACCCAGCTCATTTGCGCTGGCTGCCAGATTTTTTCATTGCTCAGACGCTGGTCATCAACGCGAAATATGCGCTATTCAAATGCTACCGACCACCCGCCATCGTCTCATTGAATCAGCGGCGAGCCCCCCCGAACAAAAGAGCAAGATCCGGTGGCGAATATTTCATGGGACAGTGCGATGGCGTTTTGCGGGATGGGCCGATGTCCCATCCCGCCGCTCTAACCTATTATCGCACATTAGTCTCAATTGAGTTGTTAACACTAAGTAAAGTGAGTCGGAATGAAGTATTCGAAATGGAGCTTCTTAATAGTATCTGCGCTGTTCGTACCTAACGCCCAAGCAAGAGAAGCGGCGGTGGTGCCCCCTGCTGAACCTTCGTTCAGCGCCTCATCCGAACTCGCTTCCCCAAAGAGTCTCGGTGCTTACAGTCCGGCCAAACTCTTCGACGGAGATCCTACTACCGCATGGTGCGAAGGTGCAGAGGGTCTGGGCATCGGTGAACGAATCATTATCACCTGGCCGGAAACGGTAGAGATCGACGGTTTCGCCTTCATGCCTGGGTTTCACAAAAGTGAAGAGCTGTTTCTCAAGAACAGCGTGCCGCGAAAAATTCATTTCGCAATCGATGGGAAAGACTTCCCAACCTTCCTCGTCGGTTATCGCCTGGCGTTGGAAGGAGACGATGAGGATCCGAAGGCGGTGCGGGGCATGGGTTGCTACCCGACACCAGCGGATCTACTGATACCTTGGCGCGTGGTGGTCTTCCCGGAAACCCGCAAGGCTAACCGCCTTGCTCTGGTCATCGACTCCGGTAAACGAGGTTCGGCATGGGCTGACCTGTTGATTTCCGAGATGGTCCTCTTTACCGTTGGCAAGGAGCCAACGGGGCTACCCCAAGAGGTTCTGAGGGCTGCGAAGATCCTTATAGAGTTGCGCGATGGCAGCGGCCCGACAAACCTCTATGCGCCTCGTACTCAAATTCATTCAACCGACGACAACCGGGCTTACGCTCAGTTCTTATCGATGATACATGTCAAGCAGCCGGACACACAAATACAGGAACCGGTCATCGAAACCCGGCAAGAGCTAAACAAGGCGGGTTCGCAGGCGACGGCTTGGTGGGCTGCACAGCACCCCTATCTTTTCGATACGGCCTTGGCGATCGACGGCGCTCGGATCGTTGGACCGGTAAGTACTAGACACGGCGATGGCGAATGGGTCGAATTATATCCCGAAATTCTGCTTAATGATGAAGACCAAATTTATCAACTCGGCGAAGCCGCCTACTGGGACGGCGTACCCGGATGCGCTGGGGGCGTGATTCCCAGCACCGCGGGCACAGAGGGTTGGCGATATGGGGAGGAATAGTCCCAGCCTCCCTGTAACAAACCAGGGGTCAGATCGATTGGGCATGACCGTCTAAAGTTGACCCTGATTGGGGCCATGCCTGTCAAGTTCCCCCAAGCTGGGAATAAAGCCCCTGATTCTTCGTTGGGTATCTGAAGTGCTAGTGCTTTTGAGTGAAAATTAGAGTAAAATTTCGTGTAAAAAATGCGGATGCACTGCTTCTGAACAGAACTCGACGTTGGTTGCTATAGATAGGATGACTTCTGAAGGTTCAATAGAAGGATGAATTTCATGCTCAAAATATAATCATATCGTCGAGAACGCTAGGTTACTCACCCACTGCCACAAATGCGATCACTACCCCTTGCTAATGGTCAAAATATGTATTTTCACCACTGCCGCGGTCTGCTTTGCGATTGGGATGACCCACCGCATGGTAACGTATGTGGTTATCGTGAAAAAGGATGTAACCGAAAAAAGGACTTACATCAATTGATGTAAGTCCTTGTAAATATTAATGGTGCCGAAGCGGGGACTCGAACCCCGACGCCCGAAGGCACTGCCCCCTCAAGACAGCGTGTCTACCAATTTCACCACTTCGGCACGAAGAATAATGCTGCGCTTGTTATTGCGTTGCGCCGGTCTCTTCCGCGGCAGCGGGCGCAGCCTCTGCCGAAGCAGCGGGCGCAGCCTCTGCCGAAGCAGCGGGCGCTTCTTCAGTGACCGGCTCGTCAAGCAGGGAACCCGCTTCGCCCAGCGGCGCCGGAATAACGGGCAAACTGCCCTCTTCCATCACCCGCTGGGTGGCCGTCGTTTGCGCGGTTACCGCCGTTTGAAAGGCAACCGACTGCACCAGACAGCTAACGATAAAGGCCGTGGCCAGGATCGCCGTGGCTTTGGTCAGAAATGTGGACGCCGTGCGGCCGCCCAAGACCGAAGACGAAGACATGCCGCCGCCGATGGACCCTGCCAAGCCGCCGCCCTTGCCCGCCTGTAGGAGCACAGTCAAGACGAGCAGCAGACAAATTAGTATATGAACGATCGTAAATAGTATTTCAATCATGATTTATTTAATTTAAGGTCAAAGGGCTGCCTTCACAATAGCGGCAAAACTCTCCGCGGCAAGGGCAGCGCCACCGATTAAACCCCCATCGATATTATCTTGTGAAAAAAGTTCGGCCGCGTTATCCGGCTTGACGCTGCCACCGTATTGGATCCGCTGTCCTGCCGCGACCTCGGCCCCTAGCTGTTCAGCAAGAAAATTGCGCATCATCGCGTGTGCTTCTTCGGCTTGCGCGGCGGTAGCCGTCACGCCGGTGCCAATGGCCCAAACCGGCTCATAAGCCCAAACTACATCAACCACCTCAGAAGCCTCCAGCCCCGCCAGCGCTCCACCGACCTGGCCGAGCACGACCTCTTCGATCCGGCCAGCTTCTCGCTCAGCCAGGGTTTCCCCAACGCAAACGATCGGCCTTAGCCCAGCCTCTAACGCACGAATCAGCTTGCGGTTGACCCATTCATCGGTCTCGCCAAAATATTGCCGCCGCTCAGAATGGCCCAAAATTACGTACGTGCAGCCCGCCGCCAAAATCATTCCAGCGGATAGCTCGCCGGTAAAAGCACCCTCCCCCTCCCAGTGCATATTCTGTGCCCCAAGACCAATCGCGCTGCCTTCCAACGCGGCGTGCACGGCTTGCAGGCTGGTCGCGGGTGGGCAAAGTGCGGTTTCGACTTCGACTCCGGTGAGCAGAGGCTTGAGTTCCGCGACGAGTTCAACGGCTTCAGAGGCCGTCTTGTGCATTTTCCAGTTGCCGGCAACAATCGCCTTACGCATCTGTTTAATCCTCCTTGTCGGCCAGGGCTTCGACACCGGGTAATACCCGCCCGCCCATGCACTCCAGTGAAGCTCCACCACCCGTAGAGATATGCGTCATGCCCTCGGCTAAACCTGCCTGGGTGAGCGCCGCCGCCGTATCCCCACCACCAATAATACTCATCGCACCGGCGCCAGTAGCTGCAACAAGCGCTTCAGCCACCTGTAAAGTCCCCTGCGCGAAGGGCTGCATCTCAAAGACCCCCAAGGGTCCGTTCCATACCACGGTGCCACCACCGGCGACCTTATCCGCATAGAGCTTTCGCGTCTCAGGCCCGATATCCATCCCCTCCCACCCCTCGGGCATCGCATCTCGGGCGACGACCTGGGTCTGGGCATCAACGGCAAATCGATCGGCAACAACGCAATCGATCGGCAACAAAAATTCCACCGCCTTGGCCTCGGCCTGGGCCAATATATTCTTGGCCGTATCAAGGCGATCCTCTTCGAGCAACGAATCGCCGATCTGCAAACCCATTGTCTTGAAAAAGGTATACGACATACCGCCGCCAATCAGCAAAACATCCACTTTGTCGAGCAAATGCTCGATCACCTCGATCTTACCCGATATCTTTTTGCCACCCAATATCGCGATAAAGGGACGCTGCGGATTTTTCAAGGCCTCATCCAGATAGGCGACCTCTCGCTCCATCAGCAGCCCGCTTACCGCGGTATCAATAAAGCGAGTTACCCCCTCGGTTGAGGCATGGGCCCGATGTGCTGCTCCAAAGGCATCATTCACATAGAGATCGGCCAACCCGGCTAACGCCCGTGCAAAAGACGCGTCGTTCTGCTCTTCGGCCGCGTGGAAACGCAAATTTTCCAGTAGTAACACCTGCCCAGCTACAAGCCCAGCAGCCTGACTCGCCACTTTATCACCGATGCAATCCGCCGCCATCTCAACTTCGCGTCCCAAGAGCTTACTCAACGCCTGCGCTACGGGCGCCAGAGACATTTCAGCCACTGGTGTACCTTTGGGCCGCCCCAAGTGCGACATAAGAATTACGGCAGCCCCTTGCGCCAATAGGTGCTCTATCGTGGGCAGAGCCGCTCTAATCCGCGTGTCGTCGGTAATTTGGCCAGCTGCATCGAGCGGCGCATTGAAATCGACCCGGACCAAAACCCGCTTACCCGCGGTATCGATATCCTTGATAGTTAATTTGCTCATCTGATTAACCGAAGAATACCTTGGCCAAGTCGTAGAATTCCTGATCCACTACCTTCAGTTGGCCGACTGCAACTGAAAGTGGAATAGCGACGATTGCATTGCCCTGCAAGCTCACCATCTTGCCATAATCGCCGGCTTGTACTAAATCGATAGCGGCGATGCCGAAACGAGTGCCCAATACCCGGTCAAAAGCCGTAGGCGTGCCTCCGCGCTGCAAATGCCCCAACACCGTTACCCGCGTCTCAAAGCCTGTGCCCTTTTCAACGGTATCGGCGACCAACTGACCGATACCGCCCAATTTGACATGGCCAAAATCGTCCAGGCCGCCCTCGGAGACCACATATTCGTCATCGGATCCTTCACCCGAAAGCAACTGCGCCCCTTCAGCGACTACGACAATCGAAAAATCTTTGCCACGCGCATGACGCTTGCGAATCGTCCCGATAACTTCTTCAACGGTGTGTTTCTGCTCGGGGATTAGAATCATATCCGCCCCGCCGGCTAAACCTGCATGCAACGCGATCCAACCACTATGGCGCCCCATCACCTCGATGACCATTACGCGATTATGGGATTCAGCCGTGGTGTGAATGCGGTCAATTGCCTCAGTAACAATATTGACCGCCGTATCAAAGCCGAAAGTATAGTCCGTGCCGCTTAAATCGTTGTCGATCGTCTTGGGCACGCCAACGGTCGGTACCCCCATCGCCGTAAGTTTGTTCGCCACACCCAGTGTATCCTCACCGCCAATAGCGATCAGGGCATCCAGCTTCATCCGCTTCATATTGTCGGCGACGATCTCACCACCGTCTTCTTCTTTGAAGGGATTGGTACGCGATGTGCCGAGGATGGTCCCGCCCTTCGGGAGGATACCGGAGATCTCTTCTAAACCCAAAGGCTCCCAGTCACACTCCATCATGCCCTTCCAGCCCTTCAGAATCCCCTTAAAACGGTGTCCGTGGGTAGTCATGCCCCGACGAACGGCAGCGCTGATCACCGCATTGAGCCCCGGACAGTCTCCGCCTCCGGTCAATATACCGACCATTTTTTCGGCCATCGTCTTAAACTCCTTCATTCTACTGCTGGTGAGACATTAGCCTAAAGCAGGATTCTTGCGAAAAGCCCTAAATATAAGCCCCGGTTAAGATTAGGTCAAGAGATATCGGACTAATTTGCCCCCTTGACCCGAGCTAAAACTATGCTCGAGAGGTGATCCGTCTGCAAAGCCTGAGCACAAGCCTGCAAGGTAGCTCCGGTCGTCAACACATCGTCAACCAGCCCAATTCGCGCCCCGATGGGCAATTTGGCCAACTTGATAAAATGCACTGCGCAGATTATCACCGCGCTCTTCGGCCGATAAGAGGGCCTGGTGGCGGGTATTCTTGCGACGGTGCAATAACCCATTGCATACGGGCACTCCGAGTGCTACCGCCAATCCACTGGCAATTTCGAGACTTTGGTTATACCCCCGCTCGCGCAGCCTTGCCGGATGCAAAGGCACAGGCAGTAAATAGTCAATCGACGCCAAATCTTTCGCTCGCCACAGGGCCATGCGTCTGCCCAACGCATGGCCCAATCGCGGTTGATTGTGAAATTTAAGCGCGTAGATTGCTTCTTGCAGTATCCCTGAAAAACACCCTAAGATTATATTTTCTTTAAATATATGACTTTTAAACAACAAATCGTCCAACGCTGGATCTTCGTGTTCGCTTTTGGCTTTTTCGATCGCCAACCAGCACGTATCACACAATATCGCAACGGCTTCTATTTCCGCCTGACAAACCACACAATGCGGTGGATAAGCAAAATAGAGCAACACCCTGCCTGCGTTCTGTAACGGTCCAAGCCATGATCCCATTTCACACGCTCCCGTACCCTTTTCGGCACAAAAATAGACCCTATTTTACTTGCGTTAGATAATAGAGGAAGAAACGTGCCAACCGGGACCGTACACACAAAAACCCGCAGCAATAGGCTGCGAGTTTTTTGCGCTTAGGCCATTAGATCGATAGTGGCCTTGAAAATTGACGATTTCAGCGCCCTACCGTTTTCACTCTCCTGGCTTGGGGGCCTAGAGGGCCGGCGACGGGGTCGCCGTTGCCTTTTGGATGGGTTTTCGTTAACCTGCACCCATCCATGCTCGATTCGCTGGATCATTGGCAACCTCCTTGTCACCGGTGCCATCCCTGGCCATGATAGATCCTTGCGTCGCTATGTACTTAATTTATCGGCATACTTTGCAGACCTTGCACTTTTTTTACCATGATCACAAACTTGCCATAGTTGACAATATTTGGTATCTCCAATAAAAATATGCAAATTGTACAATCTTGAGCACATCGTCATAACGAACTATAATTTGAGCTTATCACAATATCGCTTTAAAAATCGTTTCGCTGGCGATTCAATACGCAGTTTTATCCCATTCGATGCCAAGGAATGTCCGATATGTCGCGAAAATTTAGCTCCATACTACTCCTACTGCCCTCTCTGATACTGCTAGCTTGCAGCCCGACTCCACAGATGAATCCGCCGTCCTCGGATACCGCCTTGAAGAAACACCCACTCGACCAGTCCGAGTATCGCCGCTTTGTCCTAGACAATGGCCTTAAGGTCTTGTTGGTCTCCGATCCCCGCTTTAACAAATCCGCTGCCGCTGTACATGTAAGAGTCGGGCACTTGAGCAATCCCAAAAATCGCATGGGGCTAGCTCACTTTCTCGAGCACATGCTCTTTATGGGCACAGAGAAATACCCGGAAGTCGACGACTATCTCAATTATATCAACGAGAACGGCGGTTCCCGCA
>Ga0115002_10008586_pt1 | contig 11294 bp, 9 predicted proteins | sample ArcticOcean_MG_C_8_FD_89576 | JGI IMG/M metagenome (GOLD analysis project Ga0115002, IMG submission 89576) | Marine microbial communities from western Arctic Ocean - ArcticOcean_MG_CB11_86 | ecosystem: Environmental > Aquatic > Marine > Oceanic | place: Arctic Ocean: Canada Basin | collected... | reverse complement strand
TGTGCGCGTGTTCGGGAATCGCGGGTCGAGTGGCATCGACGCCATCGTCTCAACGGCGTTCGGTGTCTCGGCCGCGACCGGGCGACCGACCGTGTGCGTGATTGGCGACGTCGCTCTCTTCCACGACCAAAACGGCTTACTCTGGAATCGTGAACCTGATGCGCCGGTCGTGTTCGTCCTGATCGACAACGACGGGGGTGGCATCTTCCACATGCTCCCCGTTGCCGAGCGCGATGCGGCGTTCACGAAGTATTTTGCGACGCCTCACGGCCTGGACTTCCGGCATGTTGCAGAGATGCACGGCATCGACTTCTCGGATGGAGAAATCGATGAGCTCGGTGCCGCGCTTGTCAGTGCGCTCGAGTCGGGGCGTACGAGCATCCTACGGGTGCGGACAGACCGAGAGCGGAATGTGCGGCGGCATCGTGAAGTCTCAGACGCCGTAGCCGAGGCCGTCCGCAAAGCGCTCACGAATACTTAGACTAGGTCCCCACCATACATGGCTCCAACCCCAGACCGTACATGAGCAAGCCCGACTGGAAAGAGGTCAAGCAGTACGAGGATATCACCTATCACAAATGCAACGGCGTCGCGCGCATCGCGTTCAACCGGCCCGAGGTGCGTAACGCCTTCCGCCCAGACACGCTGCTCGAGATGCAGGAGGCGTTTCGTGACGCAGGCGAGGACATCGAGGTCGGGGTGGTGTTATTGACGGGGAACGGGCCTTCGAAGGACGGCAAGTGGGCGTTCTGCGCAGGCGGCGACCAGAAGGTGCGCGGGGAAGCCGGGTACGTTGGCAAGAGCGGAGTGCCCCGTCTCAACGTGCTGGAGCTTCAGCGCTACATGCGCTCGATGCCCAAGCCGGTGATCGCGCTCGTCGCGGGCTACGCGATCGGGGGCGGCCACGTGCTACACATCGTCTGCGACCTCACGCTTGCTGCCGACAACGCGGTTTTCGGCCAGACAGGGCCCATCGTCGGCTCGTTCGACGGCGGCTTCGGATCGTCCTTCCTTGCACGTATGGTGGGCCAGAAGCGCGCTCGCGAGATCTGGTATCTCTGCCGCCAATACTCGGCCGAGGAAGCGTACGAGATGGGCATGGTGAACAAGGTCGTGCCGCTCGAACAGCTCGAGGACGAGGGCTGGGCGTGGGCGCAAGAGATTATGGAGATGAGTCCGCTCGCGATTCGTTTGCTCAAGAGCGCCTTCAATGCCGACCTAGATGGCCAGGCCGGAATACAGGAGCTCGCGGGCAACGCGACCATGCTGTTCTACATGACCGAGCAGGGGCAGGAAGGGAAGCGGGCCTACGTGGAGAAGCGCAAGCCTGAGTTCCGGAAATATCCATGGCTGCCCTGGTAGCGGGGCAGTCTCGCCGCGACCAGATCCTCGCGGCGGTGCTCGACGTCGTACGTGCTGAGGGTTGGACCTCGATCTCGATGCGGCGTGTCGCTGATCGCACCGGAATCACTGCGACTGCCCTGTACCGGTATTTCGACGGCAAGGACGCGCTGGTAGGCGCCGCGGTCGATGTGGCGCTCGCGGCCCTCATGTCTCGAGTCGCATTGGCCAGCCTGGACGCTTCCTCGGGGGAAGGCCGGCTGTGGGCGAGCCTGGAAGAGATCCGTGGATTCGCCGTGGACGAGCCGGACCTGTACGCGTTCATCTTTTTTTCACACGATCCTGCCCGGGGTGCCGCGTCCTCCGAACCTGCCCCTACAAACAACCGGTTGATGGACGCACTCGAAACCCAAGTCGCCGGGTGGATATCCGAGAGCGGTGCCTCGAGTGAAGCGGCTGAGGTAGCCGCAGTGGTCGCTGCGCAGGCCCACGGTCTGGTGCTGCTCTGGCGGCGTGGACGCTTCGAGAATACGGAGGCCTTTGCCGACTTCTATCGCAAAGCCTTCTGGATCCTGCTTGCTGGGATCGGGAACCAGTGACGCAGCAGCCCGCCGGTGAGGTCACCCGGGCATACTCCTGGGTGTTGGCTGCACGACCGAAGACGCTGACTGCCGCACTCACCCCCGTAGTGGTCGGGACCGCGTTGGCCACTCACGACGGTGTGCTCGCTTGGTTACCGGCATTGGCCGCTCTGGTTGGCGCGACTCTGATCCAGATAGGGACCAACTTCGCGAACGACTACTATGACTTCGTGCGCGGAGGTGATACCGCGGACCGCGTGGGGCCCGTGCGTGTCACCCAGGCTGGAATCCTGGCGCCGGAGGCCGTGAAGCGTGGCATGTGGACCGTGCTAGCAGCCGCGTTGTTCGTCGGTATCTACCTAGTCTGGGTCGGCGGTTGGCCCATTGTGTGGATTGGGCTGTCTTCCCTCTCGTGCGCAGTGCTGTATACGGGCGGCTCCTACCCGCTTGCGTACCACGGGCTCGGCGACCTCTTCGTATTCGTCTTTTTCGGCCTCGTGGCTGTCAGCGGGACCTACTACGTGCAAGGTCTGTCGTGGCCGCCAGATGTCTTCCTGGCCGGTGCGGCACTGGGCGCGCTGAATACCGCGATCCTTGTGGCGAACAACCTGCGCGACATCGAGACTGACGAAAGAGTGGGGAAGCGCACGCTTGCGGTGCGCATCGGCACGCGCGGTTCCCAGCTCCAGTATTTCGCTCTGCTGCTCGTCGCGTTTGTCGTTCCGGTCGTGGGGTGGAGGATGTGCGGCTGGCCTGTGGCATCGCTCGCCGCTCTTCTAGTTGCTCCGCTCTGCATTGCACCGGGTCGACGCGTGCTGATGCACACCGACCCGGCCGAACTCTTACCGGTTCTCGGAGAGACGGCTCGCGTCGTCGGCATCTATGGCCTTCTGCTCGGGCTTGGGCTGGTTCTCGGCTGATGGTTGTCGATCTGCTCCAGTGGGTGCTCTCGGCCGAGCGGGGGCCGAATGTCGATCCGTCGCGCGTCGCGTTGCTGTGGCCCGAAGGTTTCTGGACCTACGGAGAGTTGGACCGCGCCGTCGATGTGCGAGCGAGGGCTTTGACGGCCGAGGGCATCGATGCGGGAGCCGCACGCCCCATCGTAGCCACCAATGACGTGGACGGGATTGTCACCTTGTTGGCGACTTGGCGGTGCGGTGCCACCGTGGCGCCGCTCAACGCGAAACTGACTCCCGTGGAGGCCGATCGTGCGCGTACGGCCCTAGCCGGGGTCGCTACAGATGCGCAGGTCATCTTGTGGACGTCTGGAACCGCTGGCGTGCCGCGCGGCGTGGCGCTTTCGTTCGACAACCTATTCGCGAGCACCTCCGCGGTTGGCGATCGACTTGGTTCCAGCGCGGACGACGTGTGGCTGGCTTCACTCTCGATCGCTCATGTAGGGGGGCTCGCGTTGCTGGTGAGGGCGCTGATGACTGGAGCCGCTGTAGTCGCGGCAGGTGCCTTCGACGTGGAGGTCGCTTCGAACCTCATCGATGGACGGGGGCTTCGACCAATCACGCATGTGTCGCTAGTTCCTATTCAGCTTCTTCGGCTTCTCGACCATCGAACCGAAGGGCCGCCATCTTCGTTCCGGTGCGCGCTCATCGGTGGTGCGCATGCCTCCGCCGATCTGGTCACAAGAGCGCTCGACGCCGGGTGGCCTGTCTCTTTGACGTACGGGATGACCGAGATGACCTCCCAGGTAGCGACTGCGTCTCCCGCTCAGGTGCGAGCGAAGGCGGGCGCTGTGGGTAAGCCGCTCGAGGGTGTGGAACTGAAGGTCGAGGAGGGAGGCGAGATCCTTTTGCGGGGCAGGACACGTGCAACTGGCTATGTCGGTTCCGATGACGCTCTAGCCGACGCTGACGGGTGGTACCACACCGGGGATCTTGGATCCATCGATGAAGTGGGAGATGTGTGGGTCACGGGCCGCCGGGTTGACCGTATCGTCTCTGGCGGCGTCACGGTCGATGCGCTCGAGGTCGAAGAGGCGCTGCGTGCGCATCCCGCCGTCGCGGATGCGTGCGTGGTCGGAGTAAGTGACGCCGAGTGGGGTGAATTGGTCGGCGCGTATATCGTGCCGGCGGAGGGCGAGTTCGACCTCGATGCGGTCGATGAATCTTTGCGCGAGAGGCTGAGTGCGGCGAAGCGCCCCCGACTCTGGTCCGTCGAGAAAGCGCTGCCGCTCAACGCGAACGGAAAAGTCGAGCGTGCCCGTGTGAAGGCGTCGCTCGAGCTTGGTCGGTCACTCTAGATTCAGTGGCGATCTCTAGGTATGCCGATCGAGACGCCGACTCGGAACGTCATGAGGTCCGCCTCACTTCGGTTCGGGTAGATCGAGATGCTCCCGTCGGCGTGATCCAGGATGTCGCCCTCGGTCAGGAAGTGGGCGATCCCGTTCTCGTGACGTTCCACACCGAAGTCGATCGAAACGGGCTTTGCGCCGTTGACGATGCGTAGGCGTATGCCAGCCGCAGCGCGCCACGCGGCCACCACATCCGAGAGGTGGGTAGTAGCGCCGAAGTCATCGTAGTCGTCGACAGGGATGCCAACAGCGATCTGCCCTCCGAATCCTTGGTCGAAGAACGCACCCAACTCGCCCACGGGTTCCGCTGCGATGAACGAGACGCCCACGTGTGCTCGTGGCGCTTTCCGTTGTCTGAATCGTTGGCCGTCAGCCTCCGAGGCTGTAGCTCCGAGTACTGTCAGCGCCGTCAGTGCCACCACCACACCCCGTGTCATGCTCGACTCCTAGTCGCGGTTTGTTGCTGACCAGAAGTGCAGGACGTGTGCCGCGTTGCCGAAGAAACGTGTATACGCATGCACCATAATGACTAACGAGCTAGGAGGGTCTCTCGTCGAGGATGAGTCGAGGGCTCTGGATGTCACCTCGAGATGACACAGACGAAGGCGTCCAAGAAGACTTCGTCGCCGAGCACGGATCGCAACGCCCCCATCGCCACGGCGGGCTTGGTGTAGGCAGCCAGTGCCCTCGCACCATATGGACTCACCAGGTCCGTGTGGGCCATCAGGGGCACTTCGCGCTCGGTCCCCGCAGTTCCCAAGTAGGAGCGATTGGCGCCCCATGCCGGCTCTGCTTCGTTCCATAGCGCTGCCGCCGAAAGTTCGTCCCAATAGCTGGTGAAGCCTTCATCCATAAAGGGGTGTTTCGCCTCCATGTTGCCAACGGTCATCGGAAACCACTGGTGTCCTCCCTCATGGATTGTCACGGAGGCGAGGCCGCGAGCGCTGTTGCCCGACTGGAGCACGAGCATCGGGTACTCCATGCCGCCGACGGGCCCTTCCGTGATCGTCAGCTGCGGATAAGGATACGCCCCGAGATACTCGGAGAACGTGCGGACCGGATGCGCGGTATACCGCGCTCCTTCGGTCCAAGCGTCCATCTGGGGCCTGTAAAGCGCATGGGCCAGAATTCCGTTTCCTGCGCTGGTCGCGTCCCACACGTAGCTGGGGCTCGCGCTGAAGGCGAAGTCCCGCACGTTTGAGGCCTGGAACTGCCACGTCGCAGTGCCGTTGCCCAGGGAGGCTTCTGCTACGCGTACGGTCGTACTGGCCGACGCGGCTTCGCGCAGCCTGCGAGCTCCATCGACTCCGATCACCTGCTCGGGATTCTGGAGCGTACCGGTGGCCCCGATGAGCCAGCCAGCCGGCACGGTCAATTCCACGTCGAAGTCACCGTACGCCAGATAGAAGTCACCGTCGCCCAGATAGGGAGTCATGTCCCACCCATATAGGTCGTCGTAGACGGCCATGCGTGGATACCACTGAGCCACCGCGAAGACATCACCGTCCAAGTTGCCGTTCCGAAACGTCGGTGCCGGCGGCGTCACGTGAGACCACTCAATCTCGATGGTGGTCGATTGGTTCGGGCGCAGCGGGGAAGGGAGTTGGACTTCTAACAGCGTGAGTGCTTCGTAGTACCCTGAGCCCGGATGGGCGTGCTCGGCCGCCTGCCCGGCCACGCTCACTCGTGTGAGGTTGAAGCCGCCGGTGATGGGTACGCGCCGATTCCGTCTCGCACCCTCCATGAAGACGTTCTGCTCCAAACGAAGTACCACGGAAGTCAGTTCGTCGGGAGATCCGTTGTGATACGTGATCGTCTCTGAGGCCCGAATTCGTCCGTCTGAATCGAGGCTGGCCCGGATCTCGTAGTCGGCCCGCTGCTGCCAGTAGGCACGTCCCGGCCGGCCGCTTTCCTCCCGTGTTCCGGTCGTCAGAGCTCGCTCGAACGCGGGTGTGACGCTGATCGGACGGGGCGGGATGCGATCTGGAACCGACTGGCCGAAAGACGCTGATGGCGTCAGCACCACGGTCAGGGCGAGCACGCAGAGGGTCCCGAGTAGCTCTTCGATAGGCCGACGGTGCGAAGCGCGAAGCGACATTTTTGATCCCGACGATTGGTAGGCCGAATGTACGAGAAACGATGCATAGCATCGCGGTCGTCTTGTGGCGAGTTCGTACAGCATGGTGACACGCACCGTAGCGTCTACACGGCATGGTGACACCGGCCGTAGCATCTACGTAGATTGCCCACCATGCTAAAGGAGAAGCAATGAAGGCTGTCGTTATCGGTGCCGGTGGCCTGGGCAGCTACGTCGGGGCGCTTCTGGCTCGAGCCGGCCACTATGTCACGTTGGTCGCTCGTGGCGATCACCTCTCGGCGATCCGGAGGGACGGCCTCCATGTGGAGTCCTTGGATGGCGACTTCGATGTGCGACCCGAAGGCGCGGCTTCAGCGCTCGAATTGCAGATCGCCGACCTCACGCTGGTGACTGTGAAGGCCTACTCACTGGACGATGTTGCGGACCAAGTCGCACATCTTGCGGGGACTGGCTCGGTCATCGTGCCCCTCCTCAATGGAGTCACCGCGTGCGAGAGATTGATGGAGCACGGGGTGGCCGATGACCGCCTCTTGGACGGTATCGCCTATATGACGGCGTTCCGGACGGCGCCTGGCCAGATCCAGCGACGAGCGGCGCATCACCGCTTGGTCGTGGGCTCGTCCACCGGGGCCGACCCGGCTGCGATCCGCGTAGTCTCTGATGCCTTCGATGGCACTGGAGTCGAAATCGTGGCCTCGCAGGACATTGCTGCTGAGCTGTGGACGAAGATGGCGGTCGTCTGTGCGTTGTCCGTGCTCTGTGGAATCACGGGAAGATCGATGGGCCCGATCCGGACTCACCGATTCGCCGCGGACCTCCAAGAACGGGCGATTGCGGAGGTCACTTCGGTGGCGCGGGCACGGGGTGTGGCGTTGTCCCAAGATACCGAAGCGACCGTTGGCAAAGCGTTGGATGCATTCCCTGCCGACTTCGTCCCGAGCGTGATCCATGACCTGCGGAGTGGTAGACCGACGGAAATGGAGGAGCTTGGTGGAGCGATTGTCCGCATGGCACGCGAAGCAGGCATCGATGCACCGCTACATGAGGCCGCGACTTGTGCCATTCAGCTTGGGGAGCCGGAGTAGCCGATCCTAAGAAATCGGGCGCTGGGTCGGTAGAAGCTTCACGCTCCACAACCCCGAGTTGGTATCGCTGAAGAAGACGTGCCCCTTGAACGGCTGTGTACCCCAGACCATGGTGGCGTTGGGGGTGTAGCCCGCCGGCGACGCTGACTTGAAGACCGAGATCTCCCGCCCCTGCGTGTAGAGGTTCCCCATCAGCTCGCCGCTCACGTCGACCACCCGCAGACCGCCCTCATAGTAGGCCTGGTAGAGCTTGTCATCCTCGACCCAAAGGTTGTGCGTCCCGAATTCGGGGACCTCGTAGCGGGCGACCATCTCGGGGTTTTCCGGATCAGTGAAGTCGACGATCTGGATATAGCCCCTCGTGACGAGTGGGATACCGCCTGTGCCGCTATCGGGGTCGTACTGGCTCTGGTAGGAGCCCATCGATCGCGGGTACCCGGCCCAGGCGAGACCGCTGCGATCCATCCATTCGTCACCCAGGAAGAGGTAGGTCTTTCCCGTCGACTCTTGGAAGTAGGGGAAGGTGGCATGCGTCCGGCCGTCTGGAATGGCGTAAGAGGTGACAAAAATCGGATTCTCAGGCGAGCCGCCCCAACGTCCGTTGCCCACGTCCACGACGACGACACCGGTTCCCCACTCGGAGGAGTAGGCGAGTCCATCGGCCACCCAAACGTCATGTAGGCGGCTGTCCGGGTGGTTGTACTCGGAGATGTACTTGGGATCGTAAATGTCTGTCATGTCGATGATGACGTACTTGTCGCCGTTGGCGAGGGCGTACAGGTAATCATCCTGCGCGAACATGTTGTGCACCCCCCCTGTGATCCCTTCGTCGAAAAACGACGCGACGACAGGATTGCGGGGGTCGTCCATGTCGAGGATCACCAGTCCATCGCGCCGGTTCGTCGCACCCTCACGTGACAGGACCGCGTAGCGGCCGTCCGGCGAGGCCTTCACGTCGTTGACGGTTCGCGCGTCGACCTGAATCGAGTCGATCTTCGTTATGACAGCTGGGTTCGTGACGTCGTAGAAGAATGCGAACCCGCCCGACACCTTCGATCCCGTGATCGCATAATCGCGGCCGTCTACGCCCTCGAAGAGCCAGATGTCCGTCGTCCGGTAACGGTTTTCCGGGCCGTGGCCCACGATCTCCAGCTCTTGTACCACGTCCCGTGCTGCCGCCTGGAAGGATGCTCGGGCTGCGAGTGGCCCCGCAGTCGCCGTGACCGTGTGGAAACCGGGGATGTCAGCTACGAACGCCCCGCCCTTCATCTGTCCGGTTGCTGGTACGCCGAGCATACCGTCCGTAGCGGTATAACCGTGTGACCAGTTCACTGGCGCGTTCTCGATTACTGCGCCATCGGCGTCACGAACCACCGCTTCGAAGCGAACGACATCGCCTGTGCGCACGCCCGCCTCCGGTGCCCCACGTAGCTCGATCTGCGCACCGGGAAAGGTCGACACGACATGGTCGACGGAGCTGCTCACGCCCTCGTAGGACGCGGTGACGCTGACCGAGCCCTCACTATGCGCGGTGACATTCCCGAAGTCGTCTACCGTCGCGATCGCGGTGTTGGACGATGCCCATGAGATCTGGGGGTCGGGGCGCGGCGATCCGTCACGGTGCGTGGCTACCGCCTGATGCGCGACCGTTGTGCCCGCGTAGAGCCTCTCTGCGGTCTCGATAGCCATCGCGCTCACCCGGGGCCAGGTGACAATCACTGGCACACGCAGGGACGGAGGGGCGGTGCCCGAGCCGGCCGGCATGACGACCGTCGCGACGACCTCATATTCGCCGGGCTCCAGGCCTCGAACCATTCCATCCTCGATCTGGATGGCGTCGCGCGGGCCCGTGATTCGCAGCGGTACGTTCACCACGGCTCCGCTCGCGTCGAGCGCTTGCACCGAGAAGGGGATCTGCTGCCCGGCTTCGACCGTGAGCTGGGCCGCCGAAGCGGAAAGGCGGGCGACGTCGCTCACGTCCTGTGCCGCGACTGTTGCTGCCAGGGCGAACGTGGTGAGCAGTGATGAGACGGGTGAGGCAATCAGGCGTTTCATTGGCGGTCCCTGCCGTTGGTCGTTCGGTGACGACCTCAATCTGGCGTCCGCGCGACCTGGCCGCGAGGCGCTCACTGAAATGCCTTTCCCCGTGGCGCGCTACGCTACGCCTTCCAGCCTCCTTGGCTCGAGGCCATCGAACCGCGGCGGTCGCCAATTGGGAGATCGCGATGTGGTCCGGGTGCCCGTACAGAGACCTCGACGCCCTCCGCTGCGTACCTCGCCAAAGCCCCGCCCAACGCGAGGGATTCATCGTCCGGGTACTCTGAGACGGCGCCCCCCGTTGGTTGAGCCGGCGGCCCGCCCTTGCTACGCCAAGGCCGCTGCACCCATCTTCGCCGGCCATGAGCGATAACGCCCCACGCCGATCCCACTTCGTCCCTCGCACTCGCGACGGCCGGGTTGCCACCATCGCGTTCTTGGCGCTCTTGCTGCTCGCGATGCCGCCGGTGAGTCACACCGTGCTGAACCGCACCGACCCGTGGATCTTCGGACTGCCCTTCTTCTACGTCGCGCTGCTCGGCGTGTACTCGGCGTTGATCTTGGTGCTCATCTGGGCGTTCCGCCGTGGGGTTTAGCTGATGGAGCCTTGGGTTGTCGCCACCGGGCTGATCGTCCTATACCTGGCGTTGACGGTCGTACTCGGCTTCGTCGCGAACCGGCGTATGACCGGGGACATGGAGGACTTTCTGCTCTACGGGCGGAAGGCGGGCTTCGTCGTTCTCTATCTGACAGTGGTCGCGTCGTTCCACTCCTCGTTCGCATTCCTCGGCTCCGGGGGCTTCTTCTACACGCACGGCGTCGGCTTTTGGGCAGCCGGCACGTGGACGCTCTTGGTAGGCGCGATCACCTACGTGATCGGCTCGCGCATCTGGGCGCTGGGCAAAGCGTTCGGGTACATGACGCCCGCCGACATGCTGGCCGACTTCTACGAGTCCGAAGCGGTGCGGGTGACGGTCGCAGTCGTTTCGGTCGTCTTCACGATTCTTTACATCCAAGTCCAGGCGCAGGGGCTCGGCTACATCATCAATATCGCGTCCGGAGAGCGGATCAGTTTGGAAGTCGGTACGCTCGTCCTGCTGATCGTCGCCGCGGTCTATTTGATGGCCGGTGGGCTCAGGGCGGTCTATTGGACCGACGTTCTGCAGGGTGTGTGGATGTACATCGCCGTTTGGGTCGGAGCGCTCGTTCTGTCCTACGAGTTGTTCGGGGGTCCGCTGGAGCTGTGGCGTGCTGTCGCGGAACAGCGGCCCGACCTGCTCTCGCTTCCCGGCCCGAAGGGGTTCTTTACGCCCGGCATGTGGATCGGGATGACGATTACGCTGTCGTTCGGCATCGTCTTTCAGCCGCACATGATGATTCGGTACTACACCGCGATCGATGGGAAGACGATTAAGCTGCTCGGGGCGACGACGCCGATTTATCTGATGACGCTCTACATCCCGACGGCGATGGTGGGGCTCGGTGGCGCCATCGTCATGCCGGGCCTGGTGGGCGCGGAGGCAGACCGGATCTTTCCGGAGCTGCTTTTCGCCTACGCAAATCCGTGGCTGACTGGCGTGATTCTCGCGGGTGCGACCGCCGCGGCGATGTCGACGCTCGACTCGATTCTGCACGCGAACATGACTGTGCTCACGCGGGACGTGTACCAGCGCTTCATCCGACCCAACGAGAGCCAGGGCCACTACATCAATGTGGGACGCGCAATCGTGGTCGCACTGCTGGTCGTTGCGTACATGCTCTCGGTTGGCAGGTTCGACTACTTGGTCGTGCTCGTCACGCTGTCAGGTGCCGGAGCGCTGCAATTGATGCCGGCGATTCTGGGCGTG
>Ga0115002_10008583_pt1 | contig 11297 bp, 9 predicted proteins | sample ArcticOcean_MG_C_8_FD_89576 | JGI IMG/M metagenome (GOLD analysis project Ga0115002, IMG submission 89576) | Marine microbial communities from western Arctic Ocean - ArcticOcean_MG_CB11_86 | ecosystem: Environmental > Aquatic > Marine > Oceanic | place: Arctic Ocean: Canada Basin | collected... | reverse complement strand
TTTCTTTAGCAATCCATCATCCCTCTCTGTGCGTATTTGAGGGTAAACTCTCATGGAATACGCATCTATGACCTTTACAGCCCCTTGAAGCCCATCCTATAATGGCTTCAGGTTCCGTATCCAGGAAAGCGGTGGGTACTCTTGGTTTCTTCTCCTCAAGAGCAGGCCTCTGAAACACTGACCATGGGTGAGCTCCTGGAGATGGCTGGAGGTTGGAAAGACCTCCACAGGGGCGAGGTGGTCGACGGTGTAGTCATGCGCGTCGATCTTGAGGGTATCCTAGTCAATGTTGGTGGTAAGTCAGAAGGTTTAATCCCCTCAAAAGAGGCACGGAGCCTCACCCCAGAAGCACTATCCGCATTAGAAATTGGTTCCTCCGTCACCGCTTATGTCCTTCAGACTGAACGAGATGAAGGCATTGCAATTCTCTCCCTGGATAGAGCCCGTAGTGAGACTGGTTGGGCTGTACTTGAGAATGCTTTAGAAGCTGGCTCTTTGGTAGAGGGAACCATTGTTGAGCACAACCGCGGGGGTGCGGTAGTAGATGTAGAGGGTGTTCAAGCGTTTGTGCCCCTCTCCCACCTGCTTCCAGAAACAAGGCAACAAAGAAATCAAGCAGAGGCTGGGGGATCACCTCCGCCAGCTGAACCTCAACAGTACAAGGTGCTAGAGGTTGACCGCAGGGGCAGAAGGGCTATCCTTTCAGAACGATTAGCATGGCAGGGTTGGCGGGAAGAACAGAAGGCCAAGCTGCTACTAGAGTTGGTAGAAGGGGAAACCCGGAAGGGTAAAGTTACTGGGATTGCCAAATTCGGCGTATTTGTTGATCTTGGTGGTGCCGATGGCCTGATTCACACGTCTGAACTCTCCTGGCAATCCGTCACAGACCCAGAGGATATCGTCCATATAGGTGACGAACTTGATGTGATGGTGTTAAATATAGACAAGGAGCGCGATCGCATCTCTTTGAGCCTCCGTCAACTTGACCCAGAGCCCTGGGCGACTATCACGGAGGTATTTCAGATAGGACAGATCGTAACTGCTACTATAACAAGGTTGACAACGTTCGGCGCATTTGCTCAGATAGAAGGGGGCATTGAAGGCCTCATCCATATTTCTGAGTTGACCAGCAAGCACATTGGGCATCCGAAAGAGGCGGTGAAAGAGGGCGAGGTTCTAGAGCTCAAGATTCTGAACCTTGACCCTGAGCGTCACCGATTAGGACTTAGCAGAAGGCGGGTGGTGGAGGAGATGTAGGATTGCGCTCCTATTGCGCAGAGCGCGCGAGGAGCCTACCCAAAAAACTGCTTAGTTAGGGGGATGGACATGGCAAGTAGGTTTGAGAAGTTCTCAGAACGGGCCCGCAGGGTACTCTCCCTGTCTCAAGAAGAAGCGCTCCGGTTTAACCATAACTACATTGGCACGGAACACATCCTTTTGGGGTTGGTTAGAGAGACCGAAGGTGTAGCTGCGCGAGTACTCAGTAACCTGGGCATTGAGCTCACCAAGGTTCGCTCAGCGGTAGAGTTCATCATCGGCAGGGGCGAAAAGCCTGTGTCCGGCGAGAACATCGGCTTGACCCCCAGGGCCAAGCGCGTCATTGAGCTTGCCGTAGACGAAGCGCGTCGCATGAGTCATCACTACATTGGCACTGAGCATTTGCTCATTGGTCTGATGCGTGAGGGTGAGGGTGTTGCCGCAGGCGTGCTCGAGAGTCTTGGCGTCACCCTGGACAAGGTCAGGGCTGAAACGCAACGACTGTTAAGCCAGAGCCTCACTCCTGGTCAGGCTGGGCAAGGGAGCGGACGCGGCGCCACCGGTGCCAGTACCACCCGAACACCTATCCTTGACCAATTGGGCGTTGACCTAACGGCACTCGCACGGAGCAGCAAGCTTGATCCTGTTTGGGGTCGGCAAAAGGAGCTCGCGCGGGCAATACAGATTCTCTCTCGGAGAACCAAGAATAACCCTGTGCTCATGGGCGAGCCTGGTGTTGGTAAGACTGCCATTGTGGAAGCTCTTGCCCAACGCATCATCTCCGGTGATGTGCCAGAGACCCTGAGCGGCAAGCGCTTGGTCACCCTGGACATGGGTGCCCTGGTTGCAGGAACAAAGTACCGCGGTGAGTTTGAAGAGCGCTTGAAGAAGGTGCTTGAGGAGATTAAGACTGCGGGCAACTGCGTCTTGTTCATAGACGAAATGCACACGTTGGTAGGCGCGGGCGCCGCTGAGGGCGCTGTAGACGCTGCCAACATCCTTAAGCCGGCTCTGGCTCGGGGCGAGATCAGGGTCATTGGCGCAACTACCCTGGACGACTACCGCAAGTACGTTGAGCGGGATTCCGCGTTAGAGCGGAGGTTCCAGCCCGTCCTTGTGGAAGAGCCTTCTGAGGAAGAGACTGCGGAGATTCTGCGGCACGTGAAGGGCCGTTATGAAGAGCATCACAAACTGATTATCAGCGAAGAAGCGGTGGTGGCAGCAGCCAAATTGGCCGCTCGCTTCATCCCGGACCGGTTCTTGCCAGACAAGGCAATCGACTTGATTGACGAGGCCGCGTCACGGGTACGTATCCTCCATAGCACTATGCCGCTCTCTGTAAAAGAGGCGATGAAGGTCTTGGAGAACGTGCGCGGTGAGAAGGAAGAAGCACTATCCGACCAGCAATACGAGTACGCTGCTGAACTCCGCGAGCGCGAGTTAACCCTTGCCGGCAAGGTAGAAAACCTTGAGGGTGAGTGGCAGGATACCAAAGAGAATGAGATGCCCACTGTTACCGCCGACGATGTAGCCGAGGTTGTGGGCATGTGGACGGGTATCCCCGTGACTCGATTGCAGACCCAAGAGACAGAACGGCTGCTCCATATGGAAGAGCATCTTCATAACCGCATCATCGGCCAGCAAGAGGCGATAGTAGCGGTTTCCAAGGCTGTTCGTCGTGCACGGTCAGGTCTTAAGGATCCAAGACGGCCTGTGGGCGTGTTCACGTTCCTAGGGCCCACAGGTGTTGGTAAGACAGAGTTGGCCAGGGCGCTATCCGAGTTCATGTTCGGCTCAGACGATGCATTGATTCGCTTGGACATGTCTGAGTTCATGGAGCGGCACACGGTGGCCCGCTTAGTTGGTGCACCTCCTGGGTACATTGGATACGATGATGGTGGTCAGCTCACAGAGGCCATCCGCAGGAAGCCACACTCTGTCATCCTGTTGGACGAGATTGAGAAGGCCCACCCGGACGTGTATAACATCCTTCTGCAGATCTTTGACGACGGTCATCTGACCGATGCCAAGGGCCGGAAGGTGGACTTCCGCAACGCGGTTGTTATCATGACCAGCAACCTGGGGTCTGACCTGATTAAGCGCGACAGCCGCCTAGGGTTCTCCACCAAGCAGGAAGACGGCAAGACGTTTGAGCAGGACTACAGCAGGATGCATGACAAGGTGATGGAAGAGGTCAAACGATTCTTCCGGCCAGAGTTCCTAAACCGCATTGACGCCTCAGTAGTGTTCCATGCCCTGGAACAAGAACACATCATCCAGATTGTGGACTTGATGCTGGACCAGGTACAAAAAGAGGTTAAGGAACAAGAGATGACCATGGTGGTCACCGAAGCTGCCAAGGCGAAGCTGGCGGAAGAGGGCTACGACCCACACATGGGTGCCCGTCCGTTACGCCGCGTAATCCAGAGCAGGATAGAGGATAAACTATCAGATGAGATCCTCTCTGGTAAGTACGTGGCAGGCGACACCATTATTCTGGATGTAAACGATGATGGTGAGATTCTCAGCAAAGCCAGCCTAGAGACTGCGGAGCCTGCCCCAGCTACCTAGGGTTCCGCGTACCTTCTGCCAACAAGAAGAGGGCCCCTTTTAAAAAAGGGGCCCTCTTCTTTCTTTTCCAGCCCTTTTATAACAAAGAAGCTATTACGACAGCTTCAACGTTTTAGGCGGCCTTCTAAGGCAACTGTGAGTGCTCCCTGTGCGGCATAAATGCCAGTGTGCATGTGTGGCTCAGCTAACAATAGGGAGAAAACCCTTTCATCAACTGAGGTGCGTCATAGCATCCACGCGTGGCGTTACACCATAAAGAGGATAGAGAACCGGTGGAAGAACAGAGGTCCTAGGCCCAGAGAGAGCGCTCGGGCAAGAACAGTTAGTGACTGGAGCGTCTCCGCACTGCTCTGGCTTCCTTGCGCATCTCCAGTGGCTCAGGGGGGCCGAACTGCCCAAATTTCCCCTTCACCGCTAGGATTGGCACGGTCACCATCAACACTAGTATGGAGACGACCTGAGCCTCATTCAGCCCCCAGAACCATGTAGAGTAATTGTGGAAAATGAGGATGAAGGCACGTCCAAAGGCGTACAGAGAAAGAGAGGCCGCAAAGACCATCCCATCTGGGCGCATAAGCTTGGGCAACACCCATAGCGCCAAAGCGACAATAGCCAGGTCTAGTATCGCTTCATAGACCACCGCGGGATGGCTACCAGCAACAATGCCTGTTAAAGGATCCAAGTGGGCCTGATAGCTAATACTGCTGGCATGTGTCCACACGAAGGCCCACGGCAGGTCGGTAGCATCCGCCAAGTGCTCCCCGTTGATGATGTCACCAATACGACCAATGCCCATAGCCAATAACAGGCCGGGAGCCGTGATGTCAGCCAATCGGCCTCGTACAATCCCAACTCTGGAGGCGTATATCCACGCTCCGGCCAAGCCACCTAATACACCGCCCCATACGGCGATACCACCGTTCCATACTTGAATGATCTTCTGAGGGTTATCCCAATAGAAATCAGCCTCATCTATGACGTGGAGCAACCGCGCCCCAATGACGCCACCCAAGATGCCCCATGTGGCTACAGCATATACATCGTCAGTAGAGATGCCGTGCTTGGGGGCGAGTCTTGCCGTCAGGAGCACAGCAACGATTACCGCAATGAAGCTGAGGAAGCCATGCCAACTTAGGACAAAGCTACCGCTATCAATAATGTTGGGGCCCATGCCAATTTCAATCATAGTATTCTACCGTTTTCGCCTTCTACAGCCTTATACGCGCATGCCCATCTTCATGGCAACGTCAAAGGCGGAAATGATATGTCTGTTCAACCCCAGAGAGGGCCCGTCCATGCCCAAAGCCGCTCCTATGAGCTGCGGAAGGTGCAATATAGGCATGCTAATTTGCCGACCTATCTGCTTGGCCGCCTTGGCCTGGAAACCGTCCAGGTTCAAGTGGCAGAGAGGTCAGGGAGTAACCATGGCATCTGCGCCCAAATCCTGGGCCTCGCCGGTATGCTTTGCCACCATGGCAAGGGAGTTTTTTTCATTGATGGTGAGGATTGGGAAACCGCAGCACCGTGTCTTGCCGTCATTATCCACAGCATTGGCCCCTAGGGCTTCGATAACAAGCTCCAAAGCCACTTTACGCTGGGGATGCTCGTCATACTCCAACGCGGCAGAAGGACGGACGATGTAGCAGCCATAGAATGGAGCCAAGAACACGCCTTCCAATGACCTCACTGCAAGGGACTTTATCTTATCCAGACCAATGTCCTCAACCATGACCCAAAGCATGTGCTTGACCTGAATCCCGCCGGTGTACTCAAGGCCTTCAGTGGCGAGAATCTCGTTGATCTGAGCGCGATACTCTTCGTCCTCCAGCTTCACCTTGGCCTGGGCCATGACGCCCTGACAGGTGCTGCAGATGGTCATGATGGGCAGCCCCATACGCTGGGCTAGGGCAAAGTTGCGAGCGTTGAGGGTATCGCCCAGCAGGGGATTGCTCTCCTGAAGTGCGCCTGCGCCTGTGCAGGACCATCCCTCAATTTCTTCCAGTTCAATACCGATTTTTTCGGCAACAGCAATCGTAGACTGGTAAAGCTCCGGGGCACCGCCCCGAGAGACGCAGCCAGGAAAGAAAGCGAATTTCACCGTGGCCTCCTTGACCGAGTTGAGAAGCGCTACTTGGCAGCTTCCCTCTTGCTAGCGTTTATTCGTGCAGCGATGCGACGCACCTGCCCCACACCTGGAATAGTTGGATGGAACATTGGCGGCATCTTCCGCCGGAATGCTGCATTCATGGCTATAGGAATCATTGCGATTAACTTGGGCAGGTTGAACATCCCCACTGTCTTAACCAACAGCATTGTCTCGTTCAACCGTCCACTGTGAGAGACAAGATCTTCAAACACGAGCGAATGGCGATACCCGTAGGCCGCGCCATCGTAGGAGCCTGTGGGTGTGTTGGCCTCTATAGCCTTCTCCCGCATTGCCATGATGCGCTCCATGGGAGCAACACCCTTGGGGCACGCAGTGACACACTCCCCGCAGCGGGTGCAGTCCCACATGCCGCCATACTCGTTGTACATACGGAGCCGCTTGTCATCCTCAACATCACGGGTATCGGCAACAAAGCGATACGCCTTGGCCAACGCTGCTGGGCCCAGGAAGTTCTTATCAACTTCCAACACCGTGCAGTCTGAGTAACATGCGCCGCACATGATGCAACCCATCACGTCCACAAGGTGGAGCATGACTTCGTTGGGTGCCAGATATTCCGCTTCGGGTTCCGGCAAGGAAGGCTGCATGTACGGTTCCACCGCGCGAATCTTATCCCAGAAGGGGTTCAGATCCACTACCAAGTCTTTAATCACCGGCTGGTTGCCTGAGGGCTCAACCCTGATAGAGCCCTCCTCTGAGAGATGCTCACTGACCCTGGCCTTACATGCCAGGACTGCATGGCCGTTCACCCGTACGGCGCAAGAGCCGCAGATGGACGCCCGGCAGGAGCATCGTAGCGCCAGAGAACCATCAATCTCCTCCCGCACCTTGATAAGCGTATCAAGAACGGTGAAGTTGTCATCTACCTGTACCTGGTACTCTTGGTCATAGGACTTAGGGGATTCCTCATCCGGGTTAAAGCGCCGGACGCTGACGTTTGCCTGCATTAGTATTTCCTCTCCTCAGGCTGCCATTGGGTAACCACGATTGGCATGTATTCCTTTGTGACCTCTCCTCCAGGCCCTTTGCGAAGGAGAATGTGCTTCATAAAGTTCTCATCGTCCCTGGTGGGGAAGTCCGTGCGGCTGTGCGCGCCACGGCTTTCCTTGCGCTCTATCCCGCCAATGGCGATTGCCTCTGCGCAGTCCAGCATGCAGCCCAACTCCAGGGCGAAGATGAGGTTGGTGTTGAAGGCTTTGCCTTTGTCCTGGACTACAACCTTCTTATACCGCTCCCTCATACCCTGAACGGCATCCAGGGCCTCTTGCATACCTTCCTCTGTGCGGTAGACACCCAAGCCCTTGTCCATGGCTACTGCCATGTCCATCCTAAGCTTGGCTACAAGGTCTCCAGTAGGTTCATTGTCCAGAAGCCCCTGGAACTTGGCTTTCTCACCGTTTACCCAATCGTTCTCAGAGAAGTCCACGTGGCTATTCTTGCTGGCGTAGTCCATTGCTCCAAGGGCGCTACGTCGACCAAAAATAACGGTGTCCAGCAACGAGTTGGCTCCCAGCCTGTTGCCGCCGTGGACGCTAACGCACGCCGTCTCTCCAGCTGCGAACAGACCCTCAACACCCTTCCAAACCCCGTTCACGTCCCAGCATCGGCCATCAACGTCTGTCTTGATGCCACCCATCTGGTAGTGGACGCCAGGTCGAATCGGCACCGGGTCCTTGATGATATCCACGCCCACCAGGTCTAGAGAGACCTCATGGATGTAGGACAATCGCTCCATGATCTTGGCTGCCCCTAAGTGGCGGCAGTCCAGTAACACGCAGCCGTCAATATCGTTACCTGCATTGATCTCCAGGGTTTCCGCGCGGGATACCACGTCACGAGAAGCCAACTCCATCATGTTGGGAGCGTACTTCTCCATGAACCGCTCGCCCTTGCTGTTGATGAGGTACGCGCCTTCGCCTCGTGCGCCCTCGGTCAGCAGAACGCCGGAGCCCTTCAGCGTAGTGGGATGGTACTGAACCATCTCCATATCCATGAGCGGCGCACCGGCGCGGTATGCCAGAGACATGCCGTCGCCGGAGCAAATAAGTGCATTGGTTGAAGGCTCAAAGACGCGACCCGAGCCGCCGGTGGCCAGAATCGTTGCCTTGGCCTGGATTGCATGAACATCGCCGGTTCGCATCTCCATGGCGACAACGCCGCCGCATCGTCCGCCTTCCATAACCAAGTTCGTGGCGTACCATTCGTCGTAAACGTGAACGTTGTACTTCAGAATCTGCTCAAACATCACGTGGAGGATAGCCTGTCCGGTGATGTCAGCCACAAAGAAGGTTCTTGCCTTCCGCTGGCCTCCAAAGGCACGGGTGCCCAGGTGACCTTCCTCGTCACGGTTAAAGATGACGCCCATGTGCTCCAGGTTAATCAGCTCTTGGCCGGCCTCCCTGCACATGACCTCAATGGCATCCTGGTCGCCCAGGTAGTCACTGCCTTTAACAGTATCGTAAGCGTGGTCAGTCCAATCATCGCCGCGATCCGTGAGGGCCGCGTTGATACCGCCCTGGGCGGCATTGGAGTGACTGCGAACCGGATAAACCTTGGATAACATAGCAACGTTGGCACCGGATTTGGCCGCTTCTAGGGCCGCGCGCATGCCAGCCAGACCAGCTCCAAGTACCAACACATCATGGGAGTACAATGCTTTTCCCCTTCTTCCTCACACAAGCCTAGTGCGTTATGTGGGTAGCGCACGCTTTTGGTGTCGCTTTATGTAGCTTTGATTTGGGGCATCAGTGACTAACGCTGTTTCCAGCGTATTTAAACCCGGCTAACTATACCAAATACAGCTAGGCGTGACAACGGCCAACCGGGCTAAGCAGGGCTTGCCCCTCACCCAGTCCGAGGCTGCTAGGCTTGTACCCCGGCCTTGCTTTGGAACAGAAAGTAGGCCATCTGTAGCGCGGTGAGGCTTTTAGAGTCCTGGATTGTCCTGTTGCGGATGAGGTCAGGAATACTCTTCCAGGGTATTGGCACCACTTCTATATCCTCATCCTCGTCAGAGGGAAGTGGGTCTGGTCGCAGGTCTGTAGCTAGAAAGGCGTGCATGTACTGCGTGGAGTAGCCAGGAGCCATCCAGAAGCCACCCATGCGCAGGAGTCGGCCAGCAGCGTGGCCGGTCTCCTCCCGCAACTCACGATGCGCTCCCTGCTCTGGTTCCTCTCCCTGTTCCAATTTGCCGGCCGGAGCTTCCAGGAGTAGGGACTCTATTGCCCACCGATACTGGCGCACCAACAACACGTTTCCCTCTGCGTCCACAGGAACCAGCACCACCGCAGGCACCTGCTCAACAACCTCTACAACAGCTTCAACCGGGCCTGTCTCCTTGTTTACCCTAATCCGGTCTCTCCGCACATTAAAAAACGCACCTTCATAGACGCGTTCACTACTGATACGTTCCTGTTTTGCCACAGGTTATCTCCCTCTATTCTCTACCTAACCGGCCGGGTTAGTATCGCCAGACCGCTGTCGCCTGATGGAGCTGAGTCTTCGCGACAAGGCAAGCGGGAGTCTGTGTGGAGAGCCCTGGCGTAGGAACCGAGCCTTGTGGGGGCCTTCCTTAACGCGGACAGTATCACCAGGTGAGAGGTCCAAATCCATGTAACCGTCCACACTGACCATGGCATCCTGATCCGCTTCTATTTCAATCTCTACTACCGCACCAGGATGGAGCACTATTGCAGCGCTATCAGCAAGCTGCGGCACCACAGGCTGCACCAGCAAGGACGTAGACTCTGCGTAGAGGATGGGGCCACCAGCGCCCAGGGCGTACCCCGTGCTGCCAGTAGCAGTAGATACGATTACAGCATCTGCTGCGTATGCAGCAAGGGAGTAGTCATCAACACGGACTTCAACATAGACCATGCGCGAGGGCTTGGTTCGACTGACAACAGCATCGTTGAGGCCGGTGTAGCTCAGCAGCTTGTCTGAAGTCTGCTGTACGGGCAGTACTTGAGCCTCCAGCATGGTTCGCTCTTCCACCCACCCCTCGCCGCTGGCAAAGGAGTTGATGCGGTCAACTGCTTCCTCAGCGGGCAGCTCCGCCATAAACCCAACCCGTCCCAGGTTCACCCCAACAATGGGAATACCGACAGGTGCGGCCAATCTCACAGTGCGGAGGATTGTGCCATCACCACCGATAGTGACGAAGGTTGAGCAGCGTTTGGCCATTTCCGCGTTTTCGTCCAGCTCCAGAACAGAGCATACCCACGGCTTATGGCTCTTACTCAAAGCTTCTACAAGGGTCTTTGCCAGGGGCTCAGCCTCTGTAACCCAGGGACTGTAGATGACCCCGACTTGTTGGTTATCTGCCATAACGTTTGGAGGCTCCTAGATAGTGGTATTTTGTGTGGAAACTGCTATGCGCATAGCATATCACGGCAGCGATAGTAGTAAGCGACCAGGGTCGGCGTTAGGGAGCTAAAAAATCCGTTCGACAGCTCGGTTGGCTATTTCAAGCAACCCCTGCGGCCACACACCCAGCACAATGACCGCCACGGCTGTTACAGCCACAGAAACATCCAACGAGAGCACCCGGGGAGCTTTCGCATCGTCCGTAGCCTCGGCGAGATACATCACACGGATTACCCGCAAGTAGAAGTATGCAGAAATGACGCTGTTCACCGCGCCAATGGCCACCAACCATGCTAGGTCAGCCTTGATGGCAGCGCCGAACACGAACAACTTGGCCATGAACCCCACGGTGGGCGGGATGCCCGTAAGTGACAGAAGCGCCACAGAAAGCGCCAGGGCCAACCACGGCGCCCGTTGGCTCATACCCGCAAAGCTCTCGATAAGCTCACTACGGGTACGTTCCATGATGGCCATTATCGCGAAGAAGGCTGCAAGGTTGGTCACTGCGTAGCCGCCAAGATAGAAGAGCAACGTCTCAGAACCTATGGAGACACCGTCTACCGTCCGTGACGCCACAGCCGCCAGCCCCACCAGCATGTATCCCGCATGGGCAATGGTGCTGTAGGCCAGCATCCGCTTCACGTTGGTCTGGGCGATGGCCACCAGGTTACCAATGGTCATGGACACTGCGGCTATCACCGCAAAGAGGAGTGACCAGTCTATTTCCAGGGATTCAAATGCCGTAAAGAAAACTCGGATGATGACCGCAAACCCAGCCGCCTTGCTGGCCACAGAGAGGAAGGCGGTGACCGGAAGTGGCGAACCCTCGTACACGTCCGGCACCCATCCGTGGAACGGCACTGCAGCAATCTTGAACCCAAAGCCCGCCACCAGCAGCACGATTCCTACGGCCAGCAACGGGCCACCGAAATCGCCA
>Ga0115002_10008582_pt1 | contig 11299 bp, 11 predicted proteins | sample ArcticOcean_MG_C_8_FD_89576 | JGI IMG/M metagenome (GOLD analysis project Ga0115002, IMG submission 89576) | Marine microbial communities from western Arctic Ocean - ArcticOcean_MG_CB11_86 | ecosystem: Environmental > Aquatic > Marine > Oceanic | place: Arctic Ocean: Canada Basin | collected... | reverse complement strand
GTCACCACGCAACGCCCCGAGCAACACTGCCCCAATAACCCTCGTTTAACGGCACTTCGAGCTCCACTGCAAAATGCGCCAGATCATGGCGCAAGAAGCTGCGCGAATTGAGCGCGGCGCGTTCGTTTGAACCGTCAGCCCGACGCACCTGCAATGTATGTTCATCGTCGGAGGTCTTGTGGAAGTCGATCTGCATGACGGAACCTCAAGTTTGATCCTCGGGTAATGGTCTCCGCAAAACCGAGAATTCGCAAACCCCGTCTACGGCGATAGAGCAATAATCGTCTGCCGCTCTAAGCTCGCCATGAACAGAGTCTGGTGCTTAAATAACGGGATGAGGGATACATCAGCAAAGTTAACAATCTCGATTCGCTCGCTCTGCTCGTGGCTGGAACCGCGACGTCAGCAGACGAAACGTTGCCGCAGGATGTGCCATAACTGATGTCTGTCGGCAAGACCGATCAGGCAACCACTAGACGCACCTTTCTAAAGGTAACGTTAGCCGCAGGTGTTGGACTAAACCTGTCTTGGACGCCTGCGATTAGTGCCCAGACGGCAGCGGCGAGTTTAGGTCCGTGGATCAGCATCCATCCCGACAACACGATCACCGTGATGATAGCCCGATCCGAAATGGGGCAAGGCATAGAAACTGGCCTCGCCATGCTAGTTGCAGAAGAGCTGGAAGCAGATTGGTCACTCATCGGGACGCAATGGGCTCCGTCTGATCCCATTTACGGATCGCAGCTTACCGCTGCTAGCAACTCCATACGGTCCATGTGGGAGCCTATGAGAATTGTTGGCGCCTCAGCCCGGGAAATGCTCAGGCAGGCAGCCGCATCGCAATGGAAAGTATCCGCATCTGATTGTCGCTGCTCACATAGCACCGTAACCCACCCAGACGGTCGCCAACAATTCAAATATGGTGAATTAGTAGAGGCAGCCTCTCGTCAATCGATTCCAGAATCGGTAACCCTCAAGGATCCCTCGCAATTTCAGATCATTGGTCAACGCCTCCCTCGTCTTGATGCAACTGCAAAAGTGACCGGTGAAGCCGTCTATGGTCCAGATATCAATTTGCCTGGGATGTTAATTGCGTGTGTCGCCCGGTGCCCATTTAGCGGGGGCCAAGTAGCAAGTTTCGATTCTTCCAAAGCTGCAGCGATGCCGGGGATCGAAGCCGTTTTTCCAATGGACGACCAAAAAAGCCTGCGCTATGGAATCGCGGTAGTCGGATCGGGTTTCTGGCCGGTGCAAGAAGCGCTCAAGGTATTGAAAGTGGAATGGGACAACAGAGCTAACGAGGGTTTGAGCACACCGCAAATGATCCGCCGGTTGGCGCGAGCTGCGGATCGCGACCCGGCACAAGATATAGTCGATCGCGGGGATCTTGCAGCCGCACAAACCGCGAGCAGTCAGCATGTCACGTCGAGCTATTACGTGCCTTTTCTCGCCCATGTCCCAATGTCGCCAATGTGCTGTACCGCTGATATCCGCGAAGATCGCGGTGAAGTATGGGCACCTACTCAGGGCATCGGCCGCGCAGCGGCCGTCCTTGAAAGCGTCACCGGGTTGCCACGCGACGCCCTCACCATCCACAAGACATACCTCGGCGGTGCGTTTGGCCGCCGCCAGCATCAGGATTACGTGGCTAAAGCCGCGATCATTTCACAACGCATGGGGCGCGCTATAAAGGTGCTGTGGTCTCGTGAAGATGACATTCGACACGACTTTTTCAGGCCCATGTCCTATGACCGATTGAGCGCATGGCTTAGCGATGATGGCATGCCGTTGGGATGGCGCCATCGGATCGCTTCTACTGGTTCGACCGTCCTCAGTAGCGTGGGTGCTGATGCGACCCCATATGCAATCGCCAACAAGCACGTGGGGCTTGCTGAGGTTCTAGAACCGATCCGAACCGGCCCTTGGCGAGCCGTTGCGAATTCGCAAACCGCATTCGTCGTGGAGTGTTTCATTGACGAGCTGGCAGCGGCTATAAAGCAAGATCCCTATAATTACCGCCGCACGCTATTGGCTGACGCCCCCCGGTTCCTAGAAGTGTTGAACACCGTCGCACGCGTGGCTGGATGGGAAACACCTTTGCCGCCCGACAGATTTCGCGGCATAGCCATTCACGAAACCGAAGGCTCGATCGTCGCGTCGGTAGCGTTGGTATCGGTCGCTGGGCACGAGATCAAGGTTCACCATCTGACATCAGTTATCGATTGCAGCATCGTCATCAACCCATCTCTCGTAGAAGCCCAGGTCGAAGGCGCGGCGATTGATGGGTTGACCACCGCATTGAAATCGGAAATCACAATCAAAGACGGCGTCGTCGAACAGAGCAATTTCCACGATTACCCAATGTTGCGGATGCATGAGGCCCCACCCGTAGACGTTCATATCGTCGCATCTAGAAAAGCCCCTACCGGCGCCGGCGAGGCAGGCCTTCCACCCATTGCCCCGGCCATCGCAAATGCCGTGTCGTTAGCCGTCGGGCGCCGGATACGCACGCTGCCAATCCACCTCGAACGGCTAGCTGCAACCGACGTTTAATGCCATTCGTTAACGATTTAGCAAATATTGACCCCTAAACAGCACCCAACCGTACGATCCATGTCGTTTGCGGAGAACTATTTCACAGTGTCCGTAAGCAATTAGGCAGACAATGTGCTTTATGAAACCTAAACCGTCCAAATCCAAATTGCCTATTTGGTTTCAGGCCGATCAGACTTTCTCAGCCATCGGAAGTTGGTTCTTCGGGTCGCGCAATGGGCTACATATTGGCCGGTACGGCGATCGAAACATTGCGGCCCAGAAGGGTCAACGGGCTGCAGCACATCTGCGAGCATTGAAGTCCGATAAGGATCGACTGCAGTATGTGCGTCGGGTGTTACGTGGTGAATGGAAGTCCATCGAAAAGCAGACCAAACGCTTATCCTCGGACGCCGACGTAAGTCCGCCGTTGCAGCCCGTGCGCAAGGGCGAGGCAGTCAAGACTTGGTTCACGGCCGGTCGTTTCCACGAGTCCGAAGGAGTTTGGTTTTTCGATACGAGAGAAAACATAGAGGTTGGGCCGTTCGAAACCCGGGCCGTAGCCGAACATCATGAGCGTCGCCTGGTGACGGTTCTAGAGAATGTGACTACTGTCGAAGCCGCCCACGCCGCAATCTATGAATACAAGCACCACCCAGCCACTAACCCCATGCTAACCAGAGTCGGCTAATTCCTCGACCGGCTACCTGACCGCGCGCATCTGACGTTCAAACGACGGCCGCGAAATCCAAAGCCTTATCGATTGTGCGGATCACCGGCTCTGCAGGAAATGTGCGGGTCCCAGGAATTCGTGTCCAGCACAACGGCGCTCGCCGACTGCACGCCAAGGATAAACAAAGCAGCAAACCCAACATCGTCCGAATCCTTGGGCCCCAAGCGTTTTAATGTGCTATTCCAATCCTTCATTTTGGGAGAAACACATTGGACAAGCGCACAATCAACCCGACCGACTGGCTCCTGGGCTTCAACATCAACCAAGGCATCGAAGTGACCGGGGCGCAGCGCGTCTTATACCTGTCCGGACAGACATCGAATGGGCCGGACGGTGCGCCCCTGAATGCCGGCGACATGGTTGGCCAGTTTCGCTTGGCGTGGTCGAAGCTAAAGGATGCATTGGCCGCGTCTGACATGGATCCGACCAACATCGTTCGACTCAACATGTACACCACGGATGTAGACGCCTTCATGGCATTGGCGGAAGACATCGTCGCGATCTTTGCAGCCGACAACTGCCAACCTACGAGCCCCCCTCCTTGGCGTCTCTGCGCTCTTTGAGCCAGAGACCCTGATAGAGCTCGAAACAACGGCTGTAGCGTAGCCTACGGGTCCCCAGCAAGAACCACATTCGTTTGGTTCGCTCTCAATGCAGTCTAAGACGGATGCGCTACGATGTCTGACCCATGTGATCCGAGTTTGACACTCAATGCGCTTAGCGGCTAACCAACGTTAGTCCGAGTGGTCCTTTTCCCCCACAGCGTTATCTGGTTAGCCCAACTCCCGACTCAGAAAATCCAATAGCTTGCCCCAAGCATCCTCGCTCGCTTGCTCGTGATAGTGTTCTGGTGAAGGAAAGTTCTGGAACGCATGTCGCGCACCATCGTAACGGTGGAACTCGCACTCCACTCCACCGGCACGCATGGCCAGTTCATAGTCATCGACGTCCGCCGGGGTTGGGTTCGTGTCGTCATTGCCAAAAAAGCCGGCAACCTTGCACCCAATCTGATGTGTTAGCTCAATGGGGGCCTTGTTGGTTGCTCCCATCGGGATCATGACTCGCCCCCCGTAGAACACCGCACAGGCAGCCAACCGTGAATTGTGACAAGCAAACAACCACGCGACGCGGCCGCCCCAGCAATGCCCAACCACCCCAATGCGATCCTTGTCCACCATCGGGTCGGCGGCCAGCAAGTCGAAAGCTGCCTGGCAGTCAGCAACCATCCAATCATCTCGCGCCGCATCACGTTTAACAACGATGCCCTCGTTTTTTCCCACCAGTGAAAGATAAATGGGATAGCAACCGCAAAGCCCGCGTCGCAAAGACGCTGCGCCGTCACGAGTGTAAACTCATCATTCTCGATACCTGTATGGCCTACCGGAATGTGTTGGGCGAGGACTATGCCTGGACAGGTGGTCTGCGTGGTTGGTCTAAACACAAACACTTCCATGGGTTGACCGAGCACGTCGACCATCTCTATTTCATGCCTCGACACTTATACCACTCCCTTCTTGCCAGCCGGTCAGCATACTTTTTACGTTAAGCTTGGGTCGCAACTTATTACTTCGAAATAGCGGACATGGTAAGGATTTTTGGCGTAGCCATTACATTAGTTTTAGCAACATACTGCGGTTCCGTTAAATCCGACGCGGCCGAGGAACGTGCTGCATGCAGCATCTGGACCGAAGAGGTAACTTCCGTTCCCGCCAAGCAAGGCTGGTACCGAGACCAGGCACAAGCCAACAGGAAGTCTTTGCGTAAGCCACCTGACGCTGTCGCCGTGGAACGAGGCGCTAAGATCATCAAATCGAAACGAATCGACCTGGACTTCGAGAAGAGCAAGTCGAAACCTGGGGCCTATTCTCTCTATCGGCCACATTCCACCTTCACAATTACCTTTCAGAAGTTGCCCTGCGCCGAGTAGTCCCCTTGCCTTGCCTAAAATGGAACCCCGCTTGAGAGGCTGTTTTACGACAGCCTTTTATAAAACAACGCTTCGCCACCTTGTCGTCCCAGCGATATTCCACGCGATTGCGCGTGCCTGGGCTCAGCACGCTGAGGGCTCTGAACCCGCGCTTGCCCAGATTCGCGGCACGCGATTATCCCGGGTCGGATTCGGCCACAATAGCAGGTCAGGATCCAACCCATTTGCTACAATATCGCTCTTCACTAGAACCACTAGGAGCAGCAGATGAACAAATTGGCGCTCTTCTTAGTTTTTGCACCGTTGTTTGGATGCACCCCCACTGAATCCGGTTCAGCATGGGATTCGAGCACCGCTTCGTTCAACGTCGACTTTGATTGGCCATCCCTGCCTGCCCGCGTCGTCATGGGCGAAACTGCTGGGGTTGGGGTCGATTCGCACGGCCACGTTTTCGTGTTCCACCGCGGCGAAACGCATTCCGTATTGATCCTGGACCCTACAGACGGCAGTCTGGTTGCAAGTTTCGGAGATGGCTTATTCGTAAACGCGCACGGACTTGCCGTTGACCATGAGGACAACGTCTGGGTGACGGATACATTGCGCCATCAAGTGCTGAAATTCACCCACGACGGTGAACTGCTCTTGAGCATCGGCGAGAATGGTGTGTCCGGATTAGACGAAACCCATTTCAACCAACCAACCGACGTCGCCGTTGCACCGACCGGCGAAATCTATGTCAGCGATGGATACGGCAACAGCCGAGTTGCCAAGTTTGCGTCCGATGGTACGTTCCTTATGGATTGGGGCGAGCCAGGCACCCTGACGAGTCAATTCAACCTACCCCATGGGATCACGCTTGACGACCACGGCAACGTATACGTGGCCGACCGGTCCAACCAGCGAGTGCAGGTGTTCGACAGCGTCGGCACTTTCAAAACGGCTTGGGGCGTGGAAGTGTTCGGACCTGGTTCTCGACCATGGGGGTTAGAGTTTCATCGCGGCGAGGTATATGTCATCGACGGTGGTAACATGATAGCCGACACACCGGACTATGCGCGCCTGACGATTGTCGGCACAAACGGTCAAGTCATGTCGAGTTGGAGTTCTTACGGGGCAGAGCCAGGACAACTTTCCTGGGGCCACGACCTGACCGTTGGCGCAGACGGTTCGGTCTATACGGCCGAAGTGCGTAACAATAACCGGGCTCAAAAATTCACTCGCGATTAACCCAGATAAAGAATTTACCATGTCCAGGGTCGATATTCGTAGACCACGTGTGTTGCTACTAACGGTTGCGCTCTTGGCCACACCGTTTGCCTCATCGGAGGAGTCCGGAGCATTGACCGTGTGCGCGCTACAAGGCACCCAGGACATGTTTGCCGATATTGTTGAGCAGCACGCTGATGCCACACTGCAGGTCTCAGCAAGCCCGGCTCAAATGCTTGAAAACGTCGCCGCATGCAATGCGATCGTTGGGATGCCTGGCGGTCGAATCGCTGCCGACTTAATTCGCCTTGGTGAGAACCTGCAATGGATCCAGACATTTAGCGCTGGAGTCGAGGGGTTCGCGCCGCTGCTCGTCGACCGCGAAATCGTTCTCACTAACGTCAAGATCCTTCAGGGTCCGGAAATCGCCGACCACGCAATGGCGCTCTTGCTCAACTTTACGCGCGATCTAAAGTTCTACAACGAACAATCTCAATGGCAGCGCAACGCACGCCTACCCCACATCGAACTGCGTGGTAAAACCGTACTAGTTATTGGTCTCGGTGGTATCGGGACGCAAATTGCACAGCGCGCATCAGCTTTCGATATGCGCGTCATTGCAATTGATCCCAAAGACATCCCACTGCACCGAGATGTCGCCTACGTTGGCAAGCCGGACGAACTCGACGCGCTGCTGCCACAGGCCGATGTCGTGATCAGTTCAGTGCCGCATACGCCGCAAACCGATCAGATGCTCGGGGCCAAACAATTCTCGTTGATGAAGGACGGCGTCTATCTGATCAACGTTTCACGTGGACGCATCGTCGATACAGATGCCCTCGTGGCTGCGTTGCGATCAGGCAAGGTCGTGGCCGCCGGCCTGGATGTCGCGGACCCCGAACCGCTGCCGAGCGGTCATCCGTTGTGGTCGATGCCAAACGTGACCATCACTCCGCATATCGCCACCCGCTCGGACCGTTTAGTCGAGCGTCGAACTGAGCTATTTCGCACCAATGTGCGCCGGTTTCTCGACGGACAGCCGCTGCGCCATGTGGTCGACAAACGGCAAGGCTATTAGGGTTTTCTTGCTGTCCAACCATCGCCTCTGAACGTCCAGCACACACTTCCCAAATACGTCACAGTCGGTGTCACCAATACCATAGGCGCCGGCGACTATGCTATATCGCCCCGGTGAGCGAGGATGAAAAGCCCTCGCGCCGAAATGTCCACCAAGCGTTGCCTAAAAACGAAACTATTAGCGCAATGAAAAAGGCCACCGTGTTAGCCAATAGCGCCGACGGCTCACCTGTCTGCATAACTACAGCAAAAATAAGCGTATGGACGATCGTCGCAAGGACACCGACGATCCCGAACTTTCCCACTCGTTTTAGGTTATGAGCCGGCATTGAAATTCACCAGTGCCTGGGCGCGAAGTTGTTTAGCATTGAGTTTCTCCAACAGGATGGCGTTGTCTGCTTTGCGTTCGACCGAGTCGACGAGATAGAGGGGACGTCAACGCCCAAGGTCAGCGTGCGCACGATAATGCACAGGGCATACGCAAAACCGCAACAGGCTGTGGCAGCACGGATGTAACTCGTCAATTTGAGAGGTGCTGTCGAAAACGAAAAGATCCCATCGAGTGCGTAACTCCAAAGTCCCCAATAGTTCCACTTCGAGCTTCCTCGCGAACGGTCGCCTCGCTCAAGATCGATCACACAAGAGCGGAAACCCACCCAGGCGTATAAACCTTTTATGTTGCTCGCTATCGGGCCTGCTTTTTGTCGCGGGGTTGTTTCTTACTCTCTAGGCAGGATCGCGGTTGTCGTGCGTGCACGTCAGGCCTGATTCGACCGCGCTTGCTCGGCATCGCCCTGATCAGGGAACTGCGGTCGATAGTTGCCGTAGACAAAATCGCCAATCCGCTCAATGCGTTCTCGCTCTTCAGCCGTGAGCGGCCCAGCGTCGAGTGCTGCGATTGCCTCACTCATCTGCGCTGCGTTAGCCGGGCCGCATAGGACCAGATCGACGGCAGGATTAGACAGCGCGAAACGGTAACAATCGCGTGCTGCCAATGGCTCCTCGTTTGGCGGCATTTTCTTCGGTTCTAAAAGGTGTCCCCATCTCGTTGCCGTATACGCGACCATGCCTGGGGCTGATTGTGCCGTCGGCAAAAATGGAAACACGTCGGTCTCGGCGCCACGATGCACGGCGTTATAACGCACCATGAATAGTTCATAGGCACTGCGCCCTTCACCATACGCGTCAAACATTTGCGCAAGCAGTGGCCGATTGTGGGTACTCATCGACAGGAAACGGACCTTGCCTTTGTCCCGCAACCGTTCAAACACCTCGACATAAGCCTCTGCAGGCACATCGCTGCGGGCGCCAAGCAACAGAAAATCGAAGTACTCGAGCCCGGCGCGTCTGAGCGCGGCTTCGACAGAAGGCACCATCAAAGACGGCGAACGTGAGTAAGACTGCACAGTCAAGATAAGTTCATCGCGATGGCGCTTCGCGAGGTGCCGCATCGCTTTGCCGAATTCGCGCCGCCGAATCGAACCCCAGTAAAGATAATTGATGCCGCGCTCGAAGGCTTCTTCAAGCACGCGTGCCGAGACGCCGAAGCTGGAACCAATGCCTAGCCTGCTTGCCAATAATCCAGTTTGACCGAGTTCGCGTTTTTCCAGGAAATCGCTCATTTATAGATGTCCTTTTAGTTTGTCGTCCGTTGCTTCTCGTCATTGTTCGAATGCAGGATTAACGCCTTCGTAGTCAAATGCAATGTCGATGTACAGAGTCTCATCTGCAACGGTGATTGGACGCAAGTATTTCAGCACATTGCGTTCCCTACAGTTTCGAATGGTGCCGAGGAACTTCTTGGCACACTCGCCGACAAACGGATCTCCTTCACGATATTCCCATGTCTCGCGGCGCAAGCGCTCCTGGTCCGGCGGCCGACTAGCGCCATAGCTAGACCTGTGAAGCGGGCTTGTACCGCGCAAAAAGTAAAACGTTGGTTATAAGGATCGTTGGTTGTTGGGACCTGCAAACCGACTTCTAGCACCACTGGGTCGGCTTCAAACAGACTACTCAATCGTTGCGTCACAGGGATTCGTGGTTGCGCATCATCGATGTCCACTAGTGCCCTCACCTCGTCCAATCGCTCACCGTACGCGTGCTCTATCGACTGGTGAGTTAGGTAGGCCGGGATGTCGTTGCTTGGAATTGCGTAGCGATAAGTCAAGATGATCAGTAGTCCCACCACCAAGGGTGCGGCGAGGGTGAGCCAAATGGATTGGCCGCGTGTTCTATCCGCACCCACCCATTGTCTTGCAAGCACCCAAAACACTAGCCCAGTTACGGCAAAGGAAGGAACGACATAACGCGCTAACTGCACGTAGTAGGCTGGTAGCTCCGTTGGCCCCATCACGATCAACATACCGTGCGGGACCCACGCGGTCATGATCGTCGCCGCCGGAATCAACATCGGCGCTAGCGTTAGAGTACCGATGAGCACGAACAGTAAACGACGTGTGGACTGCGACAGATCTAGCCACCGAACAAACCGCCAAATCGTCCAGAACACCAATATTCCAAGAATTATAGGGACGACAAATAGGAAGGTGAGAGTGCTAATTGTTCGGGCTCGCTACTGCCACATCTAACGACTCAACTGGCGTCCGGCGGCAACGCCTCGATCGTTTGTTTCAACAGCGCAAGGTCTTTGTTATTTGCGCGGCGCATCGCCAATGCCATAAACGGCGCCACCAGCTTTAAAAAACCGGCAGGCTCGCCGCGGTTGCGCCACCTTACTCGGGGCGGCGTCGGCCCAATCGATTGATAGGCATATGTCGTCTCCATCGGGAATGGTCCCTCTGCAGTGCGCATAGTCAGTCCACCCGGCGGATCGTATTCGACAACTTCATAGACGTACGCCTTGCGATTACCCAAGAAATGCGCGACAAAGGCACATTTGCTTCCCAACGCAACAGGGGGCTCGGTTTGCCACTCCATCGTTTTGATATCGACGTGCCACGTAGGCACATTGTCTGGATCATTGGTATAGGTCGCGAGCTGGGCGACGGGGCGGTCAATCAGGGTCTCTATTTTGACATCAACTGGCATAACGGAAAAAGCATACCGTCCATCGACTCCCAAGACAATGACCAACGGGAGCGCTCACCCTCAGTGATCAGCGCCACAATCGGTATTACACTCTGCAAAAATCGGTCGGGCGGAGAGGGGCACTTACATGCTCGAAACGCTTACGGACTGGCATAGAGGCTAAACGACAATCATATGAATGGCCTGCTTTCCAGAGAGAGGATAATTGCTGCCACAGAATATAACCGTTGGCGCGCCCCCTTAGCATCAGTTGCCATCCACCTTTGCATTGGTTCGGTATACGCGTGGAGCATCTATAACCCACCGCTCACGCGCGTATTTGGCGTTGTTACAAGCGCTGCAGATGACTGGAATCTCAGCGAAGTGGTGTGGATTTTCACAGTCGCCATCGTATTTCTCGGGTTAGCGTCAGCATTTGGAGGGAAGTGGCTAGAGAAGGTTGGACCTCGCAAGGTGGGTGTGGTCGCCGCATTTTGCTGGAGTGGCGGCTATATCGTTGGCGGCGCCGGAATTCTCACCCACCAGCTTTGGCTTCTATACCTCGGCTACGGCGTCATCGGTGGTTGCGGGCTTGGGCTCGGTTATGTGTCGCCGGTGAGCACACTGATTCACTGGTTCCCCGATCGTCGCGGCATGGCCGCGGGGATGGCGATCATGGGCTTTGGCGGTGGCGCGATGATCGGCGCACCCATGAAGGAATTTTTTCGGCGGCTGTTCTATCAAGCACCGCAATACCTTGGCGCAGCCACCGACGTGGAGCTGATCACTCGTGCCGG
>Ga0115002_10008581_pt1 | contig 11299 bp, 7 predicted proteins | sample ArcticOcean_MG_C_8_FD_89576 | JGI IMG/M metagenome (GOLD analysis project Ga0115002, IMG submission 89576) | Marine microbial communities from western Arctic Ocean - ArcticOcean_MG_CB11_86 | ecosystem: Environmental > Aquatic > Marine > Oceanic | place: Arctic Ocean: Canada Basin | collected... | reverse complement strand
TCGGTGTTGGCCGCGTTCGCCGCCTCCGCCGCACCCATCCCCGAGTCAATCAGGGCGGACATCCGACGAATCACATAGAGGTCATCGTCGGTGAACTTGCGATGGCCGCTCGCGGCGCGGTCCGGTTGCGGGATCCCGTAGCGCCTTTCCCATGTCCTCAGACGGCCTTCCGACACGCCCGTGGCCATGGCTGCTGCCTTGATCGAGTACTGCATGCAGGAGAATATATTTCTTATACAAAAATTGTGCAACGGGGGTTGTTTTCTTATGCAGAGGTTTTGTATAACTACTTTAGCGACTTCGGACAATAATCGAATAACCGAGAGAGACCATCATGGCCACAGCAACTGCAGAGTTTCTGGACCGATATATCGACGTTGAAATCACAGGCCGCGAAACTGACGTGATCGAGCAGCACGACGTAGAGTCCTGCCGCCAGATGTACCTGTCGATCGTCGAGCTCGCCGTGAACGACTACCGCTTCCTCCAGCGCATGTCTGGCCAGGAGCGCAAGTCACGCTACGACCGCAAAAAGCTGCGCCAGATGACCGAGGACGGCGATCCTCGGGAGTTCTTCGCCAGCCCCTGGTTCGAGGAGGTCTGCAACTACGTAGGCGTCCAGCCGCAGCTAATTCGTGAGCGCCTTGAAGGCGAGAACGAAGAGCTTGCGCGCGAGCTAGTGGCCTAGGCCAAGCGTCGCTCTCCGCGAAAAGCCCCGCCGGGATTCCGGCGGGGCTTTTCTGCGTCTAGAGCTTGGGTGGCCGAGGTCAGTTCCCGAGAAGGAGTTCCTCGATCAGGGCCAATGCCCGACGAGGCCAAGTACATCCAGGTAGACGAAGTCGGCGAGTTCCTTCCGTATCTCGACCAGTTCGTTGATGCCCTGCGGGACATCCCGGACGACGTGATGCTTGTCGAGGTTGTCGATGGCGACGATCACGTACAGGTCTACAAGGAAGATGACTCGCTCCGCATCCAAGTCGAGGAGGGGACGACACCAAGGTCAACGTCCAGGTGCCGCGCGCTTCGGTAGCGGCGATGGCCGACGCCTTTGATGCCGAGACCAACACCCTCCGCGCCACGCGGCTGGTGGGAGCACTGCGCGCCGCCCCGAGTAGCGACCTCGTGCACGTCATTGACGGCGACGAGGAAGTCCGCATCCGTATGTGGCAGATCGACACTCGGGTGCTGGCGTTCTGGCACCCCGCGGCTGGGGTATTTGAGGGTCCGGAAAGCTTCGGCTGACCGGGCCCTCTACTTTTGCGCGCAGCCTGAGGCAGGCTGCTGCGAGACAGGTCGCTACGAGCCTGTGCCTAGAGCCTGAACAACTTCGTGATCTTGAGAATGATCGCGCGGTCGATCAGTGTCGGGTCCATCCTCAATCGTGACTCGTTGTACACGAGGAAGATGTCGGAGAGCGGCTCGTAGTTGTAGCGCAGCCGGAAGTTCGACAGAAACTGATCGGTCAGGTTGTCGTACTGGACCAGCCCCGACAGGAAGATCTTGGTGTTGAAGTCGTAGGCGACACGCGAGCGCACCAGGGTAGTCTTGAACTGGCCGCCCGCCAGGGTGATGTCGTTGAGATTCACCCCAGCCTCGAAGTTGAAGCGCGGGCCGACGCGGAAGCCTGCGCCGAGATCCCAGTTCTTCTTGCGGCCGCCCCAGAAGGTCCCGAAGGTATAGAGCGCCTTCGCCCATACGACCCGACTCGGGTCCGATGCCGCCTCAAACTGGATGTCGTTGAACTCGTAGTCACCCACCGGGATGATCACTCCCGGAACGATCTCGAACGGCAGATCGAGGCGCTCGAAGTAGCGGTTGTGCGCGATCGACAGCTTGTCACCCCGCTTGAGGAACATGTCGTAGTCCAGATGCAGGAACTGCGTGAGCAGGCGGCCCTCACGGTCCGTGAGGTACGAAAATGTGATGTGCGGCCCCAGGTTTCGCAGCCACTTCGAGTCCGGGAAGTACGGGGTCCAGAACGCGTTCGAGTTGAACGAACGGAGCGCTGTACGATTGACGAAGCCCAACCCCGGGTTGAACCCCTCGCCAACATCCATCGCAGCTGCCGTGAACTGCCACTCCGGACTGGCGTAGTTTGCCGAGACGGCGCCGGCCCATTCGGACTCTTCTCCGAGACCGGGCGTTGTCGTCTTCATCACCCAGCCGTCGACCGTCGTCTGGTCGTTGATCGCCCAGCGGCCGTCAAAGCCCACCGCCCGGTTGTAGTCCGACCCGCTCGTCTGCCGATTGGTGAACAGCCCGCCCACGCTCGACCGGCTGCCGAGGTCGCGCCGCACGCGCATCACTGTGTGATTCTCGGTGGAGACATCGAGATCCTCCAGTCCGCGCGTCTGCATGTTCAACCCGCCGACGTTCCAGCCGCCTGTTTTGCCGCTGAGGCGCGCGCCGGCAAGAATCGGAACCTCTGCGCCGCTCGCGATCCCGATCCGACGCGAGTGGAACCCGATAACCCGGGGACCGGTTCTACCCGAGGACGACCCGAACTGGAAGAGGCCGGCATTCTCCAGAAAGAATTCCCGCTTTTCCGGGAAAAACAACGGAAACCTGGTGAGATTGACCTGCACATCGTCCGCCTCGACCTGGGCGAAGTCCGTGTTGATGGTGCCGTCGAGCGTCCAGTTGGGCGTAATCGACCACTTCAGGTCGCCGCCGATGTCGCCGCCCCATTCCGTGGCGTGCGATTCGTACGGATTGCTGTCCGGTCCCGAGGGGAATTGCCCGAAGTCGCCGAGCGCGTACGGCTTCACCTGGAGGTTGGTTGGACGCTCCACCTCACGCATTCCAACAAGCATGCCCGACAGCGACAATCGTGTGGCATTGAACTGGCGCGGGACGGAGGCCCAGTAGGACGACTCTGTCTTGCGGCGAATTTGACGCCGGAAGTTGATACCCCAGGCCTCCATCGACGTGCGGTCGAAACGAAGCGCCCAGAAGGGGATGGCGATCTCGACCGACCAACCCTCGTCGGTCAACTGCCCGGCTGAGTGCCAGACCGCGTCCCAGTCGGCGTTGAATGTAGATCCACCGCCGCCGGGCCCCTGTCTGCCGCCCTCACCGATGATCTGGGCATCGAACAAGGCGCCGCGCGCGTTGGTCTCGAAAAAGAAGCCGTTGCGATGGTCGTGGTAGGTGTCGAGCGTGACGGCGAAGGCGTCGTTGTCGTTGTGGCTCTCGTCGCGGCGCAACACGGTAGAGACCATCAGGTCCGGGCGGCTGTCCCACATTCTCGCCGAGATATAGATGTTCTCGGCATCGTAGAGCACCCGCACTTCGGTGCGCTCGGTCGCTCCAGCACCCTCGTCAGGCTGCGCCTGCGTGAACTCGGTCAGCGGCGTGGCTTGATCCCAGACGGCTTCGTCGATGTGACCGTCAATCTGCGGCGCCGTGTCCGTATAGACGGCGGCGACCACGAAGTCCCGATCGGCATCCGTCACCGAGTTGCGCACAGCGATCTGCGCGATGGTCTCGGCGACGGTTTGCTGGGCCGACGAGGACGGTCGCGGTTCCGACTTGGCAACTTGCACCTCCTGCCCTGCCGCAAGAGCCGGAGCCGCCATCAGGGCCGCAATCAGACCGCACGAACGCCGCAAGGATGAAATCGATAGTGGGAACATTCAGGAGCCTTGGGAACGCTGCGCACGGGGCGACCTACCCGCAAAATTATCCCCGCAAAGTTATCGCAAAGCCGAACTCCGTGTGAGCGACCTCGGGCGGCAGCGAATCTGACACAATCCCCGCCATGGGCACGTGGATCGCGTTCATCGGCTGCTCCCTCGTAGCGCTCTGGCTTGGCGCCCGCGCCAGCCGCAGCAGCGAACGCGGCGCGAGCAGTCCCGACTTCTGGACCGCCGGCCGCGGACTCAATGGGCTCGAGGTCGGAATGTCGTTGTCCGCCGGGTTCCTGTCGATCTCGTGGTCATGCGTCTACGCCGTACAACTCTTCTACTGGTATGGACTGGGCGCGCTCTGGCTCATGACCATCCCGTGGCTGTGCGCGCTCGCTGGGATCTACTGGCTGACCCGCCGTTACCACTCACTCGACGCCTTCAGCCAACCGGAGATGGTCGGGCAGCGGTTCGGCGAATCAGCGCGGCGACGGGTGGCGCTTGCCCTGGCCTTCGTCTTCCTCGTCTGGGCCGGCGCCGAGATCTACGTCGCGGCCAGCCTACTGGCACCACAGATGGGAGCACCCCGCGCGCTGCTGATCGTGCTGATCGCAATCGTTGTGGGTGGATACTCCGTGATGGGCGGATTCCGCGCCGTGATCGACACCGACAAGCTGCAGTACGTGATTGTCGCCTTCTACATTCTGGCGATGGCGTGGCTTGCTCAACGTGGACTCGTGGCGGCCGGCGTCGAGGGAGAGTCCGGAAACGCCGGCCTCGGCCTTCTGGTTGAACTGCCGTTGACGGGAGCGAGGTCGGGCCAACCGTGGGGCGCCTGGCTGAGCGGCGGGACCGTCACGATCGCCCTGACCTTCGTCGCGTACTTGCCCGGCTGGCTGTTCGAAACCGACCTCTGGCTCCGCGTGCAGGCTGCCCGGGATGCCCGTGCTGCACGTCAGGGCGTGATGTTCGCGGCAGCCAACTCGATCCTCTTTATCGGCGTTCTGCCCGCCTTCATCGGCGGCGCTGCCCTCGTGCTCTTCCCTTTGGAGAACGGCCTCTTCCCCGCCGCTATCGGTAACGAAGCCGACGGCATCTTCGCGGCGCTGGTGAACCTGTACGCCCCAGCCTGGCTGGCCATCGCCGTGGCCGTCGGACTGGTGGCTGCTGCGATGAGCACCATCGACACGTGCACGAACGTCATGGCGCTGTCGGTCGCCTACGACATGCTGCGGATGCACGAAGGTGATGCGTACGTGGCGACCGCACGCTCGCGCTGGGTCACGATCGCCTGCCTGTCAGGGGCAACGATCTTTGCACTCGCCACCGAATCACTGTGGGACATCTTCTATCTGTCGTCAGGTGTGCTCACGACAGCGGTCGCTATCCCGGTCGCTGCGGTTTTCCTGCCCTGGGCGACCACCACTATGGTGACCTGGTCGTCGACAGCCGGTCTCACCGCCACCATCGGAGCCTACTTTCTGGAGACCTACGGCCCGCTCACGGCATTCGAGCCGGCCTGGATGGCCGACTCGGGGCTTGGCTTCGTGCTCTGGGGTGTGACCGCGGCGTGCGTAGGCGCGGCCGGCGGACTTGCCGCCAGCCGCGCACCGCAGTAGTCAGCGCGCCGTCTAGACAGACGGCTTGCGAAACTTCAGCAACATGCGATCGGTCTGGTACCGGGCCTTGCCCTCGACGCCGTAGACGCTGTAGTCATCGTCGTCGCGACGCAGGATGTCGGAGGCCTCGACGTACTCGAACCCAGCGGCTTCGAAATCGTCGATCACGGTCTGCTCGCCGAGCCGGTGAGACTCCATGTCGTGGCCCGACTCCTCGTTGAGCCGTACCTCGACAACGCCAACAACGCCGCCGACCTTCATCGCCCGATGGAGTTCAGCCAGCTGCACCGGAATGTCCGGGAACAGGTGATAGGCGCGGATCGCCAGGACCGCGTCGACGCTGCCGTCCGCGATCTCTGCAACATCGCCCACAAACTCGAACTGATAGTCCGAGAGGTCACCGCCGATCGCGCGCTCCTGGAACTCCTCGCCACCACGCTCGACGATCACCGTACCGCCCATGCCGACCGTAGCGGCCACGCGCTCGGCGTTGTACCCGCCGCCTGCCATCAGATCGACCACCGTGTCGCCCTCGCCGATCTCGAGGAACGCGTAGACCTCATCGGGCTTGGAGTAGGGCGCACGCTCGTCGCCTTCCATCCCGTGCGCGTGATCAGCGCCGTCGCCATCGTTATCGCCGCCCTGCTCTTCACCCTCGGCCGGCGTTTCGGCCGTGGTGTCGGCCTCCAGCGAGTCATCGTACGAGGAGCAGCCGTAGGCCGTGGCGGCGACAAACATCAGGGCGAGAGCTAGGAACCGGTGGCGCATGGATTCTCCTGTCGGGTATCCGAGGAATCAGCGTAATAGCGTCCGAACTGTAGCCGCGAGGGACGTTCCAGACAAGACCCGGCGCCCGTCTCAGTCGTCACCTGTGGCGCTGGCAAAGCGCTCGGCGGCCAACCGCTTGACGGCGCCCAGGTCGGTCTTGCCCGTTCCTAGCATCGGAATAGCCCCGACTTCGAGGAAGTCGTCACGGCGCGGCAGGAAAAGGTTGGGTAATCCCTTGCGGCCCAGGCGCTCCAGCACTGCCGGCAGATCTTGAGCAGTGAGAGTCGTCACCACGATGATGCGTTCGCCCTTACGGGCATCCGCCACCGCAGTTACGGCAAAGGCCCGCTCGTCGCCTTCGAAACACTCCTCGAGAGCCTCTTCGATAACGCCGTGAGGAACCATCTCGCCGCCGATCTTGGAGAAGCGCGAGTAGCGATCGGTAATACGAAGGAAGCCATCCTCATCGAAGATGCCGATATCACCCGTGACATACCAACCCTCGTGGAAGGCTTTCGCGGTGAGATCGTCGCGATTCAGGTAGCCGGCCATGACATTGGGGCCCCGGACGATGATCATCCCCTCCTCGCCGGGAGCCAGAACCTCGTAGGTTTCGGGATTCACGGTGCGCACCGCAACGCCGGGAATCGCCTGCCCGACGGTGCCGTTGCGCCACCCTGGCTGGTAGATGCCGGCCGCGCGGAAGTCGGGGACGTTCACGGCAATCACGGGAGACGTCTCCGTCACGCCATAGCCCTCCATCGGATCCACGCCGAAATGATCGCGAAAGGCCACGGCCACGCCGGCTCGCAGTTTCTCGGCGCCGGCCACCACCAGGCGCAGCGACCCGAACTGCCCCGCCGTGATCCGACGGGTATACAGCTGCAGGAAAGTGGGCGTAGCGAACATGATCGTCGCTCGGTACTTGCGCACCAGTTCGCCGATGGCCGACACGTCGAGCGGATTGGGGTGGTAGATCGCCGGGATTCCTACGCTGGCGACCAACCACAGCGTCGCCATGTAGCCGAAGGAGTGGAACAGCGGCAGCATGCCGATCAATCGATCCTTGCTGTTGATCGGAACGACCTGGAGACAGGCACGCATATTGGCGTCGACGTTGTAGTGAGTTAGCGGCACACCCTTGGGCTCGCCGGTACTACCCGACGAGAAGATGATGGTTGCCAGATCGGTAGGCCGGACCGGCGATGTGGCGCCGCAGCCGCGCTCAACCGTCCGAATCGGCGCCAATAGCGCTAGCAACATGCCGATGAGCCGACTCCCGCTACCGATCTCCTTTGCCACCTCCTCGAGGAATATCGGCTCGACCCCTTCGGGCAGCTGCAGCTCAGCCTTGGCGATGAACACACCACTGGTCACGATGGTCTCGAGTCCGGCCTGTCGCGCCGCCGACTCCATACCGGCCTTGCCGGCGGTGAAGTTGAGGTTCACAGCGACCCGGCCAGCCATGGCCACGGCCACGTTGACCAGCGTTCCGGCCACCGTCGATGGCAGGAGAATTCCGACGTTCTTGTTCGTGCCCCAGTGGGCGCGCAGGGCGCGCGCGAGCACGATGGCGCCGACGAGTGATTTGAATCGACTGAGTTCGCCCCGCGTCGTGTCGGCGAACGCGAGCTTCCAGGGTCGCCGCCGGAACCGTCGGATGAATGTGTGATGGAGGGGCAGGCTCTCGTCGACTCGACGGATCCAGGCCTCCGTGCCGAGCTCGCGAACGCTGCAGCGCACCTGGTGCAGCGCCGTGGTCGCTGGAAGCGGCTCGCCGATCGAGATCGTCACCGGGTAGGGCAGCCGGCTCGGCAACTTGGTGAAGAACCGTCCACCCGCCCGCGAGAAGATGCTGCCCCAAACGCGATCCAGGAAGATCGGGATGATCGGCACGTCGCGACCCTTCACGATGCGCTCGAAGCCGCGCTGGAACGGCAACATCATGCCGGTCCGCGTGATCTGCCCCTCCGGGAAAATACAGACGATCTCGCCACGATCGATCGCCTCACCCGCCGCTCGCATCGCCTGGAGGATCCGCTTCGGACCGCTGGAGGACGAGATCGAGATCGCCCCCATCGAGCGCATGAGTGGTCGGATCAGGGGTCGGTTGTAATAGCTGGCGTCGGCGAGGAACCGGACTGGCCTGTCGGTGCTGGCGAGCAGGAGAAACGCATCGACGAACGTCACATGGTTCGAGACCAGAAGGGCGCCTCCGTGGCGCGGGATGCGCTCGCCACCGATCACCGAGAGGCGGTACAGGGTGTTCATTGAGAGCAGCAGAACGAAGCGCAACAGCGCGTCCGGCAGCAGATACAAGGCCCACGCGGTCCCGGCGATAACCGCCGCCGCCACGATCAGGATGATCGTCTGGCTCGACATGCCAGCCGCCGCGGCCGCCCCGGCACCCAGAGAGCCGACGAGGATACCCGCGTAGCTGATGATGTTGCCCACCGCCAGGACGGCGCCGCGGCGACCACTGGGCGAATGCCACTGCTTGAGCGCATTCAACGGCACGTTGAGTAGGCCCGCGGAGAAGCCCAGCAAGCCGAGAATCACCACGGTCACCGCGAAGCCCGGTACCAGCAGCCCGAATGCGGTAGTCAGGATGGCCATCAGTACGGCTCCGGCGGGCATCAGGCCGTACTCCACGCGATCGCCCGAGAGCTTGCCAGCGGCAACGCTGCCGGCTGCGATCCCGGCCATCAACACCCCTAGCGCGGCGCTTGCCATGCGCTCGCCGAGCCCGAGTCGCGTGGTGACGTACACCACCACGACCTGGAAGAGAATGCTTGCGACCAGCCAGAAGAAGGCAGAGCCGATGAGCGACAGCCAGAGGATCCGGTGCGCTCGTGCTGCTCGCCAGCCCTCGGCGAGAGTTCTGAACATGCCGTCGGTGCCGCCGGCCGCAGGAACGGAGGGAATGCCGAGCGATGCGAGCGCCCCGACGATCGCGAGCCCGAAAAGCACCGCGGCTGCAATCCAGGTTGTGTCTCCCGACGCCGCCAGCAGCAGCCCGCCGGCCACGGTTCCGGCGATGATGGCCAGCGTCGAGAACATCTCGAGCACGCCATTGCCCATCGACAACTTCGAGTGCGGCAGGAGTTCCGGCAGGATGCCGTACTTCGCCGGCGAGAAGAGGGCACTCTGTGCGCCCATGGCGCCGAGAACGGTCCAGGCCAACGCGCCCCCCGCCGGTGCGCGGAAGAGCGCGAACGTCGCCGCGGCCATCAGGACGAGCTCGAGCACCTTCATCGCCACGATGACGTTGCGTTTGCTGAACCGATCGGCCAGCGCGCCCGCCGGGATCGAGAAGACGATCAGGGGCACCGTGAGTACCAGGGTCGCCAGGGTCGTCTGCCCCTGCGCCGCGGCTTCATCGGCCCCAGGGCCGAGCGCTCGGATAGCAAGAAACGTAACCATCAGGCGCCAGGCGTTGTCGTTGAAGGCGCCGAAGGACTGCGATATCAGGAGCGCACGCAGCGGCCCCTTGGCAGCTGATGGGTGTCGATCGTTGTCGACGGTCACCGCGTGGCTTCCTCCAGCAATTCGATCGGGTGGCGCGGCTCGATAGCTGCCATCTCGTGAATCTGGGCTCGGCAAGAGGTCCCGCAAGCCAGTACCTCCGACACGCCAGCGACGCCAGCCAACGCAGCGATGTCGCCGATCTCGCCCGCAAGCCGGCGGCCGAGTTCCCGACTGATGTCGTACGTTGCGGTCTTGTAGCCGTAGGACCCTGCCATCCCGCAACACTCGGCTGTCGTGCTCTCGACACGCAGACCAGGGATCCGCTCCAGCACTTTCGCCACGGCCGGAAACCAGCCGGCCGTCTTCTGCTGGCAGTGACCATGGAGTGCCACCGTCCGTTCGGCCAGGAACGTACCGACTGCGGCATCGATGCCGTCCGTGTCATCGGCGAGGAAATCGAATATCTCGCGGACGCCGAGCGCCAGGACCATTGCCGTCGGTTCGTCAGGCAGCAGGTGCTCGTGCTCGCCAACGACGCACGATAAGCACGAGGGTTCGAGTCCGACGATCGGCACGCCAGCTTCGGCAAATGGCTCGAGCAGCCCGAGGAGGTCGCGCGCCTGGCTGCCTGCTTCCGTGATCGCACCCTGCGACAGTGCGGCGCGCCCACAGCAGGGACCGGTTGCCACGACGACCTCCTGGCCCAGACGCTCCAGCACTCGTATCGCCGCCTGGCCAGCGCGAACCTCAAGGTGCTCCGTATGACAGTCAGCCCACAACACCACCATGTTGCGACCGGGTTCCACGCGGCCGCCGGCGTCGCCCTCGCGGACTATCGTGCCCCCCTGGGCGGCATGCCAATCCGATAGGGTCGTGTCTGGCAGCTCCGGCAGGGGTCGGCGCCGATCGATTGACGCCGATTTCTCGAGATACCAGCGGACCGGCGGGAGAGTTCCGAGCCAGGCTGCCCCCGGAGTGCTGCGGATGCGCTCGTAGAGCCGACGCGGCTCACGCAACAACCCGCCCATGAGCCCTTCCCCGGCTCCGTCCGCTTCGTTGATCTGACCGCGAAGCGATGAGTTCATCCACGGGATATCGATGCGCACCGGGCACACGTCCTGGCAGCGCGAGCAGGTCGAGCACAGGTGGGCGAACTCCGCCGCGGTATCAAGCCCCCGGACTCCAGCTTCCCAGGCCGCGCCGATACCGGACTGGTACGTCGGGCCGCCGTACACGTGACCTCCCACGGCTTGATAGGGCGCGCACACGTTCAGGCACGCACCGCAGCGCACGCAGTAGAGCGCCTCCCGCAGGACCGGATCGTCACGCATCGCCATACGACCGTTGTCTAGCAGAACGAGATCAAACGTGCGGTCCCCCTCGACGAACGGCGACTGCCCCCAACCTGGGCCGGTGATCATCGACAGGTAGACGCTGAGAATCTGGCCGGTTGCTGAGCGCGGCAGCAGCTCCATGAAAGGCTGCAAGTCGGCCATCGTCGGAATGAGCTTTTCGACCCCTGCGAGCGCCACGTGCACGCGCGGCACCTGAGTGCACATTCGCGCGTTGCCCTCGTTCTCGACCACGATCACGGTGCCGCTGTCGGCGATCACGAAGTTCGCGCCGGTGATCCCCATGTCGGCCGATAGGAAGTCGCCGCGCAAAAGGTCGCGGGCCAGCTGGGTCAGTTCCTCGGGTGACTGCGGCACATCCTCCAGACCGAGACCGCGCCTGAAGGTCTCGCGCACATCGTCCAGCGTCTTGTGCAGGATCGGGGCGATCGTATGTGACGGACGGTCGCCGTCGAGTTGAACGATG
>Ga0115002_10008580_pt1 | contig 11301 bp, 13 predicted proteins | sample ArcticOcean_MG_C_8_FD_89576 | JGI IMG/M metagenome (GOLD analysis project Ga0115002, IMG submission 89576) | Marine microbial communities from western Arctic Ocean - ArcticOcean_MG_CB11_86 | ecosystem: Environmental > Aquatic > Marine > Oceanic | place: Arctic Ocean: Canada Basin | collected... | reverse complement strand
TCCTCATGGCGGTCGCCTACGCCGAATCCATATTCAACCGCCAGCTCCCCGGCCAGCTACTACACGCGGGCCCTCCCGAATGGAACATTTCAGCGGCCTAAAGCCCTGGCAGGAAAAAAATAATGGGCCTGAGCAGGCCCATGTACTGGAAGATATCCCTACCTACTTAGCCCGGCTTACTACTTTCAGCCCGACACCTTATTTGAAGAGCGGCACGAGGTAGGCCTGGAACAACCCGATCATTTTCGCGGGCGCGGTAATGAAACCCAGGAGAAACAATCCACCGACGATGGAAATCACCTTCCTTAACAGCCCCGACTCGTTACGCATATAGTTGTTGATCGCGCCGTCGAGCTTACGAAAATGCGCATCAGGCACCCGGCGGCTTATAAAACGGTCGGCTTGCGAGAACCGGCGGATTCGGGGCATCGGTGTAAAACCTCGCTCAAGCGATCAAACATAGGGGCAGGGGCAGAGTACCAGAGTGCGGCGAATTTCATCACGGGAATTTCTATCCCTTGAATTTCCTGCACAAACAGCCTATGGGTCGTCTCATTTACCAGCCTGATGGAGATTTCAGGATAGCTACAATAGGTGGTCAGCAAAACAAAAAAATTAAAAAAATATTCTTACGAGAGGTAACGGGCAATATAATTCTCAAAAAAAACAACTATTTTTCCGGCATAGTGATCGCCGCTAAGATAATTGAAGTGATGACAATCATCAATACCTTTTTAGATCATCCCGGTTTTTTTGCTCTTATAATCATCAAATGCTTGATCCATTTTATCGAAAGGCTTATCAGGAATATTCCTCGTAAATCTTCTGCCGAATCTGTCTCCAAGCATTCTCGCCCCTTCAATATCTTGATGGTCCGTCATTGGTGGTATATATTAACTATACTTTAGATTTTTTAAATTATAACCATGATGACATGGAAAATTATGCTGGGCTGTTACAAAGCTGCGATGGATCGATTCCTTGGAACGGGCGCACCACTCCCGGAAGGTATGAAAATGATCGGGCGCTGGCATGCGCCCAGGTCCTCACATGGCTGCCTCGTAATTAAGGGAACTGCAGAACAGGCTTACGACATGCTGCAGAGTGGTCTGATCTATTGGAGATGGTGACAACGCCCGTTCCTGAAGACGCGGATGCTGGAGCTGTTGCAGCCAAGGCAGCCGGGATATAATTCTCGGCCCTTCCTGTAGGGCACGCTTGTGGGTGTGATGTTGCCAAGGGCCAGGGGTGTCTTGCAGGACTATGTCTATGCCCATATGTGGGGAAACATTGTTTCGTCTAATGGAAGTGAGTCCGGAGTGGAGTTGCGAGATCTCGTTGCCAAACAAATGACGCCTGCCAGAATAGAAGACGCACAGGAACTTTCCCGTGAATGCGTCCGCAAGAAATACAAAGTGTGTTGAGTGAAACTCCCTCCCAGCTACAGAAGGAAATGATATGTCCATAGACAAAACCACTAAAACAATGGTTACCCACCCAAAAAAGAAGTTAAAGCAATCATGCCACAAGATAATTTCAGTTCAAGTAATTCTAAGACATCGAAATTACTTCAGTAGCATCCTCTTGACTGGGCAAAAATACATTTTGGCCACAGAATTTCTGAAATGAGCGGGGGGGGGCTCACCCCATCTTACTAAATTTATCCGCGGGAATTTCAAAGTAGAAACAATTTCGATTTACCAGAGAATAACTGCGTCATATTTGAGGCCAGACTCACACAGAATGTGACCATTGGTCCCATAAGTTCAAAATGTTTTTTCTGTATTCACCCTACAAACGCCCGATACCTTGACAGCTGGCAATTCCAGGGGCATCTTGCCTTGATCAGTCTTACGTATACAAAATTCAGCATCCATTTTTCACCACTTTCAGGAGATGTGATGCCAGATCCAATTGAAGACTTGCACGAACGATTAGACGCCGTCAGGGCCCAGGGCGGAGAGGCCGCCAAGGAGCGTCAGCGCAAGCAGGGCAAGCTGACGGCCCGGGAGCGGCTCGATCTACTCCTCGATCCAGGCTCTTTTTCCGAAATCGGGGGGTTTGTCGAGACTCGCTCATCCGATTTCGGAATGGCCGATAGGCGCATTCCCGGCGATGGCGTCGTCACCGGAAGCGGCACAGTCGACGGCCAGCTTATCTTCGCCATATCCCAGGATTTCGGCACCCTGGGCGGCTCCCTCGGCGAGATGCACGCCGCCAAAATCATAAAGGCCCAGGAGCTAGCCCTCAAGGTCGGCTGCCCAATCGTCCAAATTCTCGACTCCGGCGGCGCCCGGATTCAAGAGGGCGTCCTCTCCCTCCACGGCTACGCCCAGATATTCCAACGCAACACCATCTCCTCGGGCGTCATCCCCCAGATATCGATCATCCTCGGCCCCTGCGCAGGCGGGGCCGTCTACTCACCCGCCATCACCGACTTCGTGTTCATGGTCGAGGGGCTGAGCAAGATGTTCATCACCGGGCCCGACGTCATCAAGGCCGTCACCGGCGAGGACGTCACGTTCGAAGATCTGGGTGGGGCCGCAGTACACAGCGCCATCAGCGGCAACGCCCATTTCGTCGCCCCCGATGAACGCGAATGCTTCGCCACCGTGCGAAAGCTCCTCTCGTTCCTACCGGGGAATAATCTCGACGATCCGCCGCTTTCGGACGTGTGCGAATGGCCCCCGGACGAAAATTCCGAATTGAACAAGATCGTGCCCGCCGAATCTACGCAGTCATACGACGTGCGCGATATCATCGGCAACGTCTTCGACCACGGAGACTTTTTCGAGGTCCACGCCGCCTTCGCCCCGAACATCGTCGTGGGCTTCGCCCGCCTCGCCGGGCGACCGGTCGGCGTGGCCGGAAACCAGCCGGCCAACCTCGCGGGCGTCCTCGACATCAACAGCTCGGACAAATTGGCGCGCTTCGTTCGCTTCTGCGACGCCTTCAACCTTCCCATATTCAACTTCGTCGATGTGCCCGGCTATCTTCCAGGCACCCAGCAGGAATACGGTGGCGTCATCCGCCACGGCGCCAAGGTGCTCTTTGCTTACAGCGAGGCGACGGTGCCCAAAATCGCCCTCATACTTCGAAAAAGCTACGGCGGCGCCTATATCGCGATGAGCGGCCTAGGGCTCGGCTATGACCGCGTACTCGCCTACCCCATGGCGGAGATCGCCGTGATGGGACCGGACGGTGCGGCTAACATCATCTTTCGGCGCGAGATCGAAGCGGCAGATGATCCCGAAGCCCTGCGGCAGGAGAAAATCAACGAGTACCGCGAAAAATTCGCCAACCCGTACACCGCCGCCAGCCAAGGCCTTGTGGATGACGTCATCGAACCGGCCCACACCCGGCACGAGCTCATCCGGGCGCTCGAGATAACTGAGAGGAAGCGCGAAACGCGCCCCGAGAAAAAACACGGGAACATCCCGCTCTAAACAGAGAGGACATCGCCTTGACCCATCTCCCCAGCGCATTCGAGCTCACCATCATCGGCATGTCGGTGGTTTTCCTCTCGCTCATCGCACTGATGTGCGTCATAAAGATGATGGACCGTATTTTTTCCGAAGCGCCCGTGGTGGAGGGTTCTGCCAACCTCCCAGACGCTGCCAGGGATACGGAAGAACTTCCGCTCGTACTTGCCGCCGCTGCGGGATATTTTCTTGAAACCGAGGGGGCCGATCTTTTCATCCCCAAGGTGAGCCGAAGCGGCGATTACGGCTGGGCTCGCCGTGCGCGCGCCGCGAGCGCATTTCCCAGGAGACCGCGTTGAAGAAATTCAAAATCACTATCGGAGATAAAAACTACGAAATCACCGCCGAGCGGGACACGGCGGACCCCTCTCTCCTCAGCCTCACCGTGGACGGAAAAATCCACAACGTTCAAATAGAGGAAGAAGAGGCACCCAAATCCAGCCCCGGTCCGCGCCCGGCTGCGCCCTCCAGACACGGCTCCAGCGCCAGTGGAAGCATCGTCGCCCAAATCCCGGGCACGGTGCTCGCCGTCAATGTATCGGTGAGAGATTCGGTCAACGTGGGTGATAAGCTAATGGTCCTCGAGGCGATGAAAATGGAGAACGTCATTACTGCCGGGGCCAGCGGCTCCGTCCAGGCCGTCCACGTCACCGTGAGCGATAAGGTCGTAGCGGGCCAGCTCATGATGGAGATTGCATGACAGGACTACTCGACGCCGTAGGCCGGTTCATCCAGGCGACAGGATTCGCCCAGGTCGCTCCCGGCGATATCCTGATGCTCTTTATCGCGTGCGTGCTTCTCTATCTGGCCATCCATCGAGGCTTCGAGCCCCTGCTGCTGCTTCCCATCGGATTCGGCCTTCTTCTCGCGAATCTTCCGGCAACGGGCATTTTCGACAAGGGCGGTCTGATCAGCCACTTCTACTTCGGCGTCAAGGAAGGCATCTTCCCACCGTTAATTTTCATGGGCATTGGCTCACTCACCGATTTCGGCCCGCTGCTCGCCAACCCCAAGACCATACTATTAGGGGCGGCCGCACAGTTCGGAATATTCAGCACCCTTATAGGGAGTGTTTTACTCGGATTCGACCTGTCCCAGGCCGGGGCCATCGGAATCATCGGCGGGGCAGACGGCCCTACGGCCATCTACACGGCCTCGAAACTCGCGCCCGAATTACTTGGGCCCATCGCCGTCGCGGCCTACAGCTACATGGCCCTCGTACCCATCATTCAACCCCCCATCATGCGGGCGCTCACGACCAAGGAAGAACGCATGCGCGTCATGGTTCAGCTCAAAGAAATATCCAAGCCCGTCCGCATTCTGTTCCCCATTATATCGACTCTGCTCTGCGGACTGCTTCTTCCCACGGCGGTTCCCCTCATCGGCATGCTCATGCTGGGCAACCTTTTTCGGGAATCCGGGGTGGTGGGCCGCCTACTCGAAACCTCGGAGAACGCGCTCCTCAACACCGTGACCATATTTCTCGGCATCTCGGTCGGTGCATCGATGAACGCCGAGACTTTCCTTAAGTGGGAGACCATTGGCATCCTCCTGCTCGGCCTGATCGCCTTTAGCATTGGGACGGCTACCGGCATTCTGTTCGCCAAGTTGATGGCGGCATTCAGTTCGACACCAATCAACCCGCTTATCGGCGCGGCCGGGGTGAGCGCGGTGCCCATGGCGGCGCGCGTCGCCCAGAAGGTGGGCGCCGAGGAAAACCCGCAAAACTTTCTTCTCATGCACGCTATGGGCCCCAACGTGGCCGGCGTTATCGGCTCCGCCATCGCGGCAGGCGTACTGATATCGTTAATCAAACCTTAGCGGAGGTGTTGTTAGATGGCTGGCGCACTTGAAGGAATCAGGGTCCTGGACCTAACACGAATACTCTCCGGCCCCTACTGCACCATGATGCTGGGCGACATGGGCGCCGACGTCATCAAAGTGGAAAACCCCAATGGCGGGGACGACACCCGCGCATGGGGCCCGCCTTTCCTGAACGGGGTCAGCACCTACTACATCTCGATTAACCGCAACAAAAAAAGTCTGACCCTAAACCTCAAGCATAAAAAAGGCAAGGAAATCCTCGCTGACCTGATACGCCAGAGCGATGTGGTGGTGGAGAACTTCCGGCCCGGCACACTCGATAAGCTCGGCTTCTCATGGGAGGAGATCCACAAGATCAACCCCCGCGCCATCCTCACCTCGGTATCTGGATTCGGACACACCGGGCCGCGAGCAAACGAGCCGGGCTTCGACGTCGTCATCCAGGGTGAGGGCGGCCTCATGAGCATCACGGGCGAGCCGGGAGGGCCGCCGACCAAGGTGGGAGCCTCCGTCGCCGACATCGTGGCGGGGATGCTGGCGGCGCAGGGAACCACCCTCGCCCTTTATCACCGAGAGAAAACCGGCAAGGGCCAGAAGGTGGACATCTCCATGCTCGACGGCCAGGTCGCCCTGCTCGCCTACCATGCCAACTCTTTTTTCGCGACCGGGAACATACCCCCCCGCCGGGGCAACAAGCACCCCTCGATAACACCCTACGAAACCTACCAGTGTGTAGATGGCTACTTGAACCTGGGGGTTGGGAACGACAGCCTCTGGCAACGTTTTTGCGACGCGATGGACCTAGGCAGCATCAAGGAGGACCCCCGATTCGCGGTTAACGCCGACCGTGTGCAAAATCGCGATGCGCTTCAGAAGATTCTCGATAAACTCTTCGTGGGCCTCGAGGTTGCAGCGACGCTCGACCAATTAAAAAAAGCAGGACTCCCCTGCGGCCCGATCAACGACATCTCCCAGGTTTTCTCGGAACCGCAGGTGCTCGCGCGGGAGATGGTGGTGGACATGGATGTACCCGAGGCGGGTCCCACGAAACTCACCGGGATTCCCATCAAGCTATCCGACACTCCGGGGGCGATCAATACCCCGCCGCCCTCGTTGGGCCAACATACCGACGAGATCCTGGAATCCCATTTCGGGCTTGACGAATCGGCGTGTCAGCTTCTTCGGAATGAAGGGATAATTTGAGGGCTCATTATGGTGAATCAAAATCTGAAAATCGAAAAACCTAAATCGCTCAGCCGCATGGTCGCCGAAGAAATCAAGGTCGCGATATTGAACGGCCACCTCAAGCCCGGCGACAAGCTGCTCGAAACCGAACTAACGCAGTCTCTGGGTGTGAGCCGGACCCCGCTGAGGGAGGCGTTCCGCGAACTGGCCGCCGAGGGCTACATCACAGTCGTCCCCCACAAGGGCTCCTATGTCAGCACGATCAGCGAGGAGGAAGTCCTGGATCTTTACTCTATCACGAGCGTCCTCGAGGGCCTGGCCACTCGGCTGGCGACCCCTTTTTTTAATAGAGGCGAGGGACGGGCAAACCTTCTCGCTCACTACGAAGAACTCAAGAAGAAGAGCGACCAAGGCGAGGTGGATTCCTACTGGGCCGTTAACCGGAGTTTCCACCAGTTCATCGCCTCGGCCTCGGGCAATGAGCGGTTGGTGGACCTCATCGAGAACCTGCGTCGGCAAATACTCAAAACCCGCGTCATTACGCTCCGCTATCCGGGCCGCCTTGAGGGCTCGATGGACGAGCACGACGAGATTCTTCAGGCCATCCTCGAGGGCCGCGAGCGGAATGCAGAAAAACTAGTAATCACACATCTCGAAAAACAGAGACAGTTCGTCATCAGCGTCATTCGAAGCGCCGAGGAGCAGGAGCAGAAAACAAGCTGACGGGGCGGGCCTCACCCTGGAGCACTTTACGAATCTTGACCGAAGCTAGAGCATCCCATCACTTAGTGGTTGGAACGTTTCGCGGCCCTCAATGCTAATTCTCGAATAAACCTAGATCACTGGCTTTCTCATGCGGCTTTGTCCACCTGTTCTATCTCGAGTTCCTAAAACCGCACAACTATACTTTCCTTCATCTTCTCCAACGGTCCTGGTTTCAACCCCGGTTTTATTTTTTATTTCTCTCCCTCTTTTTTATGCTCCGAACATAGTTCCTGAATTTTATTTACGCAATACAGAGTTAATCAAAAGAAGGGAATTACAAAAGAAAAAAATCCCTGTTTTTTGGTAATTCTCGAGGACGCTAGGCCGTCGTAGTCAGTTGATAGCGCAACACTCTATCAAGGTGGCAAATCGGAGGCTCTAATCCCACCTCCGGCTCCAGTTTCGCCAACTATTTAAGGCAACATATTAAAACTGTCAAGGAACAAGATAATAACACGCCACCCATCACTAGAATCTAGAGCACCTCATCGAGCGTGGTGCACTCAACACCAAGAGCCTCTCCGACGGAGGGGTGCGTAATTCGCCCGCCGGCCACGTTGAGGCCCCCGCGCAGTGCGGGGTGTGTCCAGTTGCCTCGCACAGATTTGAGCCGGGCCAGGACAATAACGTAGGGCAGAATTGCGCTCGAGAGTGCAAACGTGCTCGTCCTCGGAACGCTGCCCAGTATGTTCGCCATCCCGTAGTGGACGACGCCGTCCACCAATTTGTGAGCTTCGTGTGGTATGTTGTCCTACTTGACAACTTCGCGGATAGTGACGCGGGTCGATGCATTGATATTTACCCATCCACCGTAAATATCGTCGAGATACTGAAGTCGCTAATAATTGATGTCTAGGACGGTGACGCCCGCGCCGAGGCCGACGGCAATTTGGGCCGCGCTATTTCCGACCACCCCTGCCCGAGGATAACCATGTTGCCGCGCGCGACTCCGGGTGCCCCGGCAAGAAGAATACCCCTGCCGCCTATGCTTTTTTTGTGATAACCCGCACCCTCCTAAACCGACATGCGACCCGCGATCTCGCTCATTGGCTGAAGCAGTGGGAACGCACCGTCGGATGTGCGTACGGTCTTGAAGACCACCTCCAGATACCCTTTTTTTCCATCAGAGCGCTCGCGAGCGGCCTGTCCGCGGCAAGATGGAGAAACGCGAAAAGAATCTGCCCCTTGCGCATCCTATTGAATTGAGGCTGAGGCAGCTCCTTGACCTTGACGATCATCTCGCTACGCCACCAGAAATCATTGGTTTCTGCCACTATCCGGGCACCAGCGCGGGCAAATATTTCATAGTAGATACCGGCCCACTGTCCTGCTTCTTTTTACATCAAGATGGTGTGGCCCGCAGCCCTTATCGACTCAACGGCAGACGGTGCGAGCGCGACGTTGTACTTGTCTTTTTTGATTTCCCTAGGGACAGCAATTATCATGCTGCGCCTCCCTATTGCCCCTCTACGAGAAGAAAAGCGCTCTCGGCCTCTGCCATCACGGCCCCGTCCCTGGCACGAATTACCTTGCCCTCAAGGATGGAAAAACGCCCCTTTTTCCGCACCTCACGCCCCTCCATACGAAGCGGCTCTCCCACCGGCGCCGGATCGCGGTATCGAATTTCACACTTGGCGGTATAGGCCCGGATTCCCTTAAGAAAAAGACAGTTAGCCATCACATCATCGAGAAGGCTATAGATGATCCCCCCGTGGGTTACACCGTCATAACCCTGGTGGATGGCCTCGGGGGTGAACTCGGCGCGGCAAATATTATCCTCAAGGCGAAACGTGATTCTCAGGCCCGCTGGATTATCCGGCCCGCACACAAAACACGCATTCGCATCCGGGCGGCTTTGGTTTCGGGTCATGGTCTCTCCTGCTTATCGTCGGGCCGAAGTTTTCTGGGGGGCGTCGATGCCATATCCGCCCCCATGGCAAAAAAATACGGGAGAGCCGACAATTAGCGGCCCTCCCGTATTTTAACGCTTTTCATAATGAAGGTCTAGGATTCTCCTGCGGTCTCATGCTTCAGACGCCGCCGCTCTATACGCTCATCCTCGCGGGTCGTATCTCGTTCCACGAGCTCGAGAATGGCCATCGGGGCCGCGTCGCCTACGCGTGGGGGCATCTGGATGATGCGCGTATATCCGCCCGGTCGCTCGGCATAACGGGGACCAAGTGTATCCATCAGCTTCTTGACGATGGCTGGGGTGCGAAGGATCGCCGCCGCCTGACGCCGAGCGTGGAGGGTGCCTCGCTTTCCCAGCGTGATGACGCGCTCGACATGTCGGCGCACCTCTTTTGCTTTGGCCAACGTAGTCTTCACCCTCTCCTCATCGAGTACAGAGGTGACGAGATTTCTGGTCATGGCCCTGCGATGTTTGGAGCGTCGCCCCAGTTTTCTACCGGTCCACCGATGCCTCATCCGACCTTCTCCCTAATTCTCGTCCCCGGTCAGACCGAGTTCCTCGGGCGTCACTTTTATTTGGGAGAAATCCATCCCAAAGGTAAGACCCATTGTGTTCAGAATATCCCGTATCTCGTTGAGGCTCTTTCTGCCGAAGTTGCGCGTCTTGAGCATCTCTCCCTCGGTCTTCTGGACAAGTTCGGCCAGCGAGTGAATGCGCGCGTTTTTCAAGCAGTTGTAGCTTCGAACTGAGAGCTCCATCTCTTCAACGCTACGGCTGAGATTTTCAATAAGCTTCTGGCGTCCCTCGTCCACCTCGGGCGCGGCCACCAATACTTCCTCTTCTTCGAAATTAATGAATATCCTAAGATTATCATTCAGGATTTTTGCCGCATGCGCCACCGCGTCATCCGGCGCAATCGTACCGTTCGTTTCAACTTCCAGCACCAGCTTATCGTAATCGGTCACTTCGCCGACGCGGGTCTTTTCAACCCGAAACGAACAACGCCTAACGGGCGAGAACACCGAATCCATGGGAATGTACATCGGCCCCAGATCCATCTCCTCAGCATTACGCTCGGCGGGAACATAACCCCGGCCAATCCTGGCGATAAGCTCGATGTCAACGTTCGACTCTTTGTTCATCGTGGCGATGTGATGTTCAGGATTGAGAATCTTAACACCGTTGGGACAAACCAGATCACCCGCCGTCAACTCTCCGGCGGTTCCACTGTTCCGGAAGGTGACGCGAACCGGCTGGTCCGAGTCCATTTTGATCACCACTTCCTTGAGGTTCAGAATCACATCCGTCACGTCCTCCATAACGCCTGGGATGGTGGAGAACTCGTGAAACACGCCTTCAATCCGGACCGCGCAAAATGCCGCGCCCTTTAACGATGATATAACCACACGGCGAAGTGAGTTCCCTAGAGTAGTGCCGTAGCCGCGCTCAAGCGGCTCCGCGATAAAACGTCCAAAATTCCCTGTCTGTCCTTCTTTTTCAGATTCAAGACCAGCAGGCTTTACTAATTCCGCGTACAAAGACATGGAAATTGCCCCTCCATTGGGCTACTTCGCTACCAAGGCATCCGCTATGGCGTACCCTGCTGCGCGAGTTATTTGGAGTAAAGCTCGACTATCTGTTGAGCATCAATATTAGTCTGGATGTCGGCCTCGGTGGGCATCTCGGCAATCCTCGTCTGAAGGTCCGCCAAATCCACATCCAGCCATTCCGGTATTCCTCGAGCTTTTCCCTTTTCCGCGCTCTGAATAATATTTTCCCTCTTCTTGCTCTTCTTTTTAATCTCGATGACATCGCCCTTGCTTACTGAAAAGGAAGGCCGATTCACTTTGGCACCGTTCACCGTTACATGGTTGTGGACAACCATCTGCCGGGCCTGAGCCCTTGAGTCGGCAAAACTCGACCGAAATACCACGTTGTCCAGACGAAGCTCCAGAAGGCGGAAGAGATTATCACCCTTGACGCCCTTCTTACGAGCCGCCTCACCATAGTAGATACGGAACTGTTTTTCTAGGACGCCGTACATCCAGCGTGCCTTCTGTTTTTCACGGAGCTGGGTCCCGTACTCGCTGACCTTTCCCCGCATTTGCAGCGCGCCATGCTGTCCCGGCGGGA
>Ga0115002_10008578_pt1 | contig 11303 bp, 12 predicted proteins | sample ArcticOcean_MG_C_8_FD_89576 | JGI IMG/M metagenome (GOLD analysis project Ga0115002, IMG submission 89576) | Marine microbial communities from western Arctic Ocean - ArcticOcean_MG_CB11_86 | ecosystem: Environmental > Aquatic > Marine > Oceanic | place: Arctic Ocean: Canada Basin | collected... | reverse complement strand
TGGCGCGGTTCGAAGCCTACAAGGGGAATGATCGATGGCGCGATTCGCCCAAGCAGCCGTTCTGTTCGGCGCAGTTCTCGTTCTCGGGCTGCAGGCCCAGGCCGCTGACCACCATGCCGGATACTATTATCCCGAGCCGCAGAGCAACGAGACCTACAAGGCGCGCGCCCAGGCCCAGGTCGATTCCACGCGGGCAACCCGCATCGGCTTCGTCACCGAGCTGTCAAACCAGATGATGCGCGGCAATCCCTATCCGCCGCCGTTTCATATCTTCGCCAAAGGCGACGAGGCCGATAAGATGATCATCGTCGCCAGCGGCCCTGGCCTCTACGACACGCTTTACCGCATGCGGGGATTACTGGCCGCCTTGACGGCGAACGCCCGCAGCACGCCGTTTTTTCAGGAACATGGGGTCGAGGATTTCTTCACCTTCTTCGACTTGGCGCGCTTGCTGGGCTTCAAGCAGATCACGGTGTCGGACGGCGACAAATTCGCCCACCAGATATTCCTCGAATAGCGGGCCGGAATAGCCGCAATAGAGCGACCCGACAGGACCGGATTTCGACAGGCTAGTTCGCGCTGGACTTCAGCAATGCGATGATATCGTCGTATTCCTCGCGCATGGCGTGATCGAGCGCGGTTTGGCCGCTGTTGTCCTTGAGACGGCCACCGGCGCCGCCCTTGAGCAGTGTCTCGACCACCCTGGTATGGCCGTTCCAGGCGGCGCGCATCAGGGCGCTCAGGCCCTGTTTGTCCTGAATGTCCAAATCGGCCCCGGCATCAACCAGCAGGGCGGTCACCGACAGGTTGCCGTTGCTTGCCGCCCAGATCAGCGCGCTCTTGCTGTCATGGTCGACGATGTCGGGGGCGGCCCTGACCTCCAGAAGAGTCTCCGCGATGTCCGGATCGCCGCGCCAGCCGGCGTTGATCAGCGCCGTGCGGCCGTCGATATCGCGGGCCTAGGCGTCCTCGCCCCGGGCCAGCACGCTGCGCACTTCCGGCAGATCTCCCGCGGCGACTGCCTCCTGAAGCGGTGCGCTCTTGGGCGTGTTGTCGCCGCCGGTGCTGGTCGTCTCTTCGACCTGGCCGAAGGCGGAGCGCCAGCTGTTGATGTTGCGCCGGGCTTCTAGCAGAACGCTGGAATCCAGGGTCGGTTCCATGATCCGGGCCGCACTCGCGGCATTGGGATCGCCGGTATCCGCGGCCAGGCTCGACCACGTCATTGCGTCGGACAAGTTGCGCTCTCTGCCATAGCCGCGCGCCGCGAGATGGCCGAGCAAAAGCTGGGACGGCACATGGCCCCACTCCGTCGCCTGTTGGAGCCATTCGGCTCCGGCGGCAGGGTCGCGCGGCACACCCTGCCCGAGCAGATAGCGTCGAGCCATACCGTATTGGACATGGACATAGGCGCGTTCCGCCGCGGTCGTGATCCGATCGATCGCCTTCTTGCGCCGGGCGGTGGCGGGTTGTTCCGGCACGGCGTCCGGCTCGTCGATGGCCTGGACCAGTTTGGCATCGAGGCCGGGCATGGTTTCGACCAGCATGCGAAGCGGGATATTGCGAATCTGCGACGGGCTGGACTGTGCGACCTGGGGCGCGGCGCTTGGCGGAGGCGGCTGTCCGCCCGGCTTGTTGGCCGCGACGGGGACCGTTGCGCCTTCCGCCCGCTGGGACGGAGCTGGCCGTTCTTCCTGCCGTTCGGCAGGTTTTTGCGCCTCGGGCGCGGGTTCCGCTGCGCGTGGGCGGGCCTGCGAGGCGAAGGCCTCGCTGGCGGCGGAGAGGGGCAGGGGCGGGGTCGCATCGGACAGACCGAAGGCCGGATCGGTTGAGGGTCAGGTTCAGCACGGCGGCGACTCGGATCAGACGGCTCTCGGGCCGCGCGGTTGTCGCGACCTGTGTTTCGGTGCTTTCCGCGGCGCTGGGCGCTTCGGCGCCTATCGCGGTCCGGGGACGGTCGCCCCCTTCCGCGCGGGCTTCCTCGCGCTGCCGATCGCTCGTCTCGGTCGCCGGTCGGGGCTGGGTTTGGGACGCCGTTTCCTGTGCCTCCCTGACGGGCTCGGTAGTGGCCGTTTCGGCGCTCGCCTCGGTGCGGCGTTCCGTGGTCGATTCTTCGGCACCGGATTTGGCACCGGCGGTCGGGCGTTCCGATTTTCGCGCGGCCTCGGCCGCTCGCTGTCCGGTCGAGGCGGCGCTTTTTGCAACCGACTCCGCCTGGCCCTCTTCGGCCTCCGCCTTGGCCAAGCCGGTTTCGGCACCGTCACGCGCAGTTTCGTCCGTCTCGGTCCGATCCGGTGTTTTTCCGTCCGCCGGATCGATATCGCTGCCTTCTGCCGTCGCGCCCGTGGAGGCGTCTTCCCTGCCCTTCGGGCGGTCGGGCGCGAGCGCCTCGCTCTGGGCGGCCTGCGGCTCGGGCGGTCTCCGCGCCCTTTGCGACCTGCCCTTGCGTGGGGCTGTTCTTGGCATTCGCCTGTTTCGATGGCGGGGCGCTCGACTTGCTGGCGCCCTCGCGCCCGGCGTCCGAATCCGCGCCGCTGGCGGCGTTCCGGCCGTCCTGCGTCTGTCCCGCGGCGGAGTCTCTCGATTTTTCGGCCTTGCCGTTCTCGGCGGTCGCGTTCGCCGTTTTCATGCCGGGTTTGGCCGATTTGGCCTTGCGCACCTCGGCCGTCTCCGCCTCGGCCGTTTCCCGCTTGACCAGGGATGTGGTCTCGCTCTTGACCGTTTCTGCCGCCTTGCTTGGTGCGTTGGGGCCGCTCTTGCACTTGGCGACCGAGTTCGGTCTGGTCAACGGCACCCGGGAATGCGACGCGAGGGGCCCGAAGGCGCGGCCGGACGACTGCGCCTGGCCCTTGCCGATCGTTTCCGCTTCGAAGGAAACGACGCCTTCGCCCTTGGCGACCTCAGGGTATTCCTTCTCCGAATACAGGACGACGTCGATCCGGACGTATTCGTCGGGACTGAACCAGTCGTTGTCCGTCATGAAGGTCAGAATCGGCTAGCCCAGGAAGACGACGCCGAGGATCGAGCTCTAGAGGGCCGCCGACACGGCCACTCCGAACGGCATGAATGCTTCGATCCAACCGACGCTGCGCATGGAAATAAGGGAACCCCGGAAAGCCCAGTTTCTGGTCTGCCGATCCTGTTCGACCCGTGAACCGGCAATCTAACCCTCGATATAGGGCCGCGCGCCAGCGAATCCCAGAGAGCGGCGGCCTCGCGGGGGCCGGCCCCGGGCGGGGTCAGCCTCCCGTGACGCTCATATGGCGGGAGACGGAGCCGGCTTCGCGCCGCCGGTCGATGACGAAATCATGGCCCTTGGGTTTGCGGGTGATCGCCTCGCGGATGGCGTCGAGCAGCTTTTCGTCCGATTCGCTGGCGCGCAACGGCGCGCGCAGATCGGCGGCGTCTTCCTGGCCCAGGCACATGAACAAGGTGCCGGTGCAGGTCAGGCGCACCCGGTTGCAGGCCTCGCAGAAATTATGGGTCAGGGGGGTGATGAAGCCGAGCCGCTGGCCGGTTTCGCGCACCGTGAAATAGCGGGCAGGCCCCCCGGTCGTGTAGTCCGTTTCGTCCAGGGTCCATTGCTTGCGCAGATTCGCGCGGACCATGGACAACGGATAATACTGGTCGACCCGCTGTTCGCCGATATCGCCCATCGGCATGACTTCGATGATGGTCATGTCGAAGCCCTGATCGCCGCACCAGGCGATCATCTTGTCGAGTTCCGCGACATTAATCTCCCGCAGGGCGACGGCGTTGATCTTGACGGCGAGGCCGGCGCGCTTCGCGGCCTCCAGCCCGGCCATGACCTTGTCGAATTTGCCCCAGCGGGTGATGTCCAGGAACTTATCCGGATCCAGGGTGTCCAGGGACACATTGATGCGGCGCACCCCCGCATCCACCAGCTCCTCGGCGAAGCGGGCCAGCTGGCTGCCATTGGTCGTGAGGGTCAACTCATCCAGGGCGCCCGAGTCCAGATGCCGGCCGAGGGCGCGAATCAGGCTCATCACATTGCGGCGGACCAGGGGTTCGCCGCCGGTCAGGCGCAGCTTGCGCACGCCCAGACCGATGAAGGCGCTGCACAGGCGGTCGAGTTCCTCGAGGCTGAGGACCTCCACCTTGGGCAGGAAGGTCATGTCCTCGGCCATGCAATAGACGCAGCGGAAATCGCAGCGATCCGTCACGGAGACCCGCAGATAGGTGATGGCCCGCGCGAAGGGATCGACCAGCGGGGCGGGCCGAGCAATCTCGGGAGCGGTGTCCGGGACGATGTCGTCTGCCTGTTTTTTCATCTTCTCATGTCGCATTGCGGGCCTCTGGTTGAACCGCCAGACCCTAACATACGTCGGCCCTGACGAGTTTCAATCGCCGGCCTCAAGACCCTGGGGCTAGATAATTCGGGAAGAAAAGCTGTTGGCCGTTGACCCGGTAGCTCGCGATCACACCCTGGCCTTCATCGGATGTGATCCATGTCATGAAGCGAAGCGCATCGGCTCCCCTGACATGGGAAAACCGCACCGGATTGACGACAATGACAACGTATTGGTTGAACAGACGCCGGTCGCCCTGAACCAGGATTTCGAGATTGCCCTTGTTGCCGAAGCTGACCCAGGTGCCGCGATCGGTCAGGGCATAGGCTTCGAGGCCGGAGGCCGTGTTGAGGGTCGCCCCCATGCCGGAGCCGGTTTCGCGATACCAGATGCCGGAGGCATGTTTGGGATCGGTGCCGGTTTCCGCCCAGAGCCGCAGTTCGGCACGGTTGGTGCCGCTGTCGTCGCCGCGCGAGGCGAAGATCGCCTTGGATTGGGCGATCCTGGCGAGGGCGGTGGGCGCGTCGCTCATCCCGCGCAGCCTGGCGGGGTCGTCGGCCGGGCCGACGATGACGAAGTCATTATACATCACACGCCGTCGCTCCGTGCCGTAGCCCGCGGCGACGAAAGCCTGCTCGGCGCCTTCGTCATGGACGAACAGGACATCGGCATCGCCCGCCTGGGCAATGCGGATCGCCTGCCCGGTGCCGACCGCGACGACATGGACCGTGATGCCGGATTGTTCGGTAAAGCGGGGCAGCAGGGCCTCGAACAAGCCGGAATTCGCGGTCGAGGTGGTCGAGGCGACGACAATCGATCTCTCGTCGTCCGCGGCAACCCCGGAGGCACTCAGCGCTAGGCCGAAGATCAATCCGGCCGCAATCAATAGGCGATTGGTCATGATCGATTTTTCCCCAACGCCGTATCGTATTCAGGCCAGGATTTCGCCGCGCAGGAAGGCTGCAGCCTGCTCGGTCGAGGGGCAATCGAAGAACTGTTCGGCCGGTGCTCGCTCGATAAGGTGGCCATTGTGCAGGAACAGAACCTCATCGGCTAGCCGCTTGGCCTGGCCCAGATCATGGGTCGTCATGACGATCTTGGTGCCACCCTCATGGATCGCCTGGATCATGGATTCGACCGCGCGCACGGCCGCCGGATCGAGGCTGGCCGTGGGTTCGTCGAGGAACAGGACTTCCGGATTGAGGGCCCAGGCGCGGGCGAGGGCGAGCTTCTGCTGCTCGCCGCCGGACATCATGCGCGCGGGGCGGTCGCTCAACCCCGCCAGCCCGGCGCGGGTCAGGGCTTCCTCCACCCGTCCGGGCCTTGCGGCCTGCGGCACACCCCTCACCGCCAGGGCATAGCTTATATTAGCGGCGGCCGAGCGGCGGAGCAGGACCGGTCGCTGAAAGACCATGGCCTGACGCAATTTGGCCTGGGCAGCACCTGGCCCCTTCCAGGTCACGGTGCCGGCGGTCGGCACGATCAGCCCATGGGCGAGGCGCAGGCAGAGGCTCTTCCCCGCGCCGTTGGGGCCGAGGATCACGGTGCGCGACCCGGCGGCGATTTCCACCGACAGGGATTCGATCAGCGTGCGGCCGGCAACGGCGTAAAACAGGCCCTCGATCGCCAAGGGGAGGATGGTCGGGGCCAGGATAGTCGGCGGCTGGATGGTGGATGCGCCCATCGTTCAGCCCTGCGCCCGCACGACCATGTCGCGCAGGATCTGCGCGGCGGCGTTGACCGCGAAGGACACGGCGAGCAGGACGAAGCCCAAGGCGAGGGCCAAGGCCAAATCGCCTTTGCTGGTTTCGAGCGCGATGGCCGTGGTCATGACCCTGGTCAGATGGTCGATATTGCCGCCGACGATGATGACCGCGCCGACCTCCGCGCTGGCCCGGCCGAAGCCCGCCAGAAAGGCGGTCAGCAGGGTGATGCGCCCGTCCCACAACATGGTCCAGACCGCGCGCCGCGGCGTCACCCCGAGCGAGACGAGCTGTTCGCGATACTCGAACCAGAGATCCTCGACTGTCTGACGGGTCAGGGCGGCGATGATCGGCATGACCAGGATGACCTGGGCGACGATCATGGCGCTGGGCGTGAAGAGCAGGCCGAGCACGCCCAACGGGCCGCCGCGCGAGAGCATCAGATAGACGGTCAGCCCGACGACCACCGGGGGCAGCCCCATCAGGGCATTGATGGCGACGACGACCGCCCGGCGGCCGGGGAAGGCGAAAACCGCGAGGGCCGCGCCCAGGGGCATGCCGAGCACGGCGGCGATCAGCACCGCACTGAAACTGACGCGCAAGGAGAGTCCGACGATCTCCATCAGGTCCGGGTTCGCCGAGACGATCATCATGAGAGCGGTATAGAACGCGTCGCCGAATTCGTTCATGGCCCTGTCATTTGCCGCGTGATCGGATGCCGGTGTTCATAGCATAGGGCCGGCCGTCGATTCAGCGCCCCTTGCGAGCCGTCGAGAATCCGTCCTATGCCGCGGGTAAGGCGCCGCCTTAGCGCCGGGCGGCGCTCCGCTTGTGCGGCTTCCCCGGTCAACCCATATTGAGCCGGAGGAGGACGATATGGCGGAGAATTGGATCCGGCCCAATCCCCAGGACCCGCGCTTGACCGAATCGGTGGCCGGGCTGGATCAGGACGGCCGCGACATCGAAACGCGGGTCGTGGTCGAACGGCCGCTGACCCTGTTCCTCAACGATCAGGAAATCGTCACCGTGATGACGGTGGGCGACTATCCGGAAGAACTGGCCCTCGGCTTCCTGCTCAACCAGAACATGCTGCGCCGGGACGACGAGGTGACGGGCATCGACCTGGACGACGAGCTGGGCGTCGTCGTCGTGCGCACGGCGCGTCGGACCGATTACGAGGAAAAGCTGAAGAAGAAGGTGCGGACCTCGGGCTGCGCCCAGGGCACCGTCTTCGGCGATGTGATGGAAAGCTTCGGGTCGGCCCGCCTGCCCGAAGGCGGCGAGTTGCGCACCTCCTGGCTCTATGCCCTGTCCAAGGCGATCAACACGACCCCCAGCCTGTATCTGGAGGCGGGAGCGATCCATGGCTGCGTGCTGTGCCGCGAGGACCGGCCACTGGTCTATATGGAGGATGTCGGTCGGCACAACGCGGTCGACAAGATCGCTGGCCATATGTGGCGCAACGGGGTGACGCCGGCGGACAAGATTTTCTACACCACCGGCCGCCTAACCAGCGAGATGGTTATCAAGACGGTCCAGATGGGCATTCCGATCCTGGTCTCCCGTTCGGGCTTCACCGCCTGGGGGGTCGCGCTCGCCCGCCAGGCCAATCTGACCCTGGTGGGACGCGCGAAGGGCAAGCGTTTCGTGGCCCTGGCCGGAGAAGAGCGGTTGCGCTTCGACGCCGACCCCGAGTCGGTGCCGGAGGAAGGACGGCGGATGCAACGCAAGGCAAGTCTGAGCGAGGACGCGGCATGAACCAGAAGGTGCCGCCAGTCTGTGGTGTGTTGCTGGCCGGCGGGCAATCGCGTCGCATGGGCGGTGGCGATAAATGCCTGCGTACGCTCGGCGATCACACGATCCTGTCCCATATCGTCGAGCGCGCCCGGCCCCAGGTCGATACCCTGGTGCTGAACGCCAATGGCGATCCCGATCGCTTCGCGGCATACGGCCTGCCCGTCATCGCCGACCGTTTCGCGGGGTTCGCCGGGCCGTTGGCGGGTGTCCTCACGGGGATGGAATGGGCACACGAAAACACGCCGCAATGCCCGTTGATCGCGACGATTCCGACAGACGCACCGTTTTTTCCCAGCGATCTGGTCGAGGTGCTGGAAGAATCTCTGCGCCTGGGCGGGGCGGAACTGGCCTGTGCCGCATCGGACGGCCGCCCGCATCCGGTCTTCTGCCTCTGGCCCGTGCGCCTCGCGCCGGCGCTGCGCGCGGCCCTGGAGGACGGGGTGCGCAAGGTCGACGACTGGACCGGCATCTATCGCATGATAGAGGTCGAGTTTCCTGCTTCTGGCTTCGACCCCTTCTTCAACACCAATCGGCCCGAGGATCTGGAAGAGGCCGAACGTCTGCTCGCCGCGCATGGCTGAGCGGCACTTGCCCTAACTCGGCGCTTTACATTCCTGTCCGCGGCGCCTGGGATGGGCTGGCCTTGGGGGAGGAAAGTGATTATGGCGGTGGAACGCCACGAAGTGGTGGTGATCGGCGGCGGGATCGGCGGCCTGGCGGCCGCCTGGGCGCTGCGCGACCGGGATGTGGTTCTGCTCGAGGCCGAGGATCGGCTGGGCGGGCGCATCTATTCCAAAAAGCGTGGGGCGCATTGGATGACCGTGGGCGCGCATTTTATCGGCGGGCTGGATTCGCCGGTCGGCCAGATCGCGGCGGAGCTGGGCCTTGAGACGATCCGGGCCGAGGGCGAGATGGCCACGGTCTGGATGGGCGGCAAGCTGGTCCGCGGCGGGCGTTTCGAGACCTATCCCTTCCGCCTGCCGCTTTCGCTCGGCGGCCGCATTTCCCTGATCCGCACCGGGTTGCGTCTGATGCTGGCCAATCGGCGGGTGCGACGGATTATCGACGATCCCCTCCACGGTCATGACGGTTTTGACGGCGAGGTCGTGGAAGCGCCGGGCGATGCTGAGCTCGACGCCAAGAGTTTCGCGGATGTGCTGGGGCGGATGCATCCCCAGGTCGAATTGATCATGCGCACCATGGTCAATCGGGTGACCGCCGAAACCCATGAGATGAGCGGGCATTTCGGCGCCTCGGTGGTGGGTAACCTCTGGGCCGATGCCGCGATGCTGCGCGAGACGATCCCCGGCGGGCTGAGCGAGGTGGTCGACGCGATGAGCGCCCGGATGGGCAATCGCCTCGTCACGGGAGCGCCGGTCGAGACCGTCGAGCATAGCCCGGATGGGGTCACGGTGCGCGCCCAGCAGGGCGGCGAGGACGTCACGATCCAGGCCGATTACGTGATCATGGCGACACCCGCGCCGATCACCCGGCGGATGGTCTCGGGCCTGTCCGAGGACAAGGCGGCGGCACTCGATGCCGTGCGCTACGGCCCCTATATCATCATGTCCGCCATTACCGACGAGCCGGGCCCGATGCCCTATGACGACATCTATATGGTCGGGGTGATCGATCGCTCTTTCTGCATGTTCTACAACCTGATGAATCCGCTGCGGAAAGCCGGCCAGCCGCGCGGCGCGGGCGGAGCGATCAACGTCCATACCGGCGCCCATCAAGCGGCCGGGCAATGGGACATGACGGACGAGGCGATCCGCGCTCTCTATCTCGCCGATATCGAGGAAGTCTTTCCCCAGACCAAAGGCATCGTGAGCGAGACCTGGGTCCACCGCTGGGAGCATGGCTATCCCTTCTGGGCGCCCGGTCATCTGAACCACCAGGCCGCCCTGGCCCGGCCCGAAGGGCGGCTGCATTTCGCCGGCGATTATGTCGGCTATGGCTCGAGCGGGCCGACCAGCCATTCGGGCTATATCGCCGCGCGGGCGGTGCGCAAGGCGCTCGAAACCGTTTAGGGGGTTAGACCCAGATCGCCGCCCGCCAGCGCCAGGCGACGAAGATCGTCGAGGCCGCTCCGATCAGGACGCAGATCCAGACCGTGGCGGGAAAGCCGACGGCCTCGATCCCCTGGCCCATCGCCAGCAATCCCATGGGCAGGCCGTAGACGGCCAGCATCCGCACGCCCATGACCCGGGCTCGGAACCGGGCCGAGGATTCGCGCAGCAGGGCCGTGGACATGGAGATCATCGCCAGGCTCTGCATCATGCCCATGACGGCGAGCAGAGGGAGGCCGAGGGTCATCGTCTCGACCAAGGCAAATCCGGCGAGCAGGGCATACCAGGCCATGATGTTCAGGATCATCACGCGGGTCGAATAGCGCCGCGCGCCCGTGATCGTGGCGGCGAGGGAGCCGACCAGCGCGCCCCCCGCCACCGCCGCGGCCATGAGGCCGAGGCCCGTCTCGTCGGTGCCGTAGATGTCCTTCGCGACATAGGGCAGCAGGCCCATGGTGAAGGGATAGGCCGTCAGATTGATCAGGAAGGCGAGCCAGATCAGGGCGAGCACGGTCGGCGCGTTGCGGACATAGGCGAGGCCGTCGCACAACTCGCGCCACTGGCTCGGCGGCGACGCCGGGCGGGCGGCGCTCGGCGGACCGTCGGCCTTGTCCTCGCCCCCTGGGGTATGACGCGACACGCCCAGCGTCAGCAGCAGGCCGGCGGCGTAGAAGGCGGTCACGGCAGTATAGGCCACGCCGAGGCCCAAGGCCGCGAAAAGCCGCGTGCCGACGAGGGCGCCCGCGATCTTGGCGGTGTCCTGGGTCGCGCGAGCCAGTCCCATCGCGCCGGTCAGATGGCTTCCCGGGATGGTGTCGCCGATCAGGGCATAGCGCAGGACCAGATCCGAGGGCCGGATTAGGCCCGAGAAAAAGGCGACGGCGAAGGCGGCATAGGGCGTGACCAGATCGGTCAGTCCCAGAATCATCAAGATAGCGGCCAGGATGGTATAGGCCGTGCGCATGGCGGCCAAGGTGGCGCGCCGCCCAAGGCGGTCGCCCGCGACGCCGAACAGGGGCGAGAGCAGGGTGCCGAGGAACTGGAGCGAGGCGAAGACCGTCAGCATCAGGACGGACTCCGTCGCGACCAGGACATACCAGCCGAGGATAAGGGTCTCCATCTCGAAGGCCCAGGAGGTCAGCAGGTCGGCCGGCCATTGAAAGCGGAAGCTGCGCACCCCGAAGGGCACAAGTGCGACGGCGCTGGCCCTTGCGGCCTTGTCGGTCAATCTAGACATGCCGTGACGCCCCGCGGGCCTCCCCCGTCCGCGCGCCGTCCCGCCGGATCGGCCGGCCGGATTGCGCGAACCCGGAAGTCTCGCTGCGCCAGCGGCCCTGCAATTCGGGCAGGGGCATGGTCGCGGCGGCGGGATTCGCGACGGTGTCCGGCGTCCGAACCGGAGCGGGCGCCGCAACAGGCGGCGGCGG